>Ga0315281_10007171_pt1 | contig 15744 bp, 11 predicted proteins | sample YL17G07_0_MG_FD_204540 | JGI IMG/M metagenome (GOLD analysis project Ga0315281, IMG submission 204540) | Sediment microbial communities from Yellowstone Lake, YNP, Wyoming, USA - YL17G07_0 | ecosystem: Environmental > Aquatic > Freshwater > Lake > Sediment | place: USA: Wyoming | collected... | reverse complement strand
CCGCGCTGATGGCATCGGTGCTTATCATTTTCCTGGGATACGAAGTCTTAAAAGAAAGCGGTGACCGTCTTTTTATACTTGAAGACAGTCATGACCACCTTTTGGCGCTTGGGCAGGTGGTGATAACAATTGTATTGTCGCTCCACTTGTCGTGGTACCTCATCAAAACCGGAAAAAAAATCAACTCGCTTTCTCTCATGAACAGCGGAAAAGAAAAGCGCACGGATCTTATTTCCCAAATTGGAATCATCGCCGGCATTGCGGCTAGCTACTTTAAAATCCCGTATCTTGAAGGTGGGATCGGAATCGTACTGTCGGTCATCATTTTAAAAGTCGGTCTGGAAAGCGGAAAAGAGGCGCTGTTTTTCCTTCTGGACTATTTTGACGACCAGGAACTTCTGGATAAAGTGAAAAATATCATTCTGACCAAATCAAAAATCGTGCGGAAAGTTAACAATGTGCGCATGCGGCGCGCGGGAACCTATATTTTTGGCGAAGCGTTCATCGAAATCAATCCCTACGTTGAAACCAAAGACATCCGCAACGATCTCAACATCCTGAAAGGCGAAATCGCCGCAACCAACGAACACCTCAAAGATTTCTCCATCTTTTTTGAAGTGCCCCAGACGCACAGGGTTCGTGTAGCCGTTCCCGCCAAAAACAACGAAGGCCTCAAATCAGAAATCGCTTTAACGCCTGATGAAACGCAGTACTATATTTTTGTCGACGTCGAAGAAGGTAAAATTCTGAACGTGTACAGCAAACCGTTCCCATTCCGAACATTTGACTACATCGGCATCACGAATTACCTCAAGTCGGAAAACGCCAAAATCGTCATCAACAACAACATGCACAGCCTGCTTTTCTACAACCTCCGCCGCCTGCATCACATTCTGGTGTACCCGCATTTCAACAACATCAAAGACGTTGAAGGAACGATTAAACTGCTTGTCATCGACACATAGCACTCATCCTTTCCTATTTCGTTTTTCGTATTTCGATTACGACCATCGATTAGCGATGCAACGATTTTCGATCCCTAAGAAGGCATCTTAATAATTTTCACTTTAGCCCTCTTTTTGCCGTTCGCGATGGAGAAAACTTTGGTTTCCATGGTAAGCGGTTTTTTCTCCGGAACCAGTGCGAGCCTTAACACATCGTCAAAGGTTTTGGCGCATTGAATGTTCATATTTTTCAGAAGGTGCTGCGGAATATCGGCTAGATCTTTGCGGTTCCTTTCCGGAATAATAATATTTTTTATTTGAGCCCGTTTGGCGGCAAGAATTTTTTCCTTGAGTCCGCCAATGGGCAAAATGCGGCCGGTCAACGTGATTTCCCCAGTCATGGCCACATTGCGGCGAACTTGCCGGTTGGTGAGAAGCGAAACCAGCGCCGTGCACATGGTAATGCCCGCGGACGGACCGTCCTTTGGTGTCGCGCCCTCCGGCACATGAATATGAATGTCATGCTTTTCAAAAATGTCGTCCTTGATGCCAAAATGCGTGGAATTGCTGCGGATAAAACTCAACGCCGTTTTCGCCGATTCCTCCATCACATCTCCCAAATTCCCGGTCAACATCAGATTCTTGCTGCCCTTCATGAGCGCGGCTTCAATAAAAATAATGTCGCCCCCCACGGGGGTCCACGCAAGTCCCGTCGCCACGCCGACCATGTCTTTTTCCTCGGCTTTTTCATATTCAAAAAGTTCAACCCCCAAAAAATCGGAAATATCTTTGACGCCGACCTGCTTGGTGATTTTTTTCTTTTCGATCATTTTTTTGGCGACTTTGCGGCAGATCTTGGCGATTTCCCGCTCCAGTTCGCGCAGGCCCGCCTCAAACGTATACGCGCGGATGATTTTGACGATCGCTTCGTCACTCATCGCGAACGGAAATTTCTCGAGCCCGTTCAGTTTTTGCTGCTTTGGAATGAGGTATTTGTGGGCAATCGCAAGTTTTTCCTCCTCGGTGTACCCGGCCATTTCAATGATTTCCATGCGATCCAGAAGCGCCGGCGGAACAGGATCCAGAATATTCGCGGTCGTCACAAAAAGCACTTTGCTCAAATTAAACGGCACATCGAGATAGTGATCGGTAAAAGCGTTATTCTGTTCCGGATCAAGCGCCTCCAAAAGCGCCGCCGCGGGATCGCCCTGAAAATCCCTCCCGATTTTATCAATCTCATCCAGCATAAACACCGGATCATTCGACTGCGCCCGCTTGATACTCTGAATAATTCTGCCCGGCATGGCGCCAACGTATGTCCGGCGGTGCCCCCGAATGTCGGCTTCGTCCCGAATGCCGCCAAGCGAAGTATGAATAAATTCCCGACCAAGCGCGCGCGCGATCGAGCGCCCAAGCGAAGTTTTTCCCACGCCCGGCGGTCCCACAAAACACAGAATCGTCGCCCCGGGCGAGCCTTTCAACTGATACACGGAAAGATATTCAAGAATGCGTTCCTTGATTTTTTCGAGCCCGTAATGGTCTTCATTTAAAATATTTCTGGCCTTTTTGACGTCAACTTTGGCGTCCGAACTTTTGCTCCACGGCATGTCGCATAGCCACTCAATGTACGTCCTCGCCACACCGAACTCCGGAGAAAACGAAAATATTTTCTTAAGACGTTCAAGCTCGCCGATGGCGATTTTTTCAACGTCGGCCGGCATTTTGGCGGCGGTGATGCGCTTTTGAAGCTCTTTGAGCTCTTCTTGATTGTCCATCCCCTCCATGCCGGGCATGCCGCCCGACTCCTTTTCTCCAAGCTCTTTTTTGATGGCCTTCAATTCCTGGCGCAGCATATAGTCGCGTTCGGATTTGCCCACCTCCTTATTGATGTCCGTGTGGATTTTTTTACGGATTTCCTGAAGAAGAAGCTCTTTATTTAAATATTCCGCGATTTTTTTCAAACGTTCCGTAAGGCCTTCGATTTCCAAAAGTTCCTGTTTTCGTTTGACTTCAAGAGTCAAATACGACGAAGCCAAATCCGCAAGTTCTTCCGGATCGGTAAGATTTTCAAGGCTGATCAAGAGGACGTCCGGAAGGGTTTTTCCTCCGCGCGCCACTTTAACAATGAGGTCTTTGACATCACGCATCAGCGCCTCATCTTCAAGCGTCGTCTCGCCGGCTTTCTGGAAAACTTTCACTTCCGCCCGCAAATACGGCTGAATCTGGGAAAATTCAAACAATCGGACCCGGCTGATCCCCTCAACAAGAAGCATGGCATCGCTGCCGGTGCCTTTAATAACCTGAAGCACGGCCGCCGCGGTTCCCACCTGATAAAGATTTTCAACCGGCGGTGTCGGTTTGAGAGGATTGATCTGGGAAACCAGCCCGATGAGTTCCTTGTTGGTTTGAGATTTTTGGATCGCCTCAAGCAGCGCCCCATTCTTGACGTACACGGAAACCACCATGGAAGGAAAAATCACCAGATCTTTGACCGGAACAATGGGAAGTTGATTCGGCAATTTATAATCCTCCTGGTTATTGATTCCATTAACAAGAGAGGCCGGGTCGAGCGTGAAGGGAGAATCGAGCATGATGCAAATAAAAAATTCTTATTATTATAGCAAAAAAAGCGAACATTATCCAACTTTTATGTCTCTTCAAGATTCCGGTAGGCAGTAAACCGGAAAATGGATAAGTGTTGAAATTAAAAAATAATTCAAAAATATGCATAGTAAATATAGACATTCGCTGCCCTGGACGCCTTCAAGAAAAGATCAAATTATGCTAAACTAGTGAGATTTAAAAACTAAAAACTAACACAAAAACACTATGGAATTCTTAAAAAATCTCTATCAAAAGGTCACTGGAAAGAATCGCGACACCGTAGCACAAAACCCAGATCAAGCTCAGCAGACTGCGGACGACTTGACGGACGAAGTCTTGGACGATACCCAGTCCCACGAAGTGGTTTCACTCGCAACGAAAATCAAAGTCGTCGCCGCATTGGCAGTCGTCGGTTTTGCGGCATATGTTGCTTACTGGATTCAGGAACCGGTTGAAGTCCGCACGGATCTCCTTGGTAATACTCCAATGATGCAGAGTGGAACCCAGTCTCAAACCCAGGCAACCCAGGCGGTGGCGGAGTCAATGACCCAGCAAGTTTCCATCGCAAATCTGGCGTATGATCCGGCCACTCTCAGCGTAACACAAGGAACAACAGTGGTATGGACCAATAATGACACCGTCCCTCACAACGTGGTGGGCGATACCTTTGCAAGTTACACGCTGAACCCGGGGGACACATTCAGTTATACCTTTAATGATGTCGGGAATTTTTCCTTCAAATGCACCATCCATCCGCAATTGAACGGAGTGGTCATGGTGACTGCCGCGACAGGTCAAACGCAGGCGCCGGTACCGATGTTATACGGTACCCAGGGCTCCACCCAGGCGCTTGAACAAATATTGTCAGAAACACTCGGCGGCACTCAGGTCACCGTACCATCGGAAAAACTCTATGTTACCAGTGCGCAGGCACCGGGAGTGAACGGAGCAACGCTCCATGGAGCGGCTGTTCAACCCATCAGCACAAGTTTGGGAAATTTAGGAAATATTGCGGTGGGATCCGTCCAGGGAAGCGCCCAAGAAAGCATAACCGGAAGTACGCCGGACGTGAATGCGGGATCATTGGAGAATATGCCAACGGCAGCCCAGGTAACGACGTTGGAATCAAAGAAAAAATCCAAACTCACCGGCTCAGGCCCGGAAGACTTTGTCTACGCGGGAATCTTCGGCCTCGTGCTGGTCCTGAACCGCAGAAAACTATTTAGAAAAAAAGCATAGAGAAGGGAAACTCGTTGCATCGCAAATCGATGCTCGTAATCGAAACATCGAATCTCAGTTCTCGATTACGAAATCCGACCATCGATGCAACGACTCTAGACCTCCCCACTTCACCTTGTCCTCAAAAGCTCATCGCGCTACACTGGTAACCGCATCGCAATGAGCTTTTTATGGATATTTTCAGTAAATGGATCGCGGACAGTGTTCTGTTCATCGGACGCGAAGCACAGGGATTTTGGGAAAATCTCATGCTCATGAATTTTTCCCCGGCCCAGGTGATTATTGATATTCTCCTGGTTTCGGTCCTTTTCTACTACCTCTTCATTTTGTTGAAGGGAAGCCGAGCGGTGAACATCCTCATCGGTCTGGTGATCATCGGATTTGTTTTTGCCTTGAGCAAAGCGTTCCAGCTGGTCACTTTGGGCTGGCTGCTGGATAAATTCTTTACCGTCGTACTGGTGGCCATCCCGGTCATTTTCCAGCAGGAACTGCGTATGGCGCTGGAACGGCTTGGACATACCAAAATTCCGCTTACCCAAAGAGAGAAGGAAATGAAGGAAATGTTGAAAGACATCGTGGAGTCCTGCGACTACATGGGCAAGCAGAAAATCGGCGCGCTGATCGTTTTTGAAAATTCCGTTCCCCTGAAGGAATACATAGACACCGGCATTTTCCTGAACGCCAAAATTTCTAAAGAACTTCTGCTCAGTATTTTCATGAACCGCTCGCCGCTCCACGACGGCGCCGTCATCATCAAGGACGGTGTTCTGGTCGCGGCTTCATGCATTCTTCCGCATTCATTCAAAACCTACCACCAGTCCCTGGGAACCCGCCACAAAGCGGCCCTAGGCCTTTCCGAAAACACGGACGCCAAAATTATTGTCGTTTCCGAGGAAAGGGGATCCATTTCCTACGCGCACAACGGCCACCTGGAGCAGGGAATTTCCCTCGCGCGCCTGCAAATGTTGCTGGGCGATTTCCTCCGCCCTCACCACCTGAGAAAAAGAAAACATCCTGAACCCGTAAAAGCTCCGGAAAAACCATAAAGACCCCCGAACCCCAATGATGAAAAAATTTCTAAAAAACTGGGAAGTAAAAATATTGGCGCTGTTTTCCGCCATCGTATTGTGGTTTTTTGTGGTTGGAATCGAAAACAACTCATACCGCTTTCCGGAACAAATCGACGTCCACGCCGTCAACATTCCGCAGGGCATGAGCATCTCCAACGACCTTGGCAAAGCCACTGTCCGTATCCGCGCCGATCAGAGCATGCTTAAAAATCTCACCAAAAGCGATTTTGACCTTTCGGTGGATTTGAAAAACGCAGTGGACGGTGAACAGGACGTTCCGCTCCTGGCGACTTCAAAAAACGACAACGTCACCATCCTGAAAGTTGAACCCTCAACCGTCCACGTGGTTCTGGAACCGGTGACGCAGAAAGTCATAAAAATTAAACCCGTCGTGACCGGAAACCCTGCAAAGGGCTACAGCGTGGGAACTGTGGACGTCACCCCGTCGACCGTCACCGTGAGCGGAGGCAAAAGTCTTCTCGCCAAAATCAGTTCAATTTCCGCGGAAATCACACTGGATGGAACCGAAAGCGCAAATTTCAAACAAAACGTGACGCTTAAGTTGCCCGATGCCGTTTCATCGCTTAAAAACGTGACGATGGATCAGGAGCAGGCCGTCATCGGAGTGGAAATCACCCAGGATCTTCAGCAAAAAACCGTGGTCGTCAAACCGGATCTTCAGGGAACGATCGATCTGACGTTTCTTTCCAAAAAACTTGTCGTGACGCCGGAAACCATCATCATTCAGGGAAAAGACGATGTCCTGAAATCCGTGGACAACCTGGTGACGGAACCGGTTTCCCTGGAAACGCTCAAGAGCTCCCTCACGCCGATAAAGGTCAAACTGCTGCTGCCAAAAAATGTCTCTCTTCCAGAATCACAACCGGATACCGTTATGGTATCCTTAATCGTACCGCAATAATTAACTGAAAAGAATTTTATGAAAATAGGCATCGTCGGACTCCCGAACGTTGGAAAATCAACACTCTTTAACGCCCTCACCAAGTCCAAAAGCGCCATGGCCGCAAACTATCCCTTCTGCACGATCGATCCGAACGTTGGCGTGGTGGAAGTGCCGGACGCCCGTTTGCAAAAACTGGTTGAACTCGTGAAACCGGAAAAAACCATTCCGGCGATTGTGGAATTTGTGGATATAGCCGGGCTGGTGAAAGGCGCCAGCGAAGGGGAAGGTCTGGGAAACCAGTTTCTCGCGCACATCCGTGAATGCGACGCCATCGCGCAGGTGGTTCGCCAGTTCAGCGACGGTAACGTCATCCACGTCCACGGTAATGTTGACCCAAAACGCGACATGGAAATTCTGGAAACGGAACTGATTCTGGCGGATTTGCAGACTGTCCAGAAACGCCTTTCAAAAGCCAAAAACGAAGCAAAGTCCGGCGACAAGAAAAAAGCCGTGTATGCCGCGCTGGTGGAAAAAGTGGAAAGATCCCTCACCGAAGGAAAAAAAATCATCGACGTCGATTTTACTCCGGAAGAAAAACTGGAAATGAAGGACCTGCATTTGCTGACCGCCAAGCCGCTCCTGTACATCGCAAATATCAGCGAAAACGACGCGAATGATTTTGACGCGGAAAGTTTCAAGAAAAATCTTGGGCTGAAACCGGATCAAAAAGTCATCCCGATTTCCGCAAAAATCGAAGAGGAACTCGGGGCGCTGAGCGACGAGGAAGCCAAAATGTTCCTGAGTGATTTGGGGCTGAAGGAAACCGGCCTCAACGCGCTCATCCGCGCCGCGTATGAAACGCTGAGCCTGCTGACGTACTTTACCGCCGGCCCGGAAGAGGTTCGAGCCTGGACCATCCACGCGGGCGACAAAGCCCCGCAAGCCGCCGGCGTCATCCACACCGACTTTGAAAAAGGCTTCATCTGCGCGGAAACCATCGCCTACCAGGACTACGTCGCCGCCGGAAGCGAGCTTGCAGCCAAGGAAAAAGGCTGCATGCGAACTGAGGGCAAAAGCTACACGGTCAAAGACGGCGACGTGATGCACTTCAGGTTCAACAACTAAAACGCGCCCGGCGCGCCAGCCACCATGGAAATCATCCCAGCCATCTACATCCTCGACGGCCGCTGCGTGGCCCTGTACAAAGGCAGCTACGAACAAAAAGAAACCTACTTCAAAAGTCCGGTGGACATGGCGCAGTATTTTGAACGGGCCGGAGCCAAAAGACTGCACCTCGTGGACCTCAACAGCCGCAAGGATGGCCGTTTCACCCAACACGGCATCATCAAAAACATTTCCTCCTCCGTTAAAATTCCCGTGCAGGTGGAGGCGAGTTTCCGAAATCTCGAAGACATGAAAATCGCTTTTGAAAGGGGCGCGGCCAAAATCGTCATCCGGCCCTTTGCGCTCAGCTCCATCGAAGAAGCGATTAAAACCTTCGGCCCGGAAAAAGTTATCGTGGAAATCCAGGCCAAAGGCAGCGGCGTGGTGGGCGACGGCAAAACCTCGGACGGCGAACCCATCGACGTCGTGGACTTCGCGGAAAAACTCGTACCCATGGGCGTGAAGGAAGTCATCTACAAAGACGAACACAGCGAAGGCACCATGATTCACCCCAACTACGACGACGTGGACCGCCTGATCCTGATTACCGGAAAAGACCTCAGCATCTTCGTCTCCGGCGGAATCGGCGAAACAAAACACCTCACGCTCCTCAAAAAAATCGGCGCGTCCGGCGCCGTCATCGGCAAAGCCTTTTACGAAAGAAAACTTTCCATGTCGGAAGCGTTGAAAGCGGTGGAAGCCGTGCAAGAATAATCCTACGCCGCAATTTTTCCTGATTCATCAACCCGGCATTCAATCGGCTCCACAATGTTTCCCGCCAGCAGGTAGGCCTGGTATTCCTGCGGCAGCCCGATCCGTTCACGGTCGGGAACCATCCGCTGAGGTTCATACATTTCTCCTTTCGTGGAAAGCACGGCTTTCTGAAAAACATCCGCCAAAATCTGGCAGGAATAATCGGTAAAAGCGGAAACTGCGCAAACCCCATTCGCGGGCGGCTGAAGAAGGTGCTGATACTCCTGCCGTAAAACCCCGGCATCGGTTATCAAAGAATGAGGCGAGCACACCACATGCGGCTGAACCCCGATATTTTTGACCGCGAATCCGTGCTGCGCCAAAGTGAATACCATTCGTTCGATGGATCTGGCACAATCTTCCGGAGTCCAGGGACCCTTTTCTTTCACAATCCAGTTGTCCCGCGGGTCACCCTTCCGGTCCCAAAACTTCATCGGTTTGCCCCGTTTCATCATAGCATCGCTTACGTTGGAAAACGGAAAAATCACTGCGCGGAGAAACCGTGTAGAACCGTCAAGTTTGGCCATCCTTCTGGAATTATCCGTGTAATTCTCCCAATCTTCAATGCGGTCGTCAACAAGCAAATGAAGTTGCTGATCATCGCTGTTTGGGAGAAGCAAACGGCGCCCTTTTTCATTTCTGAGCGAAGCCAATTGCTCCCAGGGCAAACACATATCGGCCTGCACCCCGTTGATTTTGTAAGTATTGGTCAACAGGCTCGGGTACGCGGAGGCGTAATCAATCCCGGTGAGATCCAGATCTTCGAAATCATCAACCAGATTGGTAAAATTATTTGTTGAATGGAGGAAAAAATCCAGCGCACGGTGTTTTGGAATATTTTTCTTGTTACGGGCAAAAACCTCTTCAAAATCCGCTCCCATTTGCAGACGGGTGATGAGTGAACGGATCAAGTCCTGTCGCCGCGCCTTCAGCTGTCTCAAAATATAACTGTTCGCGCAGCCGGACTCGGTAATTCTGGTAAGCCGTAAGTTGGAAAGATTCATGAGCATTTCCTCAAGACTCCCATAATCGCCCATAACCTGCAGCGTTTCGGGTGTTTGGCCGAAGGCATGGTAGGCATTCCACTCCGCCGTGCTATTGTAGTATTCATGAGGGTTCCGCAATTTTCCGCGCTGCATCTCACGTTGAACATACTTGCATCTGCTGAACGCCCCTCCGTCCCAATTCTGTTTCAATAAAAGTTCAATGTCCCTGCTGTTGCTCGGAAGCGCCGGTGCATTGATTCCCGTGAACCCAAGCCGGTTCAACCGTCTCACCAGCTGCAAAGTGTGCTCACTCGGATCGATGTATTCAGGTATCGTTCGTTCCCCGGATTCGTCTTTGTTTTCACCTCCGCCGGTTCTTGTCGCGAGTGGAGCTTCATGATGAAACTTCGCCAGCATTTCGCCGATCCTGCGTTGTTCTGGTTCAATTTCCGCCATGGATTCAGCCTCCCGGGGCTTTTCACCCGCTTCGGAAGGAGTCAAATACTGAACAGTTTCCGGACGGCCGTCATGCCCTTCACCTACGCCACTGCCCTGGTCCTGGGCGTCATCGCCCCCTCCCGGAAATCCGTCTGGTTTCTTAGTAGCCATATGTGCAGCCATAAAGTTGGATTCTTAGCCAAAAAACAAGTTTGGATATGAACTTTAGGGACAATCAGGCGTTTTGTCAACATCACTTTGCCATAAGGCGCCCCTCACGTTCGCCGCGACACGCTGACGTATTCAACAACCTGATAGGCCACAATGGCCAGGATGATGCCAAAAACAACAATCCAGTTAAAATTTAAGTTAAGAAAATATATTTCACCGATAAAAATGACCGTGGCAAAAGCGGTCAAAAGAAAAGACATGACCCAGTACGCCGTCGTTTCACGCAGCTCCGGAAAGCTCCTCCGGCTCAGCGATTTGAGCAGAAAAACCCCAAGAAACAGCATGAACAAGCTGAAGTATTGAAATATCGTCGGAAGCAGAGAATCGGTGCTCAACGCAAACTCATTCCTGATCAGATCCATGACAAACGGATGAACGACCCAGAGCGCAAAAGAAAGCATACTGACAATGAGAAACCAAAGCTTCCGTTTCCAGAACTGCCGTTCCACCCTCATCACACCCGGCACGTGTTCAAAATTCTCAAAAAGCTCGGAAAGCTGTTCGTAGTTATCCACCTCGATGGTGAACTTACACAAAAACACGCGGCGGAAAAGCGAAAGATACCCATGCGTTTTCAGAATGTTGATATTGAATTTGGAAATAATATTCAGAAGGCTCTGGAGTTGACCCGGCATATCCTCATTAAAAGAAATTTTGACGTTCACTTGCGTTTTCAGATGTCGCGGCTTCAGTCGCAAAAATTCCAGAACCGTATGCCGCGAACCGGGCAACGTTTGATGAACCGGAAAAAGAAAGTGGATCAGATCCAGTGTTCCCAAAGCCCCTTCCCCGATCGCGGTCAGCACGTCGTCAAACTGTTTCAGGTGGAGTTCTGGGAAATTGTCGCCCAACTCCAGAATTTTCTTTTTCGGGATGGCTTTGATAATGCCAAGACCCGCGCGGTCGTACTCCTTTTGCAGCAGCAGTCTGCCAAGATGCAGTTTGGACTCTTTGGACTCCTTCTGAAAATATTCGCGGATTTTGTTCTTGGCGCCGCTGGTTTTCACAAACGAAAGCCATTCGCGGTTCGGCCCCTTGCTGCGGTCGGAAGTAATAATCCTTACAATATCGCCGGTTTTGAGGGCGGTGGTAATGGGGACAATTTCCCCGTTGATGTCGGCCTTGAGCGCGCGGTGGCCCACCTGAGTGTGGATGGCATAGGCAAAATCGATGCACGTCGCGTCCTGCGGAAGATCCACCGGTTCGCCGCGGGGAGTAAAAACAAAAATCCGGTCCTGCAATATATCGTCCTTGAGCGTATCGATGAAAGAATCCTGCGGCCGGTTGATCTTTTCCATTTCCCGGATTTTCACCATCCAGTTGGAGCGCTTGTCTTCGGCCTCCGTGGGTTTGGCCTTCTGGTTCTCCTCAAAATAGCGCGCGGCGGTGCCATATTCCGCTTCAAGATGCATCTGGTGGGTGCGGATCTGGAACTCCGTAATCACGCCTTTCAAGCCAAAAACCGTCGTATGCAGACTCTGGTATCCGTTCACTTTTGGCACCGCGATGTAGTCCTTGAATTTTCCGGGTTTGGGATTGAAAAGCGTGTGTAAAACGCCAAGAACCTTGTAACAGTCTTCCCGTTCCGGAACCAGAATTCGCAGGGCAATCAGATCGTCCATCTCATCCATGCGTTTCCCCTGCGCCACGACCTTTTTATAAATCGCGTAAAGATTTTTTTGTCTCCCAACCACCATGGCCTTCAGATGGGACTTTTCAAGCTCCCTATGTACAAGGTCGATCGTTTCATCCATGACTTTTTTATTCTTGTCGCGGCTGCGCTGCATGCGGTCGGCAATGCTTTCATACTCGTCCGGCATCAGGTAGCGGAAACACAAATCCTCAAGCTCCGATTTCAACTCTTCAATGCCCAAAAGATTCGCCACCGGAACAAAAATTTCAAGCGTCTCGCGCGCGATGCGCATGCGCTTTTCCGGCTTGTCGATGTGCTGGAGCGTGCGCATGTTGTGTAAACGGTCCGCAAGTTTAATCAAAATAATCCGGGGATCTTCCGCCGTATAAATGAAAAGTTTTTTCAAGGACTCGACCTGGCGGGTGGCCATGTCGTTGCGGTAATGCACCTTGGCGAGTTTCGTGACGCCGTTGACCAGAAAGGCAACTTTCTTGCCGAATTTCGTTTCGATCTGCTCGATCGTCGTGGCGGTATCCTCCGGAACGTCGTGCATAAAAGCCGCAATCAGCGTGTCCTCGTCCGCGTGCAGCGAAATCAAAATCTTCACCGTTTCAATCGGATGGATGATGTAGGGCTTGTTCTCCTTGCGAAACTGCCCCTCATGCGCCTTGGCCGAAAAGAAGAAAGCCTCCTTGAATTTTCGTTCGTTCAAATGGGGAGTGTACCGTCGGACGTCACTCACCATAGCCTCGATGTCGAGACCGAAATCATTGCGGAGGGCGGTAATGAGAGCTTGTTTCTGTTCCATAAAGCTTTCTAAATATCCCTTGCTAGAGTATAAGGAGTATGGCATAAAAACGGTGTCTCTGTCAATATTTGCGCGATATGATTAGCAAAGCAAAAGTTTTAGTCGGAATGTCCGGCGGCGTAGACTCCTCCGTCACCGCCTGTCTCCTCAAAGAACAGGGCTACGACGTCATCGGCATCCATTTGAAATTTTGGGTAGACCCTTATGTTCCCGACGAAGACGGCAAAAAATTCCCGCAAAATAAATGCTGCACACTGGAAGGCCTCACGCGCACGCGGCAGCTGGCAGCCAAAATCGGCATACCGTTTTACGTCCTAAATGTTGAGGAAGCTTTCAAACACGACGTCGTGGATGTTTTTGTAGAACAGTCCGGCCATGGCGTGACGCCAAATCCGTGCATCGAATGCAACCGCGCCATCAAGTTCGGCCTTTTTCTCCAAAAAATGAAAGAACTCGGCGCCGATTATGTGGCCACTGGCCACTACGTCCGAAAAGTCACGTTGCTGGAAAACGGAAAGGAAACCTACGAACTCCACACCGCCAAAGATAAAATCAAAGACCAGAGCTATTTTCTCTACGTCCTGACCCAGGAAAAACTCAAACACATCCTGTTTCCCCTTGGCGACTTCACCAAAACCGAAGTCCGCTCCATGGCAAAAAAATACGGCATCCCGGAAGTCAACAACCAGCGCGAAAGCCAAAACCTCTGCTTTTTCCCCGAACAAACCCACGGCCCTTTCCTCAAACGCCACCTCAGCCGTCAAAATTTCGACCCCGGCGACATCATCACCACCCAGGGCCGCGTAATCGGAAGGCACAAAGGTCTGCCCCTCTACACCATCGGCCAGCGCAAAGGCCTTGAAATCGGCGGCCTCAAAAACATGCCAAACCAAGAAGGCAACCCCTGGTACGTGGTGCGCCTGGACAAGCAAAAAAACGCAGTAGTGGTCGGCAAATCCGACGAACTATTCGAAAAAACCTGCCAAGCCCACACCCTAAACTTCATCGACGGCAAAACCCCCGACCAGGAAAAACGCTTCCACGCCCGCATCCGCTACCGCTCGCTCATGCAGCCACTCACCGTGCGGCCGCATGACGGCATACTCGCCCTGGATTTTGACCTTCCTCAACGCGCCGTCACCCCCGGCCAGTCCATCGTATTTTACGAAGGCGAAAAAGTCGCCGGTGGGGGGATTATTGAAGAAAACTCCTCAACACCATCTGCATGATCAAAACCATATTCTTCGACTTCGACGGCGTACTGACCACCGACAAAACCGGTTCCTTCACCACGTGCAAAAATATCCAGAAATTCATCCCGTCGGTTCCGCTTGAACAGATCACCCAATGTTACCGGAAAGAAAGGCACAAATTAATTCTCGGCCAAATCCGCCACGCCCAAATGTGGGACGATTTTTGCTCATGCATAGGACAAAAACTCGACATCAAAATCCTGGAAACCGCATTCAAAAACACCCCGGAAAATACCGCAATGATGGACCTCTGCAAAAAACTGAAAAAACATTACAAACTCGGCATCATCACCGACAACAACAAAGAAAGGTTCGACCTCCTCAAAGAAGAAATGAGCCTCACGCACATTTTTGATTACCTCATTCTCTCCGCCGACGTCGGCGCCATGAAAGACAGCGACCTCATCTTCCAAAAAGCGCTCGAGCTGGCAAAATGCAAACCCGAAGAATGTGTTTTCATCGACAACGACCCCGCCAACCTCACCATCCCCAAAACCCTCGGAATCAAAACCATATTCCACGATCATGAAAAAAACGATATTGAAGTCCTGAAAAAGGAATTGGAAAAACTTGGAGTTACCAGCTAATCCTTAAAATTCTCCACATGAAAGAATACTACCAGCAACGCGCCCGTGAATACGAAAGCATCTATTTTCGCGAAGATCCGGCACGGCAAAAAGAACAGCTCGCGCTCGCAGAAATGCTGCAAAAATTTCTCAAAGGAAGAAATATTCTGGAAATAGCCTCCGGCACAGGTTTTTGGACAGCCTATTTATCGCAAACCGCAAAGGAAATCACAGGAACCGACATCGCGCCGGAAGTCCTGGAAATCGCGCGAGAAAAAACGTACAAATGCCCGGTCACTTTCAAAATCGAAGACGCCTACCACCTCTCTTTTCCACCGGAAACCTTCGACGGTGCCCTCGCCAATTTCTGGTTCTCCCACGTCCCAAAATCCAGACTGGAAGAATTTTTCGCCAACCTCCACCGCATTCTCAAAAAAAACTCAGCTGTTTTCATCGCCGACAACACCTACGCCCCCGAATACGGCGGCAAACTTATCACCAAAAAAGGGGAGCGGGACACCTACAAACTCCGAACCCTCAAAGACGGCTCCGAACACCTCATCCTCAAAAACTACTACACTCCGAAAGAACTCGAAACTTTTTTCAAAACATTCGACCCCGATTTTTCCGCCAAAAACATTTTCTACGGCAAAAACTTTTGGTATGTGACGTATCACCTCAAAAAGTAGCCAAGCTAAGCCAAAATCCCCATCAACTCCCCAAGCGCTTCAATAGTTTTCCACGGCTTTTCCATCTCACTTTCCGGAACCTCCGTCGAAAACTTCCCATTCTGAAACCAGATCGTCTTGAACCCGCACAGGTTGCTTAACGTAATCTCCTTTTTAATGCGGTCCCCGACGGAAAAAAGTTCATCGCCCTCCTCCGCCAGTTTTCGGATCATCTCAAAATCGCCGATCTCCTTTTCCTCCTTCAAAATAATTTTCTCAAAAAACCGGTCAAGCCCCAGATCATAAATCAGATTCTCCCGTTCCTTCATGCCCTTCCCGATCAGAAAAAGCCGGGCCCCGGAATCCTTCAACGCCCTCAAAACCTCCAAAGCCGAATCAAACAATTTCCCCGCATCCGGATCAAACAACGTCCGGTTGAAGTCGAAAATAATGAGTTTTTTCATGGGACAAAGAGGTGAACAG
>Ga0315281_10007170_pt1 | contig 15744 bp, 18 predicted proteins | sample YL17G07_0_MG_FD_204540 | JGI IMG/M metagenome (GOLD analysis project Ga0315281, IMG submission 204540) | Sediment microbial communities from Yellowstone Lake, YNP, Wyoming, USA - YL17G07_0 | ecosystem: Environmental > Aquatic > Freshwater > Lake > Sediment | place: USA: Wyoming | collected... | reverse complement strand
TATGTCTGAAAAATTGTTCAGCATTTTTCTCTTTTTTAAATTAAATGGCCCCGATGGGATTTGAACCCACGACACCTGGATTAAAAGTCCAGTGCTCTATCCAGACTGAGCTACGGAGCCTCGCTTCGCTCGACTCCTACTCGTTTCCCTCACTCACGTTCGGTAAAGAGCTACGGAGCCAAAAACTCCAGAGCCGTTCGACCCTCACTCAAATAAATTTGCGTTTAAAAAGATTCAGTTTTTTTAATTAGTAAGAGAATTTAGTAACGAACGGGATAGCGAGGTCGCGAGCTGCTTATAATGACAGCTGAAATTAATGCCAAAGCCCCGCCGATTGGAACTAAAAAATATTGCTGGTTCAATGAAGGAATAAAATATCCTGCTAAAACCATAATTCCCGCAGCTCCGGAAAGAAGCGAACCAATTGTGCTCATTCAAAGAACAATGGATTTATCTTTAAAAATATTGTTATTAAATAAATTTGCCGAGTTTTTTTTCAAATGATTCAAAAGACATTGAGCCTATAAATTGGTCAACTTTTTTCCCGTCTTTAAATAAAACAAAATTTGGAATTGATGCTATTTCAAATTTTTGCGCAAGAGCATGATTGTCGTCTATGTTTATTTTTCCGAATTTTATCTTATTTTCATATTTTTCTGAAAGTTCGTCTATTATCGGCGCCATCATGACACAAGGCATGCACCAATCAGCGTAAAAATCTATTAATACAAAACCTTTTTTTATGTAATCAGTAAATTCTTTTCCACTTAATTCTGAAACAGCATCATTGTTTGTCATATTAAATTTTAGAAGAACTATTTTATAAAAGTTATGAATTATCTTCCCGTGCTTCCAAAACCGTCTTCTCCTCGAGATGTTTCATTCAGTTCGTTGACTTCAACAACATTACAATCGGCGTAAGACTGTATAACTAATTGTGCTATTCTATCTCCCTTGTTAATTTTGAATTCACTTTTTCCCAAATTTACGAGAACTATTCCGACTTCACCACGATATCCCGAATCAATGACTCCTGCAAGAGTATGAATTGCGTGCTTTGCAGCCAAGCCAGAACGGTCTCGCATCGAACCAAAATATCCTGAAGGTATTTCAAACTGCAATCCTGTTCCAAAAATCTTTTTTTCTCCAGGCACTAAAATATAATCTTCTGTTGAACATAAGTCCAAACCCGCGTCTCCAGTTTTTGCATATTTCGGCAAAACTGCATCAGGATTAATTTTCTTGATTTTTATTTCGAGAGGCATTTTATTTTAATGGAAAAACAGAGCCATCTTTCATTTTTATAATTTCAACGAAATTCCCGTCGTAATATCTCAGATTTACCCCAACTTCTGCAAACATCTCAAGCGCTCTTTTATTGTGTTCCCTCCATTTCGGAGAATTTTCCAAATCCCATCTTTTATCCACGACCACTTCTTTTATTCCAGACTGGACTACCCCTCTGGAACAATCCATGCAAGGTATTCCGTTTGTGTACATAATGCAGTCTATTAATGAAACTCCCATCAGCGTTGCGTTATAAATTGCATTTCTTTCCGCATGTTCAAACCAATAATGTTTTTCTGGAGACTCATGTCTTTCTGGAACAGAATCATTCAGACGACGAACAAAACCGTTGTAACCCGTTGAACGTATTTCTTTGCTTGGACCTATTACAACCGCACCTATGCGTGTTCTTCTGTCCTTGCTTTTCATAGATACAAGATAAGCCATTGTCATAAATTCGTCGTCCCATCCTATATCATCAAAGTCCATTTTCATTTCAGAAGAATTTTATTTATAAGAATTTAGATAATAAATTCAACACTATCCACATTTGGAAAAATCACATTGAAGGCACATTTCACATCCTTCTTGCCTGATTGTTGGATGTCCATTGGGGCAGAAATTTCCGCTACTTTTGATTTCACTATTTGCTTCTGCTTGCGGTGCTCCGCTATATTTTATTTCTTTTTCTGTTGCTATCTTCAATCCCTTTGCTATTGCGTCAGGCAGCGATTTTATTTTATTGATTCCAATTCCACTTTGAGTTTCTCCGCCAATTCCTTCCAGTTGTGAAACTATCTCTTCTACAGTAATTCCTGCTTTAAGCGCAAGAGATATGACTCTTCCATATCCCTCTGCAATTGCAGGCAAATCTCCTCCGCCTTTTCCGATAGATACAAATGTTTCGTATGGCGCAATAATTTTTCCTTCTGCGTTTTTCTCGTGATTTAGTGTTATGAAAACTTTGTCTTCATATGGCGTCTTTATTTTTTCCGTTCTTCCTTGAACATTATCTGGCCTTTTTCTTTCTAGAACTGACATGACTAAATCACTAAGTTCCTTTCTGCCAATTTCTTTTTTACCGCTACTGTTTGTAACTAAAACGCCCGACCTCGAACCATCCCTGTAAACTGTTATTCCCTTGCATCCAGATTCCCATGCTGTCTGATAAATTTTTCCAACTGTTTCTTCTGAAGCGTCTTTTGGTAAATTAACTGTTACACTTATTGAATGATCGTTCCATTTTTGAACCTCTCCTTGCATTTTTACCTTATTAAACGGATCAATGTCCATTGCAGTTGCCTTGTAATATGGGGATTTGCTGACAATTTCCATTAATTCTTTTTCATCAGTAATTCCCATGACTTTTTCGACGTTGTATCCATTAATTTCCAACCATGTTTCAAATTTGTGATGGAAAACTGAAAAGTGCTGCCATGAATCTCCAACTTCGTCGACTGAATCAACCCTTATCCCTTTATCATTAGGATTTATTTTTTTCTTTCTTACGTAAGCTGGCATAAATACATTTTCTAGCCCAGAAGTTGTTTGAGTCACAATGCTCACTGAACCTGTTGGCGCAATAGTTAACAGAGCTATGTTTCTTCTTCCATGTTTAGTCATCTCAGAATAAAGTTTTTCGTCCGCTTCTTTGATTCTCTTAATAAATGGATTATTTTCTTCTTTGGCTGCATTATAAATTGGGAATCCTCCTCTTTCTTTTGCAAGATTTACTGAAGATCTGTAGGCTTCCAGCGCAAGAGTTTTATGAACGCGATTTGCAGAGAACTCAATCGCTTCATCACTGCCATATCTCATTCCAAGCGCTGCAAGCATGTCGCCTTCGGCAGTTATTCCAAGACCCGTTCTTCTTCCCTTTATTGCTTTCTCTTTTATTTTTTTCCATAAATTTTTTTCAATGGATTTTATGTCTTCATTTTCGGGGTCGGATTCTATCTTGTATAAAATTTTATCAATCTTTTCCAATTCCAAATCAACCAAATCATCCATCAATCTTTGAGCATATCCTGCATGTTCTTTAAACAAATCAAAATTGAATTTAGCTTCTTTTGTAAATGGTTTGTCGACGTAGCTGTAAAGATTCATTGCTAGCAAACGGCAACTGTCATAGACGCACAAAGGAATTTCTCCACATGGATTTGTTGACACTGTCTTGAATCCTTCATCAGTATAGCAATCAGGTACGGAGTTTTTTATTATAGTATCCCAAAATAAAACTCCAGGCTCGGCAGATGCCCACGCGTTATGAACAATTTTTTTCCATAAATCTCTTGCTTTAACTTCTTTTTTTACGGAAGGATTATCTGAATCTATTGGGAATTGCTGGACATAGTTTGTATCATCAACTACCGCCCTCATGAATTCGTCGCTGATTCTTACAGAAATGTTTGCTCCGGTTATTTTTTCAGGGTCTATTTTTGCATCTATAAAATATTCTGAGTCTGGATGTTTTATTGAAGTTGTCAGCATTAGCGCGCCGCGTCTTCCATCTTGCGCTACTTCACGCGTTGAGGATGAGTATCTTCCCATGAATGTAGCCATTCCAGTCGAATTCAACGCGCTGTTAGCTACGGCATTTCCCTTTGGACGCAAATGAGACAAGTCATGTCCAACGCCACCGCGTCTTTTCATCAACTGCACCTGCTCTTCATCTGTTCTGATTATTCCGCCATATGAATCTGATTCGTTTCCTATAACAAAACAATTTGAAAGAGAAACAGTTTGGAAATCATTTCCAATTCCGGACATCGGACTTCCTTGAGGGATGATATATTTGAATCTGTCCATCAAAGAAAATATTCTTTCTTCACTCAGCGGATTCTCGTATTTGCTTTCTATTCTTGCAAATTCTTTCGCCAGTCTTTTGTGCATGTCTTTCGGAGTTAATTCATAAATTCTTCCAGAAGAATCCTTAAGAGAATATTTGGTAGCCCAAGTTGTGGCTGCTAATTCTTCTCCGCCAAAATATGTTGTTGACGCTTCGACAACGTCTTCATAAGAATACGATTCTCTTAATTTTTCTTCCAAATTAGAATTTTCTTGATTCATAAGCCCTCAAATCCCAAATTTCATTCTTAAACATTTATCATCATTTTAGGATAATGACATCAAAAATTTCTGATTTATAATTATTTATATTTGATAAACGTCTGATGGATAATTTATTAAACCTATATAGTGCAGAATATACTTACCATGACAAAAGGAAACCTTTAGCGTTTCCCTCGGAGAAAAATGAAAGAAATAATCACCTCGGTAAAGACACAAGTAACCGTTGGAAAGAAGCATACTGAAGCAGAGACGAGGAAAATTCTGCACCCTTTGGTTAGCGAATGGTTTTTTGGAAAATTCAAGAGTTTTTCAATGACTCAGGAGTACGGTGTTTTAGAAATTTGGAAAAGAAATGATATTTTGATTTCTGCTCCAACAGGTGGAACAAAAACTCTTACGGCTTTTTTGGCTATTTTGAATTATCTCGTTGGACTTGCAGAAAAAAATTTACTGGAAGACAAGGTTTATGCAATTTATACTTCTCCTTTGAAAGCCCTAAGCAATGATATTCATAAAAATTTGATTGAACCTTTACAGGAAATAAGAGAACTTGCAGAAAAGAAAAATATCAAACTTCAAGACATAAGAGTTGGACTCAGAACGGGAGATACAACTGTTGCTGAGAGAGCAAAGATGGCCAGAAAATCTCCGCATATTTTTGTGACGACTCCAGAATCTCTTGCAATAGTTTTAACAAGCAAGAATTTTGTGGAAAAAATGAGAAGTGTTGAATTCTGCATTGTTGATGAAATTCACGCACTTGACAATAAAAGAGGAGTCTATCTAAATCTAACTTTAGAAAGATTAAATGAAGTAAGCAAGACGTGGCCGACAAAAATCGGATTAAGCGCAACGGTTGAGCCAATAGAAGAAGTTGCGAGATATCTCGTCGGAGAAGACAAAAATAGAAGCGTAAAATATGTTCGCGTGCCTCTTGACAAAGTTATTGACGTAGATGTTCTTACTCCTGTTGAAGATTTGATTGAAGACACTGAAATAACTCCAAGTTTCTATAATCTTCTTGACGCACTTTTGAAGAAACACAAGACGACTTTGATTTTTACAAATACTCGTTCAGCGACGGAAAGAGTTGTCAATCATCTTAAAGATAAATTTCCCACAGAGTATGGCGACGACAATATTGCAGCGCATCATTCTTCGTTGAGCAAAATTCACAGATTTGACATTGAAGAAAGACTAAGACAAGGAAAATTAAAAGTTGTTGTTTGTTCTACGAGTTTGGAATTGGGAATTGACATTGGTTACATTGATTTGGTAATTATGATTGGCTCTCCAAAATCAAGCGCAAGAGCTTTGCAGAGACTCGGAAGAGCAGGGCACAAGTTGCATGAGACTGCCAAAGGAAGATTTATCGTCACTGAAAGGGATGATTTGGTTGAATGCTGCGTCATCCAAAAAGAAATGATTGAGAGAAAAATTAATAGAATCACATTTCCAAAAAATTGCCTTGATGTCTTGGCTCAGCAAATTTTCGGAATGTCAATTTACAAAGTATGGGACTTGGACGAAATTTTTTCAGTAATAAGAAAAAGCTATTGTTATTCAACTCTTTCCAGAAATGATTTCCTCGACATAATAAGTTATCTTTCTGGAGAATATGACCTGGAAAAAAACAATGTTTACGGAAAAATTTGGTATAATAAAGAAGAAAACAAAATCGGAAAGAGGGGAAAAATGGCGAGAGTTTTGTATTTTACAAATATTGGAACAATTCCGGCAGAATCTTTTATTAATGTCAGAATTGCGAGCGGCGACGAGCCAATAGGAATGATTGACGAGGGATTTTTGGAGAGAATGAAGAAGGGCGACGTTTTTGTCCTCGGTGGAAGAAAATATCTTTACAGATACACTAAAGGAATGAATCTTTATGTCGCTTCTGCGGAGCATCTTTCCCCGACGATACCAAGCTGGTTTTCAGAAATGCTTCCGCTGAGTTTTGATTCTGGATTGGAAATCGGAGAATTCAGAAAATTAATGCATGATAAATTAAGCTCTGAAAAACCAAAAGAAGATGTGATTAAATTTATCATGAAACATCTTTATATCAAGGAAAAAACCGCGGAATCTATTTACAATTATTTTGAAGAGCAATATAGATTCTTAGAGATTCCAAGAAGCGATTTAATGCTTATTGAAAAATATAAGTCTGAAAAAAACTATTTAATATTCCATAGCATGTATGGCAGAAGAGTCAACGATGCTTTGTCAAGGGCTTTTGGATTTTTAATAGGAAAGCTTGGCGGAAGAGACATTGAAGTTGGAATAAATGACAATGGATTTTATATTGCTGGAGAAAAAATCAGCATAAAAACTCCATTAGAATATTTGAAACCAGAAAATCTTGAGGAAACTTTGAAAGAAGCAATTGATAAAACGGATGTTCTCGCGAGAAGATTCAGGCATTGCGCCTCAAGAGCATTGATGATTTTAAGAAATTATAAAGGAATAAGCAGAAGCGTCGGAAAACAGCAAATGAAAAGCCATTTCCTTCTTCATGCAGTCAAGAAGATAACAAATGAATTTCCAATTTTGAGGGAAGCCAGAAGAGAAGTCTTGGAAGATTTAATGGACATTGAAAATGCGAAACTTGTTCTTGGATGGATTATAGAAGGAAAAATAAAAGTCAATATTGTTGAAACGGAAGTTCCAAGTCCGTTCGCGACAAACCTTATTTCTCAAGGATACAGCGACTTAATAAGAATTGAAGACAGACAGGAATTCTTGAAAAGAATGCATGAAGAACATGTCAGGATAATTTTCCAGAAATGGTTTGACAGCGTTAAACAGGAGAATTAAAATGATTTTTGAATTCATAGGCAAAACTGTTTTCTTTCCTGAATTTGGAATATTAGCAATCGGAGATTTGCATGTTGGCTACGAGCATATGCTTCAGAAATCAGGAGTTTTGATTCCCGAGACGCAAGTTAATGATGTTATTGAAGACTTGGGAAAAATTTTAGAGGAAATAAAAAATTGCAGATTTAAATTAAAAAAAATTATATTCTTGGGGGACATAAAACACTATTTCAATTACGAGTGGAAAGAAAAGTTTAATTTCAACAAAATTCTGGATTTTTTAAGAGAGCATGCAAAAGACAGCAATATAATTCTAATAAAAGGGAATCATGACAAGTTTGATTTCTCTGGAAAGAAAATGAAAAATTATTATATCAATAATGGAATTGCATTTCTTCATGGACATCTAAGTTTCCCCCAAATATTTGGAGATAAAGTAAAAATGATTGTGATTGGGCATTTGCATCCTTCAATAATTTTATCTGACAAAGCAAATGTAAAAAGAGAAAAGTATAAATGTTTTCTTACAGGAAAATTCAATGGAAAGGAAATTGTTGTTGCGCCAAGTTTTTTTGGAATGATTGAAGGTTCTGCCGTTAACGATGATAGATATTATCCAGAAGAAGGATTTTCAATAATTGAACCAAAATTACTTGGAAGTTTTGAGGCGCATGTTATCGATGATAACGGCAAGATTTATAATTTTGGAAAAGTTAGAAAATTGAAATGATAAGTTGGATAATTCTTACAATCTTGGCTGCAATTATTCTTGCAGCATCTTACATTATTGATAAATTTGTTCTAATAAAACAAAAACCCATTGTAATTGCCATTTTTAGCACTCTTGTTTTTTTAGTCGGACCAATCTTTATTTTTTTAATTAAAGGTGTTCCAAAGATATCTTTGATTGCTGCAGTTTTTTCAATGCTTACCGGCTTCTTTTCTTTTATTACAATTTATTTTTATTGCAAAGCGGTTCAAGAAGGGGAAGTTTCAAGAATTGTTCCGCTAATTAGCACAAGTGTAATTTTTACTTTGATTTTATCAACTATTTTCTTAAAAGAAATTTTTAGTTTTTGGAAATACATTGGAATAGGATTAATTTTCTGTGGATCTATTTTAATTTCATCCAATAAAAAAACCAAATTAATTTTTGACAAAGGATTTTTTCTCGCAATTATTACAGCAATCTTTTCCGGAATAACTTCGGTTTTAATAAAATATTCTCTTAATCTTGCAGACTATTGGGCGGTTTTTTCATATCAGAGAATTGGAGCTTTCTTATTAGTGATGCCATTTATTTTCATAATGAGAAAAGAATTAATTAAATTTGTAAAAAATAAAAAAAAGGCGATGCTAGTTTCGTTAAGTGTGTTAATAAGCCTGTTTGCAATGTTTTTGATAACAATAGCCATTTCAATTGGTTTTGTAAGTTTGGTTACATCTCTAATCAGCATACAAGATTTATTTCTTTTATTATTCACTTTTATTCTCGGAATATTTTTTCCAAAAATACTTAATGAAGAAATCAACGCCAAGATTGTGATAGTAAAAACCATTGCAATTGTGACATTATTATTCGGGGTAATCCTTATAACAACTTAATTAAGAACAGTATTTTATTATAATTAATCTTGGAAATTATTTCTTTGGACAGTCTGGAGCGTCGTCCCCAACGTTGCCGGCTAGTGGTTTTATTTTATCAATGTATCCGTTTAAATCCATGTCTAAATATATTCTTTCATTATCGGCAAATCCGAAATTGTAATTCTCATCCCCGCAAATTATATTAGCCGATGTATATTGGACTTTAAAATCACTTATGTAGAAGAAAGATCCGTCGCCTCTTTCCACAGGAAATGTTTTTGCACTGTGTTCAAAAAACCACCCCTTTTTAGTTCCTTCTTTATTTCTCCATATTCTAAAATCTTTAATTATAAATTCTGCACCGAATGTTTTCTTTGCATATTCTTTATCCAAGAAATTTGGCATTTTATCGCCTTCTTTAAATTGCGGGTGAATTATTACAAGAGCAGCAAGTCCGAGAAATAATTTTTTCATTTTATATTTGGCATTCGGGAGCATCATAGGCAATAAATCTGCTTCGTTCAGCATTTTCTATAATGCCGTCTATGATCCCGTCATTTGGATCTTTATCCAGAAATACTTTATTTATTTCGGAATCGTAAATGCCAAATAATATTTCTTTTCCATTGCAATTCAGATATGCCGCAATCATCTGAAATTTTCCTTTTCTGTAATATTTCATATACCCATGTTTTGAACCAATATCATCATGCCATATTGATTTTCCAATAATATCTTGAGAATTAAGTTTTGGCATCTTATCTCCAACTTTCAGCTCCAGCTCTTTGGGATTTTCAGCAAATAATATTTTAATTTCAGATTGACTGCATCCAACGGTTAAAGCTAATAGCCCTCCAAAAATTAAATCTTTCATATTAATGTGAACCTTCAGAAGAATGATACTCTGCTTCCACTTTCTTTTCTTTGGGGGTGAATAATTTCTTTGCTTCGTATCTGCTTGCAGATTCTTCTTCCCCGTTTCTATCCATAATTATCTCTCTCTTGTCGCCTTGATTATATTCAATTGCAAACGGCGCAGAATTTCTTAAGATATCGTCGATATGCCATTCTTCATTTGTCTTTCCTCTTCTATTTATGCTGATAACTTGCTTTTCTTTTCCGCCGACGCTTGCAGTTCTTATATCTTCTTCAGCATATTCTCTTGGAGGTTTAAAATATTCGACAACATCTCCCTCAACTTTTTGATATTCGTTTCCAGAAGCATGATAAACTTTTCTGAATAATTCTATTCTTCTGGAATCACTGCCCTTTACTTTTGGCATTTCCCATACAATTTCAACAACATAATTATTTCCTTTTTCATTTTTATATCTAAATGTCGGGAGAGGCCAACCAGCATTGTTTATCTTAAATTCTTCTGCTCTGCTTTGTCCAACTATTGCAGCATCGAAAGATTGCTCTGGCAATTGATACCCTTTTCTGAAACCATCCAATTTTTCTTCACGAGCTTTTCCCATTGGAAATAACTGTCCTATAGTTTCATCTTTCTTTGAGAATAATAAATCAGAAGCGTTACTGACTCCGAAAATTTTGCTGACATCATCCGGGAAAAGATCACCATCCCCGTCAACAACCAAAACATCTGGACTTTGCGAACCTGGGGCTTTGAAAATTTGTATTGACGGCTTTGAAGACGGTTCATCAAAAATTGCTTTTCCATTTTCAAATTTTCCGTTCATTTTTGATACAGTTATGTAATCTGGAAGTTTCTTCTCATCTCCGTCGACATCATAAGCGATTACTTCAACACCACGTAATTCATATTTCCATATTTTTGCATTTTGGTCATTCGGCTTCTTTGGGTCTTGTCTTTGCACTTGCTCATAAAACGGAAATCTAAATGACTGAACTATTTCGAGCTTTCCTTTTTTTCTAGCAGCTTCAATTGCAGCGACGCTAAATAATTCCACAGGGTCTAACTTTTCAAATGGTGAAACAAAACGAAGATTATATGCCTGTTTCTTGGTATCTTTATCTCTGGTATTTTTTTGAACAAGACTTTTATAATTTAATTTACTGTTAAAATAATCAATATTTTTATTTTCAATATTTGTATCATCTGAATTATAATTATGTCCTATGCTAGAATCATTATATCCCATTGTTTCAACAAATTTTCTTAAAGTTTTCGCAAGTGTCATCCATTTTACTCTTTGCTCGTGCACAAGCAGTTCTTCAATCAGCAAATTTCTTGTTCCAACTTTTTCAAAAAAACTACTATTTTTTATGTTCTTTGGATCCAAGTTTGATTCATAAGCTGCTACAAGGGCTTTTTCTCTATCCAATATTTCATCTAACGATAATGCGTTATAATTTATTTCGAATTTTCTACCGCCATCTTTAGCATCTTTTGCAATATTTAACATGTAATTCATTTTCAATCCTTCTGTAAATGCCGTTGCACATTCTTGCTCAGTCCATTTGTAATCTTCTTTGCATATTTTGTCGAGCTTATCTTTGACACCATTGCAAGCAGATAAACCAATTAGACTAATTCCTCCAGAAATTATTAATGCATTTTTTACAATACTTGTTAGTTTCATTTCAGATTTTTAATTCTCCTTTCAATAGACATTTGTTCAAGAGCTCCCAATACTTTATTTTTAGTTGGTTTGTCTTTTTTTCCAAGATATTCTTTTAGTAGTTGCAAATTCTCTCCAGAGATATCCCCAAGATAAGGAACTATTTCGTCAACATGAGCCAATAGATAATTTTCTGACGCTTGTTCACCTTGTTGAATTCTTATTGCATTAAAATCAGTATAAATTCTTGATAGTTGTGGAATATTTTTCAAATTCGCCTCATCTTTTTTTGGCTTCGCTTTTTCTTGGTCTACTTCTCTAATGGCTTTCTTCCAAAGACTGTCTATTTTTCCCCTATTTTCAGTAACCCATTCAAGAGTTTTTTCCGGTCCGCCAAGACATGTTGGCTCCAATTGCTGAGACATTAACAAATCAAATCCAGCATGGTCGTAACCAAGTCTTTCGTCCAATGCTCCGAACCAAGCAGGGTCAGAATAAAACTCAACTAAAGAATTTCTTACAGCCTTACTCAAAGTTTTTTTTGCAGTATCAATCCATTTAGAATATTTTCTGAATTTTTCCAATGCGGCTTCATCAGTTTTGAAAGCCCGTGAATTAAACAATCCGCTCATAATTTCAGTTCTTGCCTGATCCATGTCAAAACACATGTAACTTTTGACCGTCCATCTAATTGGATTAAGGTATGGGTGATTTAGCGTATGTTGAGAGACGCTATCTTCTAAAAATGGAAACGAAGCAAAAAGTTCAGCGTCCATCATCTTGAGAAGAGTGTAATTTTGCAATTTTCTATTTGTATGAACCATTTCGTGTCTTACTGTTTCCAAACTGTCATCTATATAGTCCAATTTAATAGAGAGGGGTGTTAGATACATTATTCCGGTGTCTGGAAGAACCGCAGCATAAAGAACACCGTCTTGTATGGCGCTATGATTTCCAAAAATTACTGTGTTAGGAACGAAGTCAACAGCCTCGATGTCTTTTCCAGGATAGTGTAAAAATGCTCCTCTTCTAACTTTTACTCCTCCGTCCAATGTAACCAGTTCTTCCGCCTGTTTATTAAATTCAGATTGTTCAATGCCTAATCTTTTTGCAAGTTTTTCTCTTACCTCGCCGAAAATGCCTTGGAACTGCTCAGTATTTCTTTTTGCACCTTCGTTTATTCTATACACTAAATCCTTTTTTATTTTTCCAAGCTCTTCAATAGGGAATTCTTTTACTCCAGTTGTATCATTGAAGAAAAGAGTTTGCTTTGACTTTCCACCCTCAACTCTGTTAGCAACCATATAATCTTGAAGTATGAATCTTACATCTTTCCCATATATTTTTTCAGTAAATGATGCGGCTTGATTTACAAAATTCAAATCCGGACCTGTTTGATGTTCTACTGTGGAAATAGTGTGGACTCTATAGCTTTCCAACCAACGCTGTATCTGATAGTCTTTTTCCTTGTCTGTAATTCTTCTTACTCCTCTGAGATAGTGTGGAAGACTTTCATCAATTACAACATCAAGAACCGGAAAATTAGTGTTCGTTTCTGAATAAACGGGGTTTCTCTCTGCACTCTCATATCTGTCTTCTGCATGAGAGGGAAATGCAAATGTTATTCCTGCAGCCAATGCCAAGGTTGAAACCAATCCTTTAACACTCATTTTTCGTAAGTTTCGGAACCAGAAGAAGTATATATATGTTTCCAAATGGATGAATCTCCGGCATTGCATTCTCTGCAACCGGATTTTTTGCAATGCTCTCCAACCAAAAATTTTCCGTCATCTTTTATTTTGCAACCGCATCTTAATATTATCATGATAAGAAATATGATATTATCTTTATAAATTTTAATTGGAATAAATTTATATAGTTTAATAAATAAATTTAGAGATGCCTGGTTTTAATGATTTTCATCAGGAATTTAGAGAAAGTTTGGAATTTGTCAATACCAAAGAAGAGCTGGAAGAATTTTTCAACAAAAAACTCCCTGATTTAGATTATAATAATTCTGTGAAAAAATATGTTTCTGTTTTAATGACAGATTTTGCCTATGAAAGGGGAAATGATTTGGTTTCGGTTCTTTACGACGGCACTCCAGAGAGAGTCCGAATAAAAGAATTTTTTGACAAAAAAGATTTTGTTCCATTAAAAAATATGGGAGACGCTTTTTTATGGTGCTGTGGTTTTTTTCCAGAACATATTATTGACAGAAACAGGAATAGGCCGAAATTTTCATTAACACTCAACGATTATGTTAATTACGGCAGAGATGCATATTCAAGAGCTTCTTTGTTGAGCGGAGCGAGAGAATTTCCCGTCGGAGAAATATCGAAAAACTTTAAATGGGTCGTTCATTCAATAATAAATATGAGAGATAAAATTAATCCAAAGATGAAATATTCTGTTCATCCCGAAACAATCAAAGAAATTGAGCGTGTAGTTAATAACGGCGAACAGATTTTCGAAAATAAGGAGATTATTATTCTTAATTAAAATGGCTAGAACAGTAAATATACAATGCGCAGATTGCAAGAAAGAAGTTGATGTAATTCAACGCCCGAAATTCAAAAGAAAATATTGCGATGATTGTTCTGCTAAGAGAAAAAAAGAATGGAAAGAGTGGCAGGAAAATCAGTGGAAGCTTACTATGGATGACATGGAAGACGAAGAATAATTTTTATTTTAATCTGCTTGAAACTTTTACAAATTTGACGTCTGGATTTTTATAAATCACTTCTTTAATGAGTTTGTCAATATTATCCAAACTTTCAAAATTAACCGGATGAAAGGACATGTATACATTTTTCTGCCCAGCATTTTCTATCTCGCCCATTTTCTTATTATAAATTATCAAATCTGCAACATTAAAAATATTGAAAGGATGAACAAAGACGTAATTTTCTGATGCAATTATATTTCCATATTTTCTCTCAGTATATATTTGGACTGGGGATAATTGCATTATAATTAATTTATATCCATTTGCTTCAGCCATACTTATTGTATTCTCGTCTCCGTCGTAATATGGCACTGTGAACATTTGAGTTGCAGAAGTCATATTATATCTTTCAAAAATTCCCCTCATCTTTTTTATATGCTCGTCTTGAATGTTAGCTGGAACTGATATGTCTGTTGGAAGTATATGGAATTCTCCGTAAGAACCGGACTCGTTTGGCTTGTCGATAAAAGACAAATCTGAAGCATGAGTTAATCCGTGGGCAACAATCTCAAAAATATCTTGGTTATCTTGATAAATCTTAAAAGTTTCAGGATCATAATTTTCGCTGAATGGCTGAGCGATGACTCCCAAATCAAAAGTCATATTATATCTTTTTGCCAAAATTACAGCGTTATTCAAAGAAGTTTGATCTTCTTTCCTAAAATCTATATCATTGATTATGAAAGATACTGAAACATCCCCATATTTTGAGTTAACATTTTTTGACAAGGAATTTTTTAAACTAATATTATAAAAAAATGCTCCTGCAAATAGCGAAATTAGTATAACGGCTATAAAAATTAGGAGCATAGAACTATCAATTTCTTTTTTTCCATCCATATTTAAAATAAAAGATTTATATTTAAATAATCTATCATTAAAAAGTTTATAAATATAAAACCTTTAGCTATAAAATTAAGAGGTCATATGGAAAAAAAGAATCTTACAACAATTTTGTTAGTTGTTTTAATTGTCAGTTTATTTTTAAATGGATATTTTTTTGCTGCTTTGAATAATTCCAAATCCCAAATTAAAGATTTGAAAGCGCAAGTCTTGCAGCACACTTTAGGTTTTACTGATAAGGCAAATGTCTATGACACAAATTTTCATGACTTGATTCAAGAGCATACTTTTTTATTAATAAGTGCTGCACGTCGTTCAATTGATTCTTCGCTTGCATATAACGAATCATACAAATCTCTGCAGACAAATATCCAAGAAGTTGGCGCGCAAATCTCGAGCATATACGGTGATGAAGTTGCTAATCAGTTTGAAGCATTGTGGACTTCTAAGATTAATAGTTTTATTGCATACACTAATGCTATAAAAAACAATGATTCCAGCGCAAATTCAGTCTTCTCTGCTAATATGGAAAGTTACGAGAAAAGAAGTTCAGAATGGTGGTCAACTTTGAATCCTAATATTGACAAGACTGAGATAAAACAGAGTATAACTGAACATGTAAATGATGTGAAGGCAGCATTAGATTTTTGGGCTGCTAAAGATTATGCAAACTATTTTGCAAAACAACATGATGCATACACTCAGATTGGAGATTACTCAGATATAATCGTAACTGGAATTGTCAAACAACATCCAGAATTGTTTGAATAAGAAAATAGGAAATTTTCAAGTTTCCAGACGGAATAAGAAAATAGGAAATTTTCAAGTTTCCAGACGGAATAAGAAAATAGGAAATTTTCAAGTTTC
>Ga0315281_10007168_pt1 | contig 15745 bp, 13 predicted proteins | sample YL17G07_0_MG_FD_204540 | JGI IMG/M metagenome (GOLD analysis project Ga0315281, IMG submission 204540) | Sediment microbial communities from Yellowstone Lake, YNP, Wyoming, USA - YL17G07_0 | ecosystem: Environmental > Aquatic > Freshwater > Lake > Sediment | place: USA: Wyoming | collected... | reverse complement strand
ATGGCCATCACAGGTGAAGCGGGACGGCCGCCGGTCCGCGTGGGCATTCCGCTCGCCGACCTGAGCGGCGGCATTTTTTCCTGCAAGGGAATACTTGCCGCGTTGTTTGCCCGTGAACGCACGGGCAAGGGGTGCAGGATCGAGCTGTCGATGTTCGACGCGATGCTCAGTCTGCTTGGCTACATCGGTACCATGTGGTTGACCAATGGCACTTTACCACAGCCGCCGGGCTCGGCGCATGACTACACGGTGCCGTGGCAGGCCTTTGAAACCATGGATGGCTATGTCGTCGTCGGCACACGGCAGGAGGGGTTCTGGCGGAAGCTTTGCGATGTGCTTGAACAACCTGGGCTGGCCGACGATCCGCGATTTGCGACCAATGCGGACCGCGTGAAGAACAGAGCGGTGCTGGTGCCGCATCTCGAGCGGATATTTCGCACCCGAACAGTGGCGGATTGGCTCCGGCGGTTGAACGCCGCCGAAGTGCCCGCTGCTCCGGTCAATAATTTGGACGGTGCGTTTTCCGAGCCACCGGTCGTGGAGCGGGAGATGATCGTTGAGTACGATCATCCTGAGGTCGGCAAGGTGCGACTGCCCGGGAATCCGATCAAAATGTCGGGAATGGCGGGCACTATTTCCAAGCCTGCGCCGCGGCTCGGCGAGCATACCGATGCGATACTTAGCGGGTTGCTGAGTATGACAGCGGATCAGATCGCGACCCTGCGTGCGAAAAATGTCATTAAATAACCTGACAAGGGGATGTGTTCCATGACGGGCCTTTACTGGGAAGAGTGGGAAATCGGTGCGGAATTCAAAAGTCCGGCGCGGACCGTGACCGAAACCGATATGGTCATGTTCAATGGATTGTCCGGCGACTACAATCCTCTGCATGTTGACGAGGAGTTTTGCAAGACGACGCAGTTCGGTACCCGCATCGTTCAAGGACCGTTGGTTTACGCGATGGCTGCCGGACTGGTGTTCCAGCTCCACCTGTATGACCACACGCTGATCGCGTTCCTCGGCTTCGACAGCTTGAAGTTCACCAAACACACAGTGCCGGGCGACACGATCCACGTCGTACTCAAAGTGCTGGAAAAACGCGAAACCTCCAAACCCGATCGCGGCGTGATGAAGCGGCAGATGCGGGTAGTGAATCAGCGTGGCGAAGTCGTGCAGGAGGGCATCCAAGCCTTTCTGTTGAAGCGTAAGCCTAAGGCAGCCTAGCCGCGGATCGAAAACTTTGGCGTGTGGTGCATCGATGTCTTCCGTTTTGTTTTCTCCATTAAAACTCCGGTCCTTGACCCTGGAGAACCGTATCGTGGTTTCTCCCATGGCCCAGTTCATGGCGGACGACGATGGAAACGCGACGGATTGGCATCTGATGCACCTCGGCATGCTGGCGGTTTCTGGATCAGGCTTGTTGATTACCGAGGCGATTGCGATCGAGCCGCGCGGCGCCAATACTCTCAACTATTTGGGGCTGTGGTCTGACGACAACGAACGGGCACTCAAACGTGTGATCGACTTCTGCCGTCAAATCGCCCCCATTAAACTCGGCGTCCAGTTGCATCACGCAGGGCGAAAAGCTTCGATGAGCAAGCCATGGGAGCCCTACAGAGAGCTTGCCATCGGGCAAGGAGGCTGGCCGGTGCTCAGCGCCTCCAGCACGCCTTACCCGGGTCGCAAGAATCCGGTCGAAGCGCTCGACGAAGACGGCCTTGCGCGTGTGAAAAAACAATTTGTCGATGCGACCCGCCGCTCACTGCGGATCGGTTTTGATGCCATCGAGTTGCATTTTGCCCACGGTTATTTGCTGCACAGTTTCTTGTCGCCAATGACCAACCTGCGGCAGGACCGTTACGGCGGCGATCTTGAAGGACGCATGCGATTTCCGCTCGAAGTCTACCAAGCGGTTCGGGATGCATGGCCGGTCGAACGGCCGTTGGGCGTGCGGATTTCCGCGACCGACTGGATTCCCGGCGGCTGGGACATCGGCGATAGCATTGAATTAGTGCGCGAGCTGAAGGAGCTTGGCTGCGACTACATCGCGGTATCGACGGGAGGGCTTTCGCCGGAACAAAAAATTACGGTCGGTCCGGCTTACCAGGTGCCTTTCGCCGAACGCATTCGCCGCGAGACCGGTATTGTGACGATGGCAGTCGGATTGCTGCACCAGCCAAAACTCGCTGAATCGGTTCTAGTCGACGGCAAAGCTGACCTCATTGCGCTTGGACGCGGCATGTTGGCAGACCCGCGTTGGCCGTGGCGGGCGGCCGAAATCTTTGGCGCGAATGTGCACTATCCGCCGCCTTACGCCAGGTGTCATCCATCGATGATCAACCGCGATATTTTTAAGCCGAGCCAGTGGCCAGCGGAGGTTTCTGGCTAATGTCGTAACGCAAGTCGTAAAACCACACAGGGAGGTTGAAATGGACGCAGGCTTTATCAGACGCTCGCTACGTCGTGCAGGGTATGGAGTAATACTCGCCGGCACCATGCTGGCGGCAACGTCGGCTCTGGCGCAGGACAGCGGACCGCTTCGGTTCGGCTTGGCGATGCCGCTGAGCGGCTCGCAGGCGCTGTACGGCAACGACCAGGTCAAGGGTGCACTCTGGGGCGTCGAGGATATCAACAAGAAAGGCGGCGTTGCCGGGCGGAAACTCGAGATGATTGTTCTCGACACGCAGGCCGATACACAACTCGGCATCAACGCCGTCAACCGACTGATCAGCGTCGAGAAGGTACCGATTGTTTTGACATCATGGAGCAATGTGGTGAAGGCGGTCGCGCCCATCGCCAATCGTGAAAAGGTGCTCGTGATCAGCGCTACCGCGAACTCGCCAGAAATCGCGCATCTGGGTGATTATGTCTACACCGCCTTTCCACTCGCCGACGTCGACATCGCGGCGGTTGCCAAGTACGCGTATAAAACACTCGGCAAGCGGACCGCGGCGGTTCTCTATGTCAACAATGAGAGCGGCATCGAAGGCGCCAAGGTCTATCGCAGCGCCTTCGAAAAGGAAGGCGGCAAGATCGCGATCTTCGAGGCCTATGACTTGAAGTCGACCGACTACACCGGAATGTTGCTCAAGTTGAAGAATGCGAACCCGGATATGGTTCACATTCAGGGGTTGGTGGCCGATTTGCCTCAGGTGATTGCGCAGATGCGTCAACTCGGCCTGCAGCAGCGGATCTCGACCTACGCCGTCGGCTACAATGTCAAGATCATCGAACAACTCGGCAAGGCTGCCGAGGGGCTGATCGTGACGTCCTTGGCGCCGGGGGCGAAGGATAATCCTCGCGTCGCTGAATACGTCGAACGTTGGAAGAAGGAGATGGGGCGGGTCCCGAATGGCCTGCCTTATACCCAATACCTTTATGACGAACCCTATATCATTGCCGCAGTCTTTGAATGGGCGATCAAGCAGAAATTGCCACTCACGGGCGAAAACATGCGCAAGGGGCTTCTCGCCATCAAAAACTTCAACCTCCCGATGACTGGCATGCTGAGTGTGGGCGAGGATCACCGGGTTCATAAGCCGGTCTATTTGTTGACCGTCCAAGACGGGGTCTTCGTTCCGCTGGCGACAGTCGATTGACGGCTGAACATGAAATTGACCGGTCGGCGCCGAGCACGCGCTCGACGCCGGCCGGGTTGAGGTAGCATGATCGATTTTACCATGGTTGCTCAGATCTTTTGGACCGGGACTGCCACGTCCTCGTACTATGTGCTGTTCACGATCGCATTTGCCCTCGTTCTCAAAGTCGTCGGACTCTGGAACTTCGCTCAGGCGGGCTTTATGGGCATCGCGTTCTACGCCATGTTTTTCGCGTTCAATGTACTGCACATTCCGGTTTGGGCGGGGCTGGCATTCGGGTTCGCGTTTACCATCTTCTTCACTGGCCTGGTCGAAGTTCTCTGTCTGCGTACCCTGCGTAAGCGTCGCTCGTCGAGTCTGACCTTTTTCATCTTCACGTTGATTCTTTCCGAGTTCATCGCCTACCTGCTGATGTTGTTCTTCGGGACCGAGCCGGTGACGCTGTTCCCGAGCATTCTCTCTCCCGTTCGGATCGTGGCGGACATCGCCGTCAGCGATTGGGACCTCGTCGCGCTTTCGAGTACCGGTGCGCTATCGTTGGCACTCTGGGTTTTTCTGCGCTTCCACCGGGAGGGGCAATTCCTGACGGCCGTTGCCGACAACGGGCCGCTTGCGGAGCTTTATGGCATTAGCGCCAAGCGCGCCTACTTGGTCGCCATGACCATTGCCAGCGTGTTCGTCTGCGCCGGGATGTATCTCTTCGGTACGCGCGCCGGGGTCATTCCGACAACGCCGCTGGAACTTATGCTGTTCGCCGTAATTGCAACGCTACTCGGAGGGATTGGTCGGATATTTTCCGCCGCCCTGGCCGCGATCGTGATCGGTCTCGTACAGAGTTTCAGCATTCTCGTCATCGCGTCTGCCTGGCAGAACCTGGTGCTTTATGGCTTCCTGTTTTTCACCATCCTGGTCTTCCCGCGCGGCTTTCGTTTACCCGGCCTGCGGCGGGTGCGGGGCGCCGACCTTGCGCCGAAGCCCACGGCGGAGAGCGCTTAAGGAAGGTATTGGGCGATGCAATATGTTTACTCCCTCCTGGTTCTGATTGGCATCTACGTCACGTTGAGCGCGAGTTTTAATTTAATCATCGGAAATGGCGGACTGATCAGCATTGCCCATCCGATTTTCTTTGCACTCGGCGCCTATACCGCCGCACTTCTCGGTATCCACTTCAACGTGCCGGTGCTGGTTTCGATCGTGGCCGGAATGCTGGTCGCCCTTGGCAGTTCCTTCGCTCTCTCACTGCCATCACTCCGTATTTCGGGAGATTATCTGTTAATCATCAGCATCGGCTTTCAACTGGGTTTTCTTCAGGTCATCAAGAATATTGATTTCACCGGCGGGGCGGGCGGCTTGGGGAACATCCCGAGCGTGCTCTCGGGAGAGACGCGCGACATCGTCTTCGCCTCGGGATCGCTTCTTATGGCGCTTGGTGTGGTCCTGCTCATCCGCTGGATCGTCCGCAGTCCCTACGGGCGGGCGATCACCGCCATGCGTGACGACGAACTGGCATTCGTTACGCTCGGCCGCAATGCGATGAAAATCAAGCTCGTGATCTTCGCGCTCGGTTCGGGCTTTGCCGGCCTCGCGGGCGGCGTCTATGCGTATTATTTCCTCTATCTCAGCCCGGATCAGTTCGAGATACTGCAGTCCGCCACGATCCTCACCATGGTGGTCGTCGGCGGGATGGGCTCCACGCTGGGCCCGGTGGTCGGCGGTGTCTTGCTGTTGGCGCTTCCCCAAGCCATTACCTTTCTGCAGTTGCCTCCGAACGTCATGGGGCCACTCCAGGGAGTGATCTATACGCTGCTCGTGCTGATTTTTCTTTTCGTGCGTCCGCAGGGACTCATCTCGGCCGCGAGACGACAAACGTGAGCGAAATTCTCGCCATCCAGGGTCTGCGAAAGAGCTTCGGCGGGATCGTCGTTGCGGACGACGTCACGCTTTCGATCGGAAGCCGGGAGATACTCGGTTTGATCGGACCCAACGGCGCTGGGAAGACTTCCCTTTTCAACCTTATCTCGGGGGTTGTTCTTCCCGACGCGGGGACGATCTATCTCCAGGGGGCTCCCATCGACGGTCTTCCGCTCTATCGGCGCGCGCGCGCCGGCATCGCGCGAACGTGGCAGAACGTGCGTCTTTTCGAAACCATGACGGTCATGGAGAATCTACTCGTGGCTCCGCGCGAATACGGCGGTGAAAGCGTGCTTAGAATCCTCTTCGGCGGCGCCGCCGTTCGTCGCGAGCAGGAGGCGTTGCGCGAGCGCGGAAGCGCTATCTTGTCGCGGATGGGGCTTGCCGCGACGGCCGACACGTTGGTGACCGATTTGCCGTTTGGCCAGCAAAAGCTCATCGGTTTGGCGCGGGCGTTGATGAATGACGGGCCGTGCCTTCTGCTCGACGAGCCGATGGCAGGGGTCGAGGGGGGTGTCTACGAAACAATAAAGGCGATCGTCCGTGAGGAGGCCGCCTCCGGACGTGCCGTCTGTGTCATCGAGCACAACATCTCCTTCATCAAGGATCTCTGCACACGTGCGGCTTTTATGGCGAATGGCCGGATCATGCAGACGGGTACGGTCGTGGAGTTGCTGTCCAGCGAGCTTTTCATCGAGCTTTATTTCGGAACGTGAGGGGCGGGGATGCTCGATTTCAATGAAGTCAATGCCTTTTACGGGGGGCTTCCAGCACTCAAGAGCGTCTCGCTCAGTATTGGTGCGGGCGAGCGGGTGGGGATATTCGGCCATAACGGCGCGGGGAAAACGACGCTGCTTAAATGCGCCGTCGGCAATCACGGCAAACTGACCGGCGCGATCTCGTTCAAGGGCGAGTCCATCATTCCCGGCGAGGTTCACCGCAACGCCCGGCTCGGAATCGGGTTCGTCCCGCAGGGGCACAACGTGTTCCGCGAGTTGACCGTCGAGCAGAATCTGCACATCGCAGGCCTGCTGCATGACCCTGATTTTGTGCGCGAGGCCTACGTCATGTTCCCGGTTCTGCGGGAGCGCTCGACGCAACTCGCGGGCTCGATGAGCGGCGGGCAGCAACAGATGCTGGCGCTCGGCATGGCGCTCATGACCCAACCGAGCATCCTGCTGCTCGACGAGCCGACAACGGGACTCGCCCCTGTCATTGTAAACAACGTGCTTGAAAGGCTCGTGCAGATCAACGGGCAGATGAAAACGGCGATTGTCATCGTCGAGCAGAACGTGCACGCCACGCTCAAAATCGTAGAGCGGGCCGTGGTGCTGAAGACCGGCCGTGTCATTTTCGACGGCGCCAGCCGGGAGCTCGCGGAACATAGGGATCTTTGGGAATGGTTCTAGCGCCAACGCTACGCTGCGGGCGGCGCTGAAGGCTAGGGACAAATGGGGCGCGCTTGCGGCCCGCTATCGCATCGGCGGATGAGGAGAGGGTTTATGGCAAGGCCATGGGACGGCATCATCTCGGAGGAGGAGCAGCGGGCCTATAACGCCGCCGGCTTCGGTCGCGCCACCGGCCTTGGCAAACGGCCGGCGCTGCTGATCATCGACGTCCAGTATCGCACCGTCGGAACGACACCGAAACCGTTTTGGGAGGCCATCAAGGAATTCCCGACCGCCTGCGGCGATGTGGGCTGGGCGGCCGTCCCCAAAATTCAATCGCTTCTCACGCTGTTTCGCCAACGAAACTGGCCGGTGCTCTATCCCCACGTCGCGCCGAAGGAAGTATTTGACTACGGCCGGCTGTCCGACAAAGTGCCCGCGATCATGGGCGTCGCCGGCAAAGGCTACGAATTTGTGGCCGAGATTGCCCCCATGGCGAACGACATTCTGCTGCCGAAGAGGCATCCGAGCGCGTTTTTCGGAACGCCGCTGGCGAGCTATCTCATCAATCTGGCGGCCGACACGCTGGTCGTTACCGGTTGCACCACGAGCGGCTGTGTGCGGGGAAGCGTGGTCGACGCCTTCGCCTATAATTTCCGGGTGCTGGTGCCGCAGGATGCCGTCTACGACCGCAGCGCCACGTCGCATGCGGTCAATCTTTTCGACATGGCCTCAAAATACGCGGACGTCATGTCCACGAATGACGCCATCGGTTCCCTGAAGGCAATTGCCTGAACGGCAACCGCCTTCGAAGCCGGAAGAGCAGAATTATGTGAGACTCGCCTTCGCGTGCCATCCGCCGTCGAGGCGGTCGACGAGCTTGAAGTCGCGGTCGAGGGACTAGGCGTCGCCAACGATACGGGCAGGATCGGCGCCGCACTGCACGCTGCTGCCAGCCTGAAGGAGTAATGCGATGACGGCTTATGATCTGGTTATTCGCGGCGGCGACGCCATTCTGCCCAGCGGCCGGACAACCTGCGACCTCGCCGTGCGTGACGGGAAGATTGCCGCGATTCTTGTGCCGGGCGAGGTGTGTGCTAGCGCTGTCGAAATGTCGGCCCGCGGTCTCGTCGTGATGCCGGGCGCGATCGACGTGCATCTGCACCTCGGTCACGGCAAGGACATCGCCCGTCCACGTGTGCCGCTCGACGCCGACCGCGAGACCGCGGCGGCCGCAAAAGGCGGCGTGACCTGCTTCGTGCCTTATCTCATGGCAACGGAGCCGTTCGACCGGGTTTTTCAGGATGTCGTTGCCGTGACTGAATCGGGGGCCCGCATCGATTTTGGTTACCATTTCATCATCGCGACCGAGGAACAGCTCGCGGGCGTGCCATCGTATATTCGCGACAATGGCGTACCGAGCTTCAAGATCTTTATGAATAACCGCGGCGGTGAGGGTACTCGGCTTGGTCTGCCCGACATCGACGACGGATTCCTGCTCCGCCTGTGCGAAGCGGCGGCGGCGCACGGCGGCATGGTCTGCCCGCACCCGGAGACGATCGAGCTTTCCTGGGTGCTGCGGGATCGCCTTAAGGCATCGGACCCCGACGGCCGCGGTGGGCTTGCGGCATGGAACGCAAGCCGGCCGCCTTTCGTCGAAGCCGACGCCGTGCAGCACGCCGCTTATATCGCGCACACCGTCGATACACCGCTCTACGTCGTTCACACTTCCTCGGCCGAGGCGCTTGCCAGCGCGTTGCGCCATCGGCGGCTGGGCGCGCGTGTCTTCGTCGAAACGTGTCCGCATTATCTCACCCATGATGTGACCTGGGCAGGTGGCGACATCGGCAAGATCAATCCGCCGTTACGCGCGGCATCGGATCGTGAGGCGCTGTGGAACGCGCTGCTCGCCGGGGACATCGATACGGTCGCCACCGATCATGTGCACCGTGAGATCGCCGCCAAGCAGGGCGGCATCTGGGCGGCCTCTCCCGGTGTCCCCGGGCTGGAGACGCTGCTGCCTGTCCTGCTGAGCGAGGGTTACCATAAGCGCGGGCTGTCGCTGGAGCGCATCGCCGCGGTTGCCGCGAGCAATCCGGCTCGGCTCATGGGGCTCGGGCATGTGAAGGGCGCGATTGCTCCCGGCCTCGACGCCGACTTCGCGTTCGTCGATCTCGAGTCGGCGTGGCGTCTTGCGAGATCGGACGTGGCGTCGAGCGCCGGATACTCGATCTATGAGGATTGGGTGTTTCGCGGCCGGATCGTGCATGCGACGGTTCGCGGGCAAATCGTTTTGCGAGATGGCGCGCTCCAGAACGATGCCATTGGAACAGGCCGCTATGTTCGCCGAAGCTTGGCGCATTGATTTCCGGAGCATGTGCCCGCTAGCAGAGAAAACAACAGGGGAGATTTGCAAAATCGTGGCGTCTGGCGCGCCAGAGACTCCAAATAATGGCGTTGGCGCACGGTATTAGACGGAAATTCCCTGCTCAACAAAACCGGGAATTATTTTGGCGGAGTAGGGAAAATGGGCAGAGCAGGGGCCATCTGCACTGCGGCGCTCTGGCCAGCCGGTCCGATTTCGGCATCGAACGAAGCACTCTTGACGAAAGCTCGTCACCGAACGGGTTGCGACCGTTTGTGCGCCTTCAGCGCGGCGAGCCTTTTGTCGCGCCAGGCCATGCCCGCGGATATGCGCGCGGGGGTGGACGCTTGGCCCCATTCCGCGAGAATGCGCGCCAGATTGGCGCCAGTGTAAATTTCCGGATTGGCCGAGCTGAGCCGGCTCAAACTCGCGCCATAGCGCGCGCAATAATCCGGGATTCCACTGGGCGCATTGAGTTCGATGGTGTCGAAGGGGCCCATGAAGGACCAGCGCAGGCCGAGGCCGTCCTTGAGCGTCTTGTCGAGGTCCTGCGGCGAGACATAGCCGTCGCCGGCGAGCCGGAAGGCCTCCGAGAGCAAAGCCGCCTGCAGGCGATTGAGGATAAAGCCTTCGATCTCGCGTTTCACCACGATCGGCACCTGCTCGACCTGTTCGTAGATCGCTTTCGCTTTCGCGATGGTGTTGGGCGAGGTCCACGGTGCGCCGACAAGTTCGACCAGGGGCACCAGATGCGGTGGGTTTACCGGATGCGCCACCAGACAGCGGTGACGGCCGTTGAGCGTCTCCGTGAACAGGCTCGCGACAATGGTGGATGTGGAGGAGGCCAGGATCGCATCGGGCGCCGAAAGCCGGTCGAGATCGGCGAAGATCGCGCGCTTGGCGTCGATCGTTTCCGGCGTGTTCTCCTGGACGAAGCTGGCGCCATCGAGCGCGTCGACAAGCGACGAGGAAATCCGCACGCGCTTGGCGGCGGCGTTTGCATCGTCGACCAGGCCATGCGCTTTCAGTTCTGTCAAACCGTCGGCCACCATCGCCAGCGCCCGGTCGGCGGCGCCGCTGGCGGCGTCGTGCAGCGCGACCTCCCAGCCGGCGCGCGCAAACACGATCGCCCAGGAACGGCCGATCAATCCGGCTCCGATCACGGCTATCCGCGGCATTGTCGCTTCTCCCCTAAATTCCTTGTCACAGCCAAAGCACCTTGCGGCGGAGTGCAAGATCGTCGCGCAACACCTGGGAGGCTCCGTGCCAGCTCACTGCCCCGCGTTCCAGCACCACGGTGCGGTCGGACAGCGCCAAGGCGAGGTCGAGATGATGGTCGACGATCACCATCGCGATCTCGGCGCGCAGCCGGTCGAAGGCCTCGAACAACTCCTCGGTGACCGCGGGAGAGAGGCCCTCGAACGGCTCGTCGAGCAAGAGCAGCCGCACGTCGCCGACCAGCGCGCGGGCAACGGCGACCATCTGCTGTTCGCCGCCCGACAAAAAATCAGCCGACGTTCGCCAGCGGTGACCGAGCTTCGGAAAAAACTCTATGATTTTTTCTTCGTCCCAATGCGTTCCTGCGCCGGTCAGCCGCTTGAGACGTCCAAGCTCCAGATTTTGCGCGACCGTCATGCCGGCAAACAGGCCGCGGCCTTGCGGAACATAGCCGATCCCGTGTCGGGCGATAACGGCGGAGGGCTGGCCGGCGATGTCGCTGCCGTTGAGCCGAATGGTGCCCGCCGCTGGCGGCACGATTCCGATCAGGGTCTTTAACAAAGTGGATTTGCCGGCGCCGTTACGGCCGAGCAAGGCAACGATCTCGCGCACGTTCACGTCGAGCGACACCGCATTCAAAATATGGCTCTTGCCATAAAATGTATCGACCTGGTCCATCGCGAGCAGAGATTCAGCGCCGGCCGATGAAACATGGGTCTTGGCAGCCACCGCGGAAGCGCCGGAGCCGATATAGATTTCGCGCACTTTCTCATTGTTGCGGGCATCCTCGACGCTGCCGTCGATCAGAACCGCGCCGTCGTTCATGACGGTGACGTGGTCGGCGATCTGAAAGACGCGGTCGATGTCGTGCTCGATCAGCAGCACCGGAATTTCCGAAGAGATCGTTTTGATGAGTTTTGCGATCCGCTCGCGTTCGGCGACGGCAAGTCCGGCCAGCGGCTCATCCAGCAGAAGAATTCGCGGGCGCGTCGCCAAGGCCAGTCCCATGTCGAGCAGGCGCTGGCCGCCATAGGACAGCGATGACGCATCGGCGCGCTCGATGCCGGCAAGACCGAGGTAGCCGAGCAGAGCCGCGGTTTCGGTATTGATATCGACGATTGCGGCGGTTGAACGCCACATTGCATAACGCATCCGCGAGCGGGCTTGAACGGCAAGGCGGATATTCTCCTCAACACTCAATCCACCGAACAGGTTGGTAATTTGAAACGAGCGGCCGACGCCCGCCGCCGTGATGTCTTCCGGGTTCAGCCCGGCGATCGATCTGCCATCGAGTTCAACCGTCCCGCGTTCCGGCCGGTACAGGCCAGACAGCACGTTGAACGCCGTCGTCTTGCCAGCACCGTTCGGGCCGATCAAAGCATGCAAAGTGCGGTCGTTCACCGAAAGGTGAAAGTCCTGCACGGCATGGATGCCGCCGAAGCTCTTGTCCAGATTGCGTGCCGCCAGCACCAAACCGCCGCCGTCAGCCGCTCGCAGCAATGTCTGCGGCAGCGACAGAACGTCCGCGGTTCTGCGGCCGGCCATCGCCGCCGCTTCGATCAAACGCGTGCGGAAGGGGGCCAGCAGACGGCCCGCCACGCCGACCAGGCCGGTCGGTGAAAAAACGATGAAGCCGATAAACAGCAGACCGAAATAGAACAGCCAATGCGGCGTCCAGATCGACAGAAACTCGCGGAACAGGATGAAGAAGAGAGCGCCAAGCGCGGGCCCGAGGAAGCTGCGCATCCCTCCAATCACCACCATGGCAATGAGTTCGCCCGAGAAGGCGACTGCCAGCGGTTCGGCCGAGGCAAAGCGGTGGTTGAAGACCGAAAGCGCGCCCGCGATCGCCACTACCATCGCCGAGAGCACGAAGCCGATCAGCTTGTAGCGGTTGGTCGGATAGCCGATAAAGCGCGCGCGCTGTTCGTTTTCGCGGATTGCGACCAGCACGCTGCCGACCGGCGAGCGGTGAAAGCGCCAAAGCAGCGCGCAGACCGTCATTCCGATCGCGGCAACGACCCAATAATAACTCCCGTCACGCTCGAGATCGATGCCAAGCACGGTCGCGCGGGTGACGCCGCCCAGCCCGCTCTCGCCGCCGGTGAATTCGGTCCAGCGATAGCCGACGGCGAACAGCAACGCGGTCAACGCCAGCGTCAGCAACGAAAAATAAACGCCGCGGCGGCGCAGGATCAGCGCACCGGAAAGGGCGGCGGAGATCCCGACGAAACCGATGGCGAACAGCGCGGGCAGGATGACCTGGCCGGGGAACCAGTAAAGCTGGCTCAACGCGGCGGCATAGGCGCCAAGCCCGAACCAGGCGCCATGGCCGAATGAGACAAGGCCGGTAGCGCCAACGAGGATGTTGAGTCCCATGCAGGCAATTGCGAACACCACCACGTCGATCGAAGAGCGCAGCGGGAGTCCGGCAAAATCGAGCGCAAACGGAAGAACGATCAGCGCAACAGCGGCGACGATCAGGGGTTCATAGCTTTTGCGCATGGCGCTACTCGAATTTCTCGATGCGCTCGCCAAGCAGGCCGCGCGGCCGCAGCAGCAAGACAAGCGCCATCAAGAAATACATCGAGGCTTCGCCCCACGACGGGTTGAAGTAGATGGTGACCCCGCGCACCACGCCGACCAGCATGGCGGCCACGATCACGCCCCAGAACGACCCCAGGCCGCCGATCACGACCACGACAAAAGCGGCGGTGAGGATTTCGGCGCCCATCGCCGGATGCACGCCCGAGATCGGCGCCAGCAGCACGCCGGCCAGTCCGGCGAGTCCGACGCCGAGCGCGGCGATCGCCGTCATATAGGGCGCCAGCGAGATGCCGAGCGAGCCGACGATATCGGGGTTCTGCACGCCCGCCCGCACCACGCGGCCGAATGTGGTCCGAAAGACAATGAACCAGGTCGCGGTTGCGGCCGCGACCGCTACGCCGAGAATGATCAGGCGATAGCGCGGGTAAATAAAGTCGCCGACGAGCACCTGGCCGCGCAATTCCGGTGGGATCGAAAACGGCAGCGGGGTCGCGCCGAACGTGATGCGCAAGCCCTGCTCGATCACCATCGCCAACCCAAAGGTCAGCAGCAGGCTCAGGATCGGGTCGGAGCGGTAAAAGCGGCGAAACAGGATCCGTTCAACGACGATGCCGAAGCAGCCGACGATCAACGGGGAGGCAATGAAGGCGCCGGCAAAACCGATGTGGTTCGCCAGGATGACCGCAAGATAGGCGCCGATGGCATAGAACCCGCCATGCGCGAGGTTGACGATGCCGCCAAGCGCGAAGATCAGCGACAGGCCGAGCGCGATGAGCAGGTAATAGGCGCCGACCAGCAGTCCGTTGAGAACCTGCTCGAGGAGGAAGACCAATTGCACGCGGATGGCTCGGGGCTGAAAAACGGGGCGTCATTCCGGACGCTGCCAGGCAGCCGTCCGGAATGACACGGTTTTGTTCAATGAATCATCCGATCTTGCAGGTGCCGTCTTTCGGCGGGGCGAGAATTTCCATGTCCTCGGTCGGGCCCGGGACGGTGCCGAGTGCGTCATAGATGTCCCATTGGTCCTTCATTTTCGCCGGATCCTTGGCGCGCACCGCGTACATCTCCATGACCATCTGGTTGTCATAGGAGCGGAAATACGCTTCGCGCGCCTTCATCACGTCGAACTTTGCACCCTTGCGCAGATGCTCGGCGAGCTTCTGCGGGTCGGCGGACTTGGTCTCGTTCATCGACTGGGCGACGATCTTGAGCGAGTTGTAATCGCCCCACGACTGATTGTCGGGCAGCTTGCCGTATTTGTTCTGGAACGCAGCGACGTATTTCTTCGAGCTCGGCGTGTCGACGAGGTGATGCCAGACCAGCGGCCAGATGCCGGAGAAGTTGCCCTTGCCCGCGCCCCAGGCGACCACCGTATCGAAGCCAAAGCCGGCGACCGGAAATTTCAGCCCGTATTCGGCATATTGCTTGAGGAAGTTGGTGATCTGGTTGCCGGCGAGGTTCGACGCCACGATATCGGGCTGCGCCTGGCGGATTTTCAGCAGATACGGCGAGAAATCGGTCGCGTCGGTCGGCACGAGTTCGTCGCCCGCCAACAGCCCGCCGTGCTTCTGCAAGAAGTTTCGCGCGACGCGCGCGAGGTCGTGGCCAAAGGCGTAGTCCGCCGTCAGCGTGTACCACTTCTTTCCCTTCACCAGATTGTCGCGCAACAGATAGCTGCCGACGCCTTCCACATACATCGAATTGGCGGCCTCGATGTGGAACATGTATTGATTGCAGCTGGCGCCGCGCAGCGCATCCGAATTGCAGCCGGTATTGATAAACACCGTCTTCATCCGGTTCGCTACTTGGCCGATGGCAAGGCCGGAGGCCGACGATATCTCGCCGATGATCATCGCGACCTTGTCGCGCTCGATCAGGCGCTCGGCCTTGGCGGAGGCGGTTTGCGGATTGACCGAGTCCTCCATCACCAGCTCGATCTTGCGGCCTAGGACGCCGCCGGCGGCGTTGATCTCTTCCGCCGCGAGCTTGATGCCCATGACGGCGTATTCGCCGAGCGGGCCGAGAAAACCGGTGAGCGGGGTGAGATGGCCGATGCGAATGGCGTCGGCCTGCGCCTTGACGATCGCCGGCATGCCGATCCCGGCGACCAGCGCGGAACCGGCTGCGCTCTTGAGCAGTGTCCGTCGTGACAGATTGTACTTCATAACGATTTTCTCCCTTTAAGGCCCATGGGGCGGTTGCCTCCGCCCTGGTGGACTCGATTTTTAACGTGTTTGCAGTGCGCTTGCCGCGACTTTTCCTTGCAATTACGGTCGCTCGGCGTAACGGGCTTGTCCAGTGGATTTTCAAGGGGGAGGGTGGCGTGAATCTTGGCATCAAGGGGCTGCGGGTGCTGGTTACGGCGGGGGCGGGCGGCATCGGCCGTGAAGTCGCACGCGCTTTCACCGGCGAGGGGGCAAAAGTTCATATCTGCGACGTTGACCAGAAGGCACTGGGAGCGTTGACGAAAAGCGACCGCAAGATCACGCAGACCAGAGCGGATGTCGCCGACCGCAAAGACGTGGAACGGCTGTTCAAAGAAGCGATTAAGGCGCTCGGCGGCCTCGACGTGCTCGTCAACAATGCCGGCATCGCGGGGCCGACCGGCGCCGTTGAGAAGATCGCGCCGGCGGAATGGGATCGATGTCTCGCCATCAATATTACCGGCCAATTCAATTGCGCGCGGCTTGCCGTGCCCTATCTGCGCAAGAGCAAGA
>Ga0315281_10007167_pt1 | contig 15749 bp, 18 predicted proteins | sample YL17G07_0_MG_FD_204540 | JGI IMG/M metagenome (GOLD analysis project Ga0315281, IMG submission 204540) | Sediment microbial communities from Yellowstone Lake, YNP, Wyoming, USA - YL17G07_0 | ecosystem: Environmental > Aquatic > Freshwater > Lake > Sediment | place: USA: Wyoming | collected... | reverse complement strand
TCACCGATGAAGAACTGGCCGCGCTGAATCTCAAACGCGCCAACTTCCACGGTGAATGGAACTACAAGCTATTGCCGATGCGATCAATATAATAATCATGTTATTTTGACGCGAGTCCTAAAAAACGGGGAAATCCCCCGCAAGGTGACAATAACTCATTGCACACGAAGTGCACTATAGGTGTTTGCCTGATTGCAGTGTAGGGAACAGGGAAATTTGTTGTCAGTGCTTGCCTGACAAGGCGCAAGGGGGGTGCGCTGGGTTAAATCAAGACAGCCTGCTTGAGCTTTACGGTGCGGTCGCGACCATGAATCTATCGGTGCCAACCTCAAATATATCTTTTCCGCGTTTGATACGGATGCGCAATTCCCAATAACCCTTGAGCGGGAAGCTGATATAGCCCTGATAGTTTCCCGGTGATACTTCCCTGAAAACCGTGGTGAAGTCCTTGCTTTCATCTGATGCGCGGTAGGCTTCCACTTCCAACGTGCCGCTGACTGACATGCCTGCTCGATCCATCACGCTGATTTCGTATCCAGCGGGTGAGTCCATCACAACAGACTTTGGCTGCTTGATGGTGGTCTTCCAGGCAAGCGCTTTTTGCTCTTGCAGCTCATTTATCACAGCAGCATTGGATTTGCGGTCTTTGGTGCTGTAATCCCTGTCCACCAATGTTGAACGGTTGTGCGTGGCGAACCAGATGAATGCGCCATTTACCCCCAGCACCAGGATAATCAGCACTATGATGCCGAGCAGCCAGGGGTTGCGCATGCCTTTTTTGTTGTGCTGAGAAATCATTTCCATTACTCCTTAACCCGGACGAGCCGAAACCAAAACTGGAACCTGTCTTCTCGTAGGTTGGGCAAAGCGTAGCGTGCCCAACATCAATAATGATACCTTCGTTCGTTGGGCACGCTACGCTTTGCCCAACCTACGCACCTATCGCCCAACCCATTGTCAATGTCAGGTAAACACAAAGTTCTTGTCATATTTTGAGATCATTTAACCGATAAAAGGCCAAGCCTGCACAATCAAGGTCTTGGGCCGTTGAATTTGGCCTCGTATTCCGCTGCCATCAGCGGGTCTTCAACACTCTGTACACGGAATTCTATCGGCGTCATTTCCTTTTTGACATTGCCGCCGGGTGCCTTGACGAAAATGGTGAATGAAGTGCCGCGCCCATGATGCGTCAGCAATGGTTTTTCGGCGCCGATAATGACCTGGCCCTTCACACCGCCTTCCGCCGTGACTGTCACAAAAAAGTCCTTTCCGGTCTTGTTGAGCACCTTGAATTCATATTTATTCTGGATCGAGCCGTCACTCATGCTTACAAACAATGGCTGGCGCTCCGGAATTACTTTCAGCGTCAGCGAACCCAGGTGGGTCAAGCCGTAAACGATAACGCCAAAAGCAATCAGGATGATGCCGAGGTACACCAGCGTGCGCGGATGCTGGTATATTTTTTTGACCGGCTTGCCTTCCAGTTCGTCCAGCGAGGCATAGCGGATCAAACCGCGCGGCTTGCCAACCTTGTCCATGATGGAATCGCAGGCATCCAGGCAGAGGCCGCAGGTGATACATCCCAATTGCTGTCCATCACGGATATCCACGCCGGTCGGGCACACCTGCACGCACTGGTAGCAATCGATGCAGTCGCCTTGCGCCGTACTTCCTTCCGCCTTATGGTGCAACTTGCCGCGCGGCTCGCCACGCTTAAAGTCGTAAGCCGGCAATATCGTTTGCGAATCCGTCATCACGCCCTGAATGCGAGCGTAGGGACAGAGCCAGAAACAGGTCTGCTCACGCAGGAAACCGGCGAGGATATAAGTGCCCAGAAAAAACATGATCAGCACCACCCAGCCGACCAACGGCAACTGGAAATGCAGCAACATGTACCAGTACTCAAATGCATCCACGAACCAGATGGAGAAACTTATGCCGGTAAGGAGGGCAATCACCATCCAGACGAAATGCTTGATGACCTTCTTCCGGATTTTTTCCATGCTCCATGGAGCCGCTTCCAGCTTGCGGCGGGCATGAGGCGGCCCATCAATCTTGTCTTCTATCCAGGTGTAGCAGTCTGTCCACACGGTCTGGAAACAGAAATAACCGCACCACACCCGCGATGCAACTGATGTGACGGCGAACAAGGCCATCGCCAGCAACAGCAGCAGCAACGACAGCATCCAGATATCCTGCGGCAATATGGTCAGGTTAAAGAAATGAAACTGCCTGTTGGTGATATCAAACAAGATGGCCTGTTTGCCATTCCAGCGCAAATAAGGGGCAAGGAAAAACAGCAGCCAGAGTGACTGGGTATAGTTTTTAACCGTGCGGAAAAACCCCGGCATGCGTTTGGCGTGAATGATTTTGTCGCCAGCATTAACCTGCCAGGTCTCAAACTCCCGGTAAATTCCGGTGACGGGGCCGGCTTCTGTTTGTTCTGTTTCCTTGTTCACACTCTCACTCATGGCTGGCTTGTCGGGTTATCTGGGGTTGCGCTGCTTCGAAAGCAACAGGTGAGCATTGTAACCACTGCTGATAGAGTTCTGGCTCGAAAACCGCCTTGTTTCCGGGATAAAAAAAGGAGGAGATTTGACTCTCCTCCTTTTTTTGCGTGAGCGCAGAATTTACTTGCCCTTGTCGCCCTTGGTTGCATTCCTGTAAATCATGTAGAGCAACCCTGCCATCACTGTAAAAGCTCCGGCCACGCTGATGATTACACCCCAAAATACCGTATCGTGATTCATTCTCTATCCTCCTTCAGCGAATATCCGCACAGCGCCTTCATCCGTGCGGACATGAATTGGTTACTTGGCCGTCTTCGTATCCGATGCTGAGGCGGCAGCTTCAGCAGGCGCGTCAGCCTGGCCGCCGCCAAACTTGTACACGTACACCGCCAGTTTCTTGATCTCTGCATCGCTCAGCTTGCCTGCCGTCTTGAAGCTGGGCATCACTGCCACGCGGGTTTTGGGGTCACCGGAGTTCACGCCGTAAGTAATGGTGCGCTTGATCCCCTCCAACGATCCATCAAAACGCCAGATTTTGTCGGTCAGGTTGGCCGAACCCATCGCTTGCATACCCTTGCCATCTTCACCGTGGCAGGCCGTACATCCCTTTGCCGCAAACAGCGGGGTGGAGTTAGGTTTGCTTTGCGCAACTGCATTGGCCAAGGTGTCAATCTCGGCAGCGGACAACGTGTCCTTATGTGCCAGCATCATGCTCTGGTGGCCGTCTTGAATGGATGCATGGATGTCACCGATCTTGCCGCCATACAGCCAGTCGTCGTCGTTCAGGATCGGCGCGAACAGCCCTTCCTTATCCCTGGTGCCAACGCCATTCTGGCCGTGACAGGCTGCACAGTTGTCACCGAACAACACCTTGCCGGAGCGTGTGACATACTCGGTCAACTCTTTGTCGGCCAGAATAGCCGCCGGCGTCATATCCTTGAGCCTGGCTTCAAACTTGCCGCGCACCGCGTCCACTTCACCCTTGTCGGCTTCCATTTCCTTGATCGCCGTCCAGCCGCCGATGCCCTTGAAGAAGCCGCCTGTCGAAGCAAACGGGATGGATGGATAGTACAGAAAGTACACCACGCAAAACAGCGCACTGGCGGCCAGGCTCAACATCCACCACTTCGGCGGCTGGTTGGTGAAGTCCGCCAGGTCGCCGTCCCATACATGCCCGGTTGTCGGCACGCCTGATACATCGTGTTTTTCGCTCATCATTTTTCCCCCACATTGATATGATCTTCGTCATCCAGCGCCATGCCGCGCTGGGACTCGAACTTGCCCTTGTTTGCAGGACGAAACACCATGACATAAACATAGGCCATGCCAATGAACATCGCCACCGAGAAGAACACCCCCAGCCAGTCATTGGTAGTCATGGCAGCAACGTCCATGCCCAGATAGCCCAGCAGCTTAGTCACGATAATTCACGCCCTCTGTGAACTTGATGTGATTGCCCAGGCTTTGCAGGTAAGCAATAACAGCATCCAGCTCAGTCTTGCCTTCCACGGCATCTTTGGCACTGGCAATGTCAGCATCCGTGTAAGGAGCCGGATAGAATGGCATGCTGCGCATCGCCTGCATATTTGTCTTTATTTGCCCGGCATCAACCTTGCCTTTGTCCAGGAAAAAATAGTTGGGCATGATAGATTCGGGCACTACTTCACGTGGATACTTCAAGTGGCGGCGATGCCACTCATCCGAATACTTGCCGCCGACACGCGCCAAGTCCGGGCCGGTGCGCTTGGAGCCCCATTGGAACGGGTGGTCGTACATGGATTCGGAAGACACCGAGTAATGTCCATAGCGATCCTTCTCGTCGCGGAACGGGCGGATCATTTGCGAGTGGCATAAGTAGCAGCCTTCGCGGATGTAAACGTCGCGCCCGGCCAACTCCAGCGGCTTGTAAGGACGCACCCCGTCGCCCGGTTTCCAGTCATCCAGGGATTGCCCCGGTTTACGGTTCCAGACAATGGGAGCCGTATCATTTGCATTGCGCTGCCCCGCCTTGACGTTGGGTGACAAGTGGGTCATTGTGGTGTCCAGATAAAACAACGGAACAATTTCCACAATCCCTCCCACCACCAGGGCAATAGCGATCAACACCAGCATCAGGACGGTGCTGCGTTCGGCATTGTCCTGAAATTTGGTTGAATAAATTTTATCGTGATCGGACATGTTTCACCCCTTATGCGTTGGCCGGAACGGCATTGATACCGCGCATGGCACTTGCCTGGCGCACGGTCATAACGATGTTGTACAGGGCTATCCACGCACCCAGATTGAAGATGACTCCGCCGACAGTGCGCATCGCGTAGTACGGGTGCATCGCGGACACGGATTCGACGAAGGTGTAGGCCAACGTGCCGTACTCGTCGTAATCACGCCACATCAGGCCCTGCATGATGCCGGACACCCACATCGCCACGGCGTAAACCACCGTGCCGATGGTTGCCAGCCAGAAGTGCACGTTGACCAGGCCTTCGGAGTACATTTTCTCCACGCCGTACAGCTTCTTGATCATGTGGTACATCGCGCCATAGGCTACCATCGCCACCCAGCCCAATGCGCCGGAGTGCACGTGACCGATGGTCCAGTCGGTGTAGTGGGACAGGGCATTCACGGTCTTGATGGACATCACCGGGCCTTCAAAGGTGGACATCGCATAGAACGCCAGGGCAACCACCAGAAAACGCAGGATGTAGTCGGTGCGCAGCTTGTCCCATGCGCCGGACAGCGTCATCATGCCGTTCACCGCACCACCCCAGGACGGGATGATCATCGCCAGGGAAACAGCAGCCCCCAGGGAACCGGTCCAGTCGGGCAACGCGGTGTATAGCAGATGGTGCGAGCCCAGCCACACATAGCCGAACATCAGCGCCCAGAAGTGCAATACGGACAGGCGATAGGAATACACCGGACGGCCTGCCTGCTTGGGCACGAAGTAATACATGATGCCCAGAAAGCCGGCGGTCAAATAGAAACCCACCGCATTGTGGCCCCACCACCATTGCACCATGGCGTCTTGCACGCCGGAGTAGATTGAATAAGAATGGGTCAGGCTGACTGGAATAGCCAAACTGTTCACGACGTGCAAGTAGGTGATCATGATGATCATGCCCATGGTGAACCAGTTTGACACATATATGTGCGAAGTCTTGCGGATCGCGACGGTCATGATGTGATTCAGGCCGAACGACAGCCAGACTATCGCGATCAGGATATCAATCGGCCATTCCAGTTCGGCATATTCCTTGCCCTGCGTGAATCCCAGCGGCAACGTGATCACGGCCAATACGATGATCAGATTCCACCCCCAGAAGGTGAACCACGCCAGACCGTTGCTCCACAGCCTGGTCGCGCCGGTGCGTTGTACCATGTAGAAGCCGGTAGCCATCAGCACGCAACCGCCGAATGCGAAAATCACCGCGTTGGTATGCAACGGCCGCAAGCGCCCGAAAGTGAGGTAAGGAATGTCAAAGTTCAAAAACGGCCACGCCAATTCCGCTGCAATCCACACGCCGACCAGCGTCCCTACCACAGCGTAGATGGCGGCCGCGATGGTGAACCATCGAACCACCTCCATATCGTACTTTACCGGTGCCGCTTGAGTTGCTTCCACAGTATCTTCCCTCCTTTTAAATCAAGAATTCCAAATCAACCCGCCATGGGAATTTCCTTCAAACAAGCTGCTTAGCCCTTGAATTTTACCTATCGCATCTTCTGCTTGAAAACAAAAAAAGACACTGACGTACGTCAACTAAATAGCCCTAAATTTGATGCGGTGAGCTTGGATGCAGGGGCAGGTTATTGCAAGTAATCCAGCCATTACCCCTCAAAACAAAAAACCAGCCGAAGCTGGATTTTTGTTTTGGTTAGTTGCTGGTGAATAGCTGTTTCAGCATCCACAAGGAAAACAGGATTACAAACACTGCGGTGCCAACGGCACAGACTGTAGCGATAATTGCCATTTCTTCTCCCTCCTGTAGAACCAGATTGGATACAACAAAGCCAACCAGGTAAATCGTAGCACAGTTATTTGTGCAGGCAAGCGGGTTTCAACCCAGATAATCCATTAGAAAATTCAACTTACTTCCCCCTTTGTAAAAGGGGGATTGAGGGGGATTTTCGTATCCGTGCGACGTTCAAATCCCCCCTCGCCCCCCTTTTTCAAAGGGGGGGGCATACTCCGTTATAGCCAGACTTACGTCTAATGAACAATCTGGGTTCAACCAAATTTTACACATTATTGAGGTTTACATAATTGAAGACAACGCCGCATCATCCAAAATGGAATCTGGGAAATAATAAAATTGCCACGTCATTCCCGCGAAAGCGGGAATCCAGTGGGTTTAAACAAAAGGCATTTTGTCTTGCTGGATTCCCGCTTGCACCCGCAAGGGGTACGCCGTGGTTGTAAGGGGCTGAAGCCCCAACAACACACGCAGCGCGGGAATGACGGAAAGTGTGTCGCGAATTTTATGTAAAGATCAATAGCATCAAGGGCCGCTGCCCTTGCAATCCCTGTCCTTGAACGAGCATGTGTTGTCCTGTATGTGCCCCTTGTAATGCTCCTCAAACGAGCGGCATATGTCCGGCTTGAAAAGCCACTGATGGTTGGGTGTGGTGAAATGCTTCGCATCTATCGGAGATTCCTGCTTCTGGTAAACCTCGACAATCTGCACTTCATCGGGTTTTATGTCATTTTGATGCAGATATTCCACCAAGCCGCAAATCGTGTCCGCAAAGCAGGAATTGTATTCCTCGCTCCCTTCAAATATGCGAATCCTGGCTTCATAGGTATAGGGGAGGCTCTTGTCGTATTTTGATTTTGGGCCAAATATTTTCTCGAACAAACTCATAGCCGTTCTCCTTAGCGGTACTTCACCAAGTTCGTAAGAGTCTTCGCTGTTACGTTGTCCGGAGGCGGCACATCGGAATAATACACCTTGCCATCAGCATCTACCCGTTTGGTGAGCGCACCTTAGGCGCTGAAGCTGGGCAGCAACAGGCAAACCGGCAGGCAACGTTTCATATTGTATGCTCCTCTCGTCAAGGCTTCTCTAGAAGGCAATCTCAGCACGGGCGCCTATAATCCATACGTTTTGCAGGGCGGCATCCATGTTGGGGTGGAGGAAGTATTGCAGCGTGGGTTGTAACGCGAACCATGGGTTGATCTGGGCGCGGTAGGTGGCCTCCACCTGGGTTTGGTTGGCGAGCGCACCCGGCATGACAGAAGACCGGTGCTTGTCACTGGTGTGGTTATAGGTGATTGCAATACCGGAGATGTCGTCATCGCGCCCGGCAATCAGTCCGTGGTAGCGCAATCCAAAGCTTCCCGTCCAGTCGGCCTGGTGGATATCGCGGCTCGCCGTGCCGAAGCGGACGAATCCGGACAGCCCCTGCGAAGGGTGATCCTTTTCAGTCATCAACGTGCGCTCGGCCAGGAAGTAAATTCCCTGGTCCGGACGGCGAACCGGATTGCCTGAAGCATCCAGGTCAACAGGGTCGTCAAACTGCGCTGAGTAGCGCCAGAAACCGATGGCGGTCTTATTAAATGATTCATGTTCTTCATGCACCTTGAGTTTGGGCTCGATCAACTCTCCGGGTTTGGCTGCCTCAAAAGGCAGCTCTTCTTCCTGCGGCGTGTAGCCGAATTCGACAATGGAGAGCGTGCCATCCCCCTTGTTCAGTTGGATGTGCGTGCCATATGGATTGGCGGGGTCGCCCGGCACGCCGTCCGTCAAGGCGTATTGCGCGTAATAATTCTTGCCGGGGGAAGTGTATTTCACGCGCACCGCCAGCGCACCTGTCGGGAAAATGGGCGGGCCATTCAGCCCCGATTGCGCCATGTCATTTGCCATGCCGTAAGGCGGCTGGATGAATACGCTCGATGTGTCGGTGACATAAAACTCGGAATCAACCGGATAAAGACCGGCCAAGACCGACAGCCTGTCGTCGGAAAAGCTCTTCTGTATCCATGCATGGAAAAACTGCGCGGTGTTCACGGCTGTCTCGATGTTATCCACCCCGACGAAAGTGCCGGCGTAATCGCGGTTGAACTTGCTGCCGAGATCGCTGTGGAAATGAACATAAGCGGACGTGGCATTCCAGCCCACCAACTTATCCATATCCATCTTGATCCGGGCCTCGGTATGCCCCATCCATGCCGTGCCGCGCTTGATGCCGCCGGAGGTGTTCGACAGAAAGTCGCTCTTGTGGGTGAATCCCAGGTCAATTCCCTGGTTGTAAAGGTTGGAACGCGTCCCGCCCCAATCGCCCGTCAGGGTCTGCGCATTCCAGTCCGGACTTTTTTCTTCCTCTGCGTTGGCAGTACCGGCAAACCATATCATGGTCATCAATACAAAAATATAGCGACTAATCATCGAGGTTTCCTTTCTTCATTATCGGTTGCTATTTAAAGTCAGTTACGCAGCACCTGCTTTGTTTAGGGCACCTCTATAAATTCAAAATCCTAAGCGAGGCAAGGCGCGAAATAAATTTTAGCGTGCCGCATATGTTTGATATGTAAGCGTTAAAATTTCTTGAGCAACGCAGTATCGCGACGGAGTTTGGATTTATAGAGGCGCCCTTTAGAACTCCGCCCATTCCTCTCCTTCTTCACCTTCTTTCTTGGGAAGCGCCTTGTGTGCGGGGGCCAGCTTCCTGGCCGGGGCAGCCGCTTCATGCCTGGCCGCAGGGTGTGCTGGCTGGTGTGCCGCCGGACGCGCTGCGGTGGCGCGCTTTGCTGTCGGTCTTGCGCTGCTTGCCGAGCTATCCAGCTTGAACGTGCTGACCGCTTGCAGCAGGTGCTGCGCTTCTTCTTCCAGCGATTCGGCGGCGGCGGCGGCTTGTTCCACCAATGCGGCGTTCTGCTGCGTGACTTCGTCCATTTGGGTGACGGCCTGGTTCACTTGGTCAACGCCGGTGCTTTGTTCCGACGAGGCGGCGGAAATTTCCGCCATGATGTCGGTCACGCGCTTCACCGCATTGACGATTTCTTCCATGGTCTTGCCGGCATCATCCACCAGCTTGGTGCCGTCTTCCACCTTGCTCACCGAGTCGCCGATCAATGTCTTGATTTCCTTGGCGGCTGCGGCGCTGCGTTGCGCCAGGTTGCGCACTTCGGCGGCCACCACCGCGAAGCCGCGTCCCTGCTCGCCCGCGCGTGCAGCTTCCACGGCAGCGTTGAGCGCCAGAATGTTGGTCTGGAAGGCGATGCCGTCAATCACCGAGATGATGTCCACGATCTTGCGCGAGGATTCGTTGATCGAGCTCATGGTGCCCACTACCTGGCCCACCACCGCCCCGCCCTTCGATGCAATCTCGCTGGCGCCTTTCGCCAACTGGTTGGCCTGTTTGGCATTCTCGGCATTCTGTTTCACGGTGGAAGCCAGCTCTTCCATGCTGGCCGCAGTTTCTTCCAGCGAGGCGGCCTGCTCTTCTGTGCGTTGCGACAGGTCGGTGTTGCCTGCTGAGATTTCACCCGTACCGGTGGAGATGGAATCGGTCGAGCTCTTGATGTCGCTCACCAGGGTAGTCAGGTTGTCTTGCATATTTTTCATGGCGGCAAGCAGTTGCCCTACTTCGTCCGTGCCGGTCACTTCAACCCTGCCGGTCAAATCCCCGGCGGCGAGTCTGTTGGCGGCATCCACCGCCTGGCCGAGCGGGCGGGTTATCATGCGGGAAATGATGTAGCCGAGAAAAACGCCGAGCAACAGGCCAAGCATGATGATGCCGATCAATATGGTGCGGCTGTTCTCATAAACGGCCGTGCTTTCATCTGCGGCCGCTTTGGCGCGCTCCTGCTTTTGTTTTGTCAGCTCCATCAGCCCTTCGTCCAGCGCATCGGCATACTTTCTGGTTTCAGCCATGGCCTGACTCAAGCCCTCGCTGCGTTGCTGAAGTTTTTCGGCAGCACCCAGCAAGAGAACTTTTTCCGTTGACTTGTCATAGCCCTCCAAGGTGCTTACGGAACTGGCAAAAATCTCCTTGGCTCTATCACTCACGAACAGCGGTTTGGCCTTTTCCAGAAACTCCTTGAGTTCCACTCTGCTTTTTTTGATCGCTTCCTTGTATTTTTCGCGCTCTTCGCTGGATGTCGCCAGCACATAGTTGCCTCGTGCGCGCCCCATCTCGAAAAGGCTGAGGTTGGCTTCCTGAATGCTGGTCAGTCCTATCAATTCCTTCGCATACATGTCATCAGCTTTGTTGCTGATCTTCGACATATTGTTGATGCCGATCAGGCCCACCACCGCGCTGATCAGGGCGACGATGACGAATGCACCAATCAGTTTGGTGCCGACTTTCATATTAGCGAGTGTCATTTTTATTCTCCTGAAAGTTGCAGATCAGTTGTTAAGCGGCGGCGGCCATTTCGACCAGGTCCATGTCGCCGCTGGTCATCAGTTTTTCGATGTCGATCACGATGATCATGCGCTGATCCACCGTGCCCAGGCCCGTGATGTATTGCACGTCCAGCGAGGCGCTGAATTGCGGTGCGGGTCTGATTTGCCCGGCAGTCAGCGCGATCACGTCGGATACGCCATCCACCACGATGCCGACCACGCGATTGGCGACGTTGAGGATGATGACCACGGTGAGCTCGTTATACGTCACGTTGCCGAGGTGAAACTTGATGCGCATGTCGATGATGGGGACGATGATGCCGCGCAGGTTGATCACGCCTTTGATGAAATCGGGGGTGTTGGCGATGGCGGTGACGGCTTCGTAACCCCGGATCTCCTGCACCCGGAGGATGTCGATGCCGTATTCTTCCTTGCCCAGCGTGAAAGTTAACAGTTCGCGGAGGCTGCTGGATTCCGCCTGTCCTTCGTTGGTTTGCATGGTTTTCTCCTTTTTGTAATCGACTCCCTACATTACTGAAATTCACTGCCCTGCATGTGCATCCTGTCCGGAAACGCCGCCATCAACAGCCGTTGCAATGCCTTCGGGGCGGTATCCCACAGGCCGTGTGCGAAAATTGATCAGGTGCCGGCTAACACCCCCTGTGTGCGGCGCGGTAAAAACGGATTGAAGTTTTTTGCCGAACAACTCCGTACAGTAAGCCCGGCAATCTGTATCGCCCCATGCTCTGACCGGGTAAAGGGAAGCCAGCGGATGGAGACGAAGCCCCCTTCCTTGAGCTTGGGATCGTGTTTGGCCGCGTTAAAAGACACCGTAAGGCTGGCGCTGCCATGAAGGAGAACTGCCCGGTAGCAGCACCCTTCATCGTCTGATTTGCATTTGATATTCCCAATGCAAAAAATCCTGGGGAATATATCATGTTCACTCTTGTTACTGCGCATGTCATACCTCCCTGATGAGTTACGTGGCACAAACGGCTGGATAGGACTTGTTTCCTTCATTCAGTTGAATGCGCCTGCGGGCCTCTTTCCAATGCTCTCCGGCTGGGCTTGTCGTATCCAGGGCAGCCAATATTTCATCAATGCGCAGCAACAGATCCCTGCGCTGATGTTCCTTGATTTCCGCCAGGATGTGATCGAGTTCCTCGGATGTGTAAAAGTGCTGGTTCATGGGATTCCACTTTCAAATAATAAAATAACAATATCCCCTTGCAAACGGATTGGGTATCGGTGTTTGCCTGATTTTTGTGTAAGGCGCAGAGAAAACTGGCTGTCAGTGTTTGTCCGACAATGCGAGCGCCCGCACATTTCAGAACCTCGTGTTGTCTGCTTCAGGGCCTAAGGCAAGTCGCTCCTCTGGTGAAACTGTTTATGACACAGTAAACATGAGGGAGAAGGCGGCGTAGCGGCGATGCTCATGCCGGTCTCCATCCCATCCGCGTCAGCTTCCGCTCCCAGCCGTACAACTGCTCTGGGTTATCGGTTGATTCGGTTCCTGGCAAGGTATGTGCGGGCGGCTTCCTTAACATGGCGAGTTCGCTCTCGACCCTGGCAAGTTTGTTGCACAAGGCTGCGTTGCAGGATTCCAGCGATGTTATGAGCTTCAAAAGATGTTCGGTTCTCTCTTCGGCATTCCGGTCTGGAGATTTGCGAGGCTCATTCAAATCAGTTCCATCCCCTTCTTTGCCGGTGAAATCCAGCGCCGCGCTTTCAGCGGAGGAATCTTGTTGTGCTGACAATAACCCCTCAGGCATGGCGTGATCTCCAGATGCTGATTTATAAAATGAAACAATTCACCCGGCATTTGCTGTCAAGGTGGCTGGTGTGTACCCATTGCCAAAAAAACCGCATGAACCTGATCGAGCTGGAAAGATTTGTCGAAGAAATAGTCAGCCCCGGCGCGCTTGCAGCGGTCGACGTAGAATTCATCGGAGTAGTAGGTCAGCACCATGACCTTGATCCCGGCATGATGCTCTTTGACGTTTTTCAACACGCCGACCCCCGATCCGGATTGCAGGCTGACGTCGAGGATCACGACATCGGGCAGCAGTGCATCGATATGTTCGATCGCATCCAGTTCGTCCACGGAATGACCGACTACCGTGACATCCGGAATATCGGACAGCACGGATTGCAGGCCTTTGTCCATAGCCGCTGAATTTTCCACAACAAATACTTTCATCAACCCTCCGTCTCATTGCGAGGTTTCGGCCTGCAAAATTCATGGGAGGGATGATGCTTCATTGAACGTGGATGTGGTATCGGTGTTTGCCTGATTCTGGTGTAGGGAACTGCGAAATATTGCTGTCAGTGTTTGTCTGACAGGGAGAGAAATACGCGGCGGGGAGTGGCTGGCATCCTGTTGATACCAAGCCGGATGAGAAACTGCATTCTCGTAGGTTGGGCAAAGCGTAGCGTGCCCAACGAACATAAGGGGCTTTATTTATGTTGGGCACGCTACGCTTTGCCCAACCTACGCACTATTCTTGAGGCGGTTGGCGCTTATTCCGTGAGATGGTTATCGATGGCGTAGCGCATCAGTTCGGCGTTATTGCGCAGGTGCATTTTTTCAATGATGCGGGCGCGGTAGGTGCTGACGGTTTTTGCGCTCAATGCCAGGATCACGGCAATTTCCGCAATGGTCTTGGCCGAGGCGAGCTGCAGAAAAATCTGGTATTCGCGATCCGACAGGGTTTCATGCGGAAGTTTCTCATGCGCGCCGTCAACTTCATTGGCGAGCATTTCGGCCACTGCCGGGCTGATGTACTTCTTGCCGGTTGCCACCTGCTTCACCGCTTCCATCACGATGGCCGGGGCGCACCCTTTGGTCAGGTAGCCGGCTGCGCCGGCCTTGATGAGGCGCACGGCGTACTGGTCTTCCGAGTAGATGCTGACGACCAGCACCGGTAATTTTGGTTTTTCCGCGCGCAGCTGCTTGAGCAAGTCAATGCCGTTCATGCCGGGCATGGAAATATCAATCAGCGCAATGTCGCATTTATTTTTGCGCAGCCAATTCAGGGCGTCAATGCCGTTGTCGCACTCTGCCACGATCTTTATCTCGCCATTCTTTTCCAGGATGCGCGCCAGACCCTGGCGTACGATGGCGTGGTCGTCGGCGATCAGGATACGGATCATGCTTTCCCCCTTGTTTCTTGCCGTCGTGTCGGCAACATCACCTTCACGCTAAACCCGCCGTTGGGCGGGCTGCCGAATTTGATCGTGCCGCCCAGTTGCTCGACGCGCTCGGTCATGCCGAGTATGCCATAGGATGGAGGGGCGCCAGGGCGTTTTTCCGGCATGCCGCGCCCATTGTCGCTGATTGACAGGGAAATCCCTTCGTCGTCTTGATGAAATCCCACTTCCACACGGGAGGCGCCGGAATGCCGCGAGACATTGGTAAGGGATTCCTGGAATATGCGGAACAGGTTGATTGACTGCGCCTTGCCCATTTGTTTCTCGCAGCCTTCTTCCAATCCGCAGTTTACCCGGCATTCGATGCCGGTACGCTTGTGGAATTGCGCGGCTTGCCATTCGAGCGCCGCCAGCAGGCCGAGATCGTCGAGTATGGAAGGGCGCAGGCCGGTGATGATGCGCCGTGTGGCGTTCGTCGCGTTGTCGGTCAATTGCGCCATCAACTCGATGTGTTGGAGGAGCGGTGTTGCCTCCTTGTGTGCGGACAGCTCTTCCGCCAGCCAGTAAGCTTCCATTTTGAGGGCGGTCAGCGTGCCGCCCAGATCGTCGTGGATTTCGCGCGCGATGCTGGTTTTTTCCTCCTCGCGCACGGTTTGCAGGTGCGCGGTGAGGTCGCGCAGTTGTTGTTCCATCTTCGTGCGCACCGCGATGTCTGTCACGCTGGCAATGAAAATGTTCTTGCCGTCAGCGCACGGGACAGTGGAAACATCCACCATGGCGGGGAAAGTGCTGCCATCCTTGCGCAAGCGCACGCAATCGAATGTGTAACAACCGAGATTGCGCAGGATTTCATTGTACTGCGGAATGTTGGCGCGGCTTTCCGGCGCATACAGGCTATCCTTCTTGATGCCGTGCAGCTCTTCCATCGTGTAGCCGTGCATGCGGGCATACGCCGGGTTCGTCAGCTTGATTGTGCCGTCTTCCAGGCTGCCGATGGTCATGCCCCAAGGGGCGCACTCGACGAACATCTGCCATTCGCGCATGGATTCTTCCGCCTGGCGCAAGTGTGTGATGTCGGTGAGCGTGATGCGCACCACGGGCGGCTTGCCGTCTGTTACCAGACACATGCAGTCCAGATAGGCCTGAAAGCTTTCTCCAGCGCCGTTATTGAGTGTCAATTCGCAATATTCCTCTCCCTTATCCTGCATCAGGTTTACGAACAGACGTTCCCAGCGCTCACGGTGTTGCAGGGCAACGAAATGGCTGAAGCGCTGGCGCAGTACCTTCTTGCGCTCCACCTTGAGCAACGCGGAGCCGGTGAGATTTATCTCGCTGATCGTGCCCGAAGCGGCGAGGGTGAAATAGGCGACTGGCGCGAACTCGTAGAGATCCACGTAGCGGTCGCGCGATTCTTCCAGGGCGGTCTGCGCCAGGCGCAATTGCTCGTTCTGCATCTCCAGCTCGATCTGGTTCACCTGGAGTTCGTGCAGCAATTCCCCGGCAGGGCGCGGCTTCAGCTTCGTCTCCGGCGCGTGCGCGAGTTTCGCCTCGGCGGCTGTACGCAGCGGGTCTGGTTTGGCTGGTTTCTTGTTCATGGTTTTTCCATGCATTGATTATTATGCCTCTGAACAAAGCCCCGCTTAACCTGTCCAACATTGCGTGTAGCAACGGACAGGAGGGAGTCATGAAAACGGAAAGTGTAACCTTGCTGGAATGGCAAGAGCGGTTCGGGACGGAAGAA
>Ga0315281_10007165_pt1 | contig 15750 bp, 16 predicted proteins | sample YL17G07_0_MG_FD_204540 | JGI IMG/M metagenome (GOLD analysis project Ga0315281, IMG submission 204540) | Sediment microbial communities from Yellowstone Lake, YNP, Wyoming, USA - YL17G07_0 | ecosystem: Environmental > Aquatic > Freshwater > Lake > Sediment | place: USA: Wyoming | collected... | reverse complement strand
GGGCCTTGCACCCAGCACAGCGGCCACGCAAGAACAGGTAGCTGATTACCGGAATATTTTCCCAGGATGCGATTTTGTGTCCACAGGAAGGGCATGCCGAGCGGGGTAGTACCAGATTAAAGGGAGGCTGCGCTACGGGTTCTTCCCCCTTGAGCGAGGTGCATTGTTCGGCCCAGTCGCGCTCCATCATTTTCGGCAGGCGGAATATAACTACGTTGAGAAAGCTGCCGACCAGCAAGCCGAGCACGGCGCACAGGGCGGTAAAAAAGGCGGGGTTGGATTGTAATAATTCCATTTCGGCGGGAGACAGGGGTTAGGGGGCGCGTCGCCTCAATGTACCACCGAACCCATCTTGAAGATTGGCAAATACATGGCGATCACCAATCCGCCGATGAGAACGCCCAGCACCACCATGATCATCGGCTCCATCAGGCTGGACAGCGCCTCTACCGCATCGTCCACTTCTGCCTCATAAAAGTCCGCGACTTTATTCAGCATGGAATCGAGCGCGCCCGATTCCTCCCCGATAGCAACCATTTGCAGGACCATGTTGGGAAAAACTGCGCTGTTCTGCATTGCAACCGTGAGGCTGGTACCGGTGCTGATTTCGCCCTGAATTCTCTTGGTAGCCTCGAAATACAGCTGGTTTCCGGCTGCGCCCGCGACCGAATCCAGCGCATCAACCAGTGGCACGCCGGCGGCGAACATGGTGGCCAGGGTGCGCGTCCAGCGGGCAATGGTGGCCTTTTCGATAACTGCCCCAAATATGGGCAGGCGCAGGACCAGGCGGTCCATAACTCTCTGCATTTTGCGCGAACGCTTCCAGGTATAGAAGAAGAACCAGATGGAGCCACCGAGGATGCTAAAAATCGCCCACCAGAATTTTACAAAAAAATCCGAAACGGCCATCACGAACAAAGTAGGCGCCGGCAGGTCCGCACCGAAACTGGTGAACAGTTCCTTGAACGCTGGAACCACAAAAAGCATGATTACCGCGGTAATGACGAAAGCCACGACCAGGATGGAAATGGGGTAGAACAATGCCGATTTGATCTTGCCTTTGATGGCGAGGATTTTTTCTTTGTAAGTGGCGAGACGATCCAGTACCGTATCCAGAATACCCGCCTGCTCACCCGCCCCCACCAGATTGCAGAATAATGCGTCGAAATACAGCGGGTGCTTGCTGAAGGCTTGGGTCATGCTGCTGCCGGTTTCGATGTCTGCCTTGAGGTCTCCCAGCAGTTTCTGTACAGACGGATTGCTGTGGCCTTTGCCGACAATGTCGAATGATTGCAGCAGCGGCACCCCGGATTTCATCATGGTGGCCAGTTGCCGGGTGAAGAGGGTGATGTCCTTGTCGGTGATTTTTTTACCGCGCTTCATCCCGGCCTGCTTTTTGACCTTGGTGACGGTGATGCCCTGGCGACGCAGTGTGGCGTTGACTAGCGCTTCGCCGCCAGCAATCATCTCGCCGCGGGTTTTTTTCCCTTTTTTGTCGACACCTTCCCAGCTATAGGAGATTTCTTTAGTTGCTGCTTTCTTCGCCACTGCCATGTTGTCGGCCTCTTACTCGTTGGTGATCGCTTCGACTTCTTCGAGCGATGTAATACCGGCTTTGACTTTGATCAAGCCGGATTGGCGCAGATCGCGTATCCCTTCGCGCCGGGCTTGATCGGCGATATCGATGGCCGTGCCATTTTTCATGATGATGCGCGACATTTCCTCGCCAATGGGCATGACTTGATAAATGCCTACCCGGCCTTTGTAGCCGGTTCCTTTGCACAGTTCGCAGCCCACATGGCCGTAGGGTTGCCATTTTTCATTCAGGTCGTCTTCACTGTATCCGGCGCGTAAAAGCGCTTCCGGGGGGATGTCGATAGGTTGCTTGCAACTGCAAAGACGGCGTCCGAGGCGCTGGGCAGTGATCAGAATGACACTGGATGCAATATTGAACGGTGCCACGCCCATGTTCATCAGGCGGGTCAACGTGGTCGGGGCATCGTTGGTGTGCAGGGTGGAAAGCACCATGTGCCCGGTTTGTGCCGCCTTGATGGCTATGTCTGCCGTTTCCAGGTCGCGGATTTCGCCCACCATAATCACATCTGGGTCTTGCCGCAGGAATGCCTTGAGCGCGACGGAAAAACTGAGTCCGGCCTTGTCATTGACATTAACCTGATTGACCCCGGGCAAGTTGATTTCGGCCGGGTCTTCTGCTGTGGAGATGTTGACGCCCGGCTTGTTGAGTATATTGAGGCAGGTATACAGCGACACAGTCTTGCCGCTGCCGGTAGGACCAGTCACCAGCACCATGCCGTAGGGACGCTCGACCGCGTTGAGCAGATGTACTTTCTGGTCGGGATCGTAGCCCAGAGCATCGACCCCGAGTTGGGCGCTGGAAGGGTCCAGAATCCGCATGACGATCTTTTCGCCATACAATGTGGGCAGGGTGCTCACCCGGAAATCAATGGCGCGATTTTTGGAGAGCACCAGCTTCATCCGCCCGTCTTGTGGAATACGCTTCTCCGAGATATCGAGCTTGGAGATCACCTTGATGCGCGAGGCTACTTTTTCCTTGATCGCCAATGGTGGTTGGGCTGCTTCGTACAAAATGCCATCCATGCGGTAACGGATACGGTAATATTTTTCATAAGGCTCGAAGTGGATGTCGGACACACCGGCATTGATCGCATCCAGCATGATTTTCTGCAGGTAGCGTACAACCGGTGCATCGTCTACCTCTGCAGCGGCAGCTTCATCATTTCTTGCTGCTGATGCTGCATCATCGTCGGTGAATTCCAGGTTGAGGTCTTCCGTGTCCAGGCTTTTCAGGCTGGTGTCGGTAGCCTCGATGATCTTGTCGATCAGTGGACCGAGTTTGTCGTCCTCGACCACGATGGGTTCAACTGACAAACTGGTCTGGAACTTGATTTCGTCCAGCGCTTGCAGATTGGTCGGGTCGGAAGTGGCCACAAATAGTCTGTTACCGCGCTGGTGCAGAGCCAGCACCCGGCGCGACTGGATGAGTTTGAAATCGAGTACGCCTCTTGGCAAATGCTCAGGATCGAGCGTTTTTAAATCCAGCAGCGGAAAGCCGAATGTCTGGGCGGCAAATTCCGCAATCTGCAGGGCGCTGAGTTTTTTGCTTTTGACGAGTTGAGTGATGAAGCCAATGCTCGATGCATTGGCCTGAGTTTGAATGGCCTCGGCATCCACCTGCAGCAGTTTTTCCTGCTGTACCAGTGAGCGGGCCAAGCCGGTTAAATTGGTGGTGATCGTTGCAGCTACCATTTCGTCCTGATTTGAGCGAGATGAAAAGCGATTAATGATGCGCTTGGCATAAAATCATGTAAAGCCGCAACGCCCATACCGTTATTGCTGGAGTGGGGGAATGATGCGCACTACCTTCACTACACGATCCTGAGTCTGGACAATCTCCAAAGGGAGGCCGGCGACCTTCAAACTGGTGCCGGCTTCGGGTATGTCTTCGAGATGTTCCAGAATCAACCCATTTAATGTTTTCGGCCCTTCCAGAGGAAACTTTAGCCCCAATTTGCGATTCAGGTCGCGCAACAGGCTGCTACCCTCCACTAACCAGCTGCCGTCCGGCTGCTGATGGTAGGCTCCGGTGCGGGAAGGCGCCTGAGTGGTGAATTCGCCCACCATCTCCTCGAGAATGTCCTCCACGGTGACCAGCCCCATCAGTTCGCCGTACTCATCCACTACCAGTCCATGGCGGCGATGATTTTCCTGGAAATGCTGGAGTTGCGTGAAGAGTGGGGTGCCGGCGGGGATGAAATACGGCTCACGCATGACCTCGTGCAGCGTCTCATCATCAATTTCTCCGCCACGCATGTGGTGCAGGACCCGGCGGACGTGGATGATGCCAACGATGTTATTCAGTTCGCCGCGATAGGCGGGCAGACGGGTGTGGTGGCTGGTGCCGATCTGTTGCAGTATCTGATCCAGGGGCGCCTGGATGTCAATGGCTTCAATCTGGTTGCGGGGGGTCATGACGTCATCCACCGTGATATGTTCCAGTTCGAACAAGTTGAGCAGAATGCTGCGGTGTTTTTGCGGGATCAGCGTTCCGGACTCCAAAACGACGGTGCGCAATTCTTCCGCCCCAAGAATGTTTTCGTGGTTGCCTGACTTGGGGTGCAGACGCATCAGCCAAAGCAGGGCGCGCACGAACAGGTTGACGAACCACACTGCCGGCTGCAGGAGCTTCATCAAGGGAGTGAGCACGTAACTGGCCGGCAGAGCGATTCGTTCTGGGTAGGCGGCGGCGATCACTTTCGGCGTCACTTCGCTAAACACCAGCAGGGCGAAGGTGACAGCCAGTGTGGCAAGAAATATGGAGAGTTCGCTGCTGCCGAACAGGCGCATGGCGATGGCTGTCACCAAAGCGGCGGCAGCGCTATTGAGCAGGTTGTTGCCGAGCAGAATAGAACCGAGCAGTTTGTCGGTTTGGCCCAGCAGTTGGGAGGTCAGTTTGGCACCCCGATGTCCCTGCTTAACAAGATGCCTCAACCGGTAGCGGTTGAGCGCCATCATGCTGGTTTCGGAAGCCGAAAAAAACGCAGACAGGATCAGTAAGGTGACGAATGCGCCGAACAACGCGCCTAACGGGATGTCATCCAAGGGGCATCTGCCTTAAGTGTAAGAATGATAGGCCTCTTTGAGGCTGTTGAGCGCGTGCTTGCTGGTACAAAAGTTGGATGAAATAAGTTGTAATTGTGGATCGTCAGGATGAATAGTCAAGTTTGGCGCTACAGCGTTCGCTTTAACGATTCAGGAGTACTTCCAGTACAAACTTGCTGCCGATGTAGGCGAGCAACAAAGTGGCGAAGCCGGCCAGAGTCCAGCGGGTTGCGGTTCGGCCGCGCCAGCCGTAAATGTGTCTGCCGCCAAGTAAGGCGCCGAAAATCGCCCAGGAAATAATCGCGAATACGATTTTGTGGCTGAACTGAAGGGGTTTATGGAATATCTCTTCAGAAAACAGGGCGCCGCTCACCAGGGTCAGGGTGAGCAGAATGAATCCCGCCCACACAATACGGAACAGCAGCCTCTCCATGGTCAGCACCGGGGGCAGGTTTTGCATCAGCACGGGCATGGCCCCACTGTGCAGGCGCCGTTCCACCACGATCATCAGCAGTGCGTGCATCGCGGCGATCGTGAACAGGCTGTAAGCCAGCAGCGCCATCATCAGATGCGCTACTTGTGCCTTGAAAGTGTGCATTTCGCTATAGGGAATGGTGTGCATGACCGGCAGCATGGCGGGTAACATCACCGACAGCGCGGCCACGCTCAGCACCATGGTTTGCAACCCCTCCATGTTGGAGCGGAAGCTGGCCAGCCAGTAAGTCAGTACCGTTAGCCAGACAATGGCGGAAATAGCGTTGCCAACACCCAGATTCAGCCCGGTTGCACCCAGCAGGGAGTGGTACAGCAGAACAGTGTGCAGGGACAGCGGTAACAGAATGGCGGCTTTTTCCCAGGAGCGGACCTTCTCCGGGCGTGGTTGCTCGGGTGTTGCAACAGTCCGCCACCGGCTGCGCCAGAAGTGAACGCTCAGCAACCCATAGAGCAGGAAGTTGAGGATATAAAGGGGGAATCCAGTCATTTTGTTGTAAACTCTTGAATGCGAATTAGTCTACACCATCTTGGGTGTGGAAGGCACTATTTTAAGGATTCCAAGGCATGTTCGACAACCTTACCAATCGACTTGCGGGGGTAGTGAAATCCCTGCGCGGCCAGGCGCGGCTGACTGAGGACAATATTCAAGATGCGCTACGCGAAGTGCGTATGGCCTTGCTCGAAGCCGACGTCGCCTTGCCGGTAGTGAAAGAGTTCATCAGCCACGTCAGGGAGCGTGCGCTCGGGCAGGAAGTGCTGCAAAGCCTCAGTCCGGGGCAGGCGGTGATCGGGGTGGTGCACCAGGAGCTCACGCGCCTGATGGGTGGGGAGAATGCCGCGCTCAATCTGGCGGTTGTGCCGCCCGCGGTGATTCTGATGGCGGGTTTGCAAGGCGCCGGCAAGACCACCACCACCGGCAAGCTGGCAAAACTGCTGCGCGAGCAGATGAAAAAGAAAGTGCTGCTGGTGAGTTGTGACGTGTATCGCCCGGCCGCAATCGAGCAGTTGAAAACCCTGGCGCTGCAGATCGAGGTGGAATTTTTCCCGTCCGACATCGCGCAGCAGCCGGTACAGATCGCACTGGATGCGCTGGATTACGCCCGCAAGCATTATTGCGACGTGCTGATAGTCGATACCGCCGGCCGCCTGGCGATCGACGCAGCGATGATGCAGGAGATCAGGGCGTTGCACGAGGCGGTCAAGCCGATCGAAACCCTGTTCGTGGTGGATGCCATGCAGGGGCAGGATGCAGTCAATACTGCCCGCGCCTTCTCCGAGGCGTTGCCGTTGACCGGGGTGGTCCTGACCAAGCTCGATGGCGATGCGCGTGGTGGTGCGGCACTGTCGGTGCGGCATGTAACCGGTAAGCCGATTAAATTCGCCGGCGTGGGCGAAAAGCTGACCGGGCTGGAGGTATTCCATCCCGAGCGCATGGCATCGCGCATACTCGGCATGGGCGATGTGCTGTCGTTGCTTGAAGAAGCGCAGCGCGGCGTGGATCAGGATGAAGCGATCAAGCTCACCAAGAAACTCAAGTCGGGCAAGGACTTCGATCTGGAGGATTTCAAGTCCCAGTTGGTGCAGATGAAGAAAATGGGCGGTATGGGCGCGCTGCTGGATAAATTGCCGGGCCAATTGGGGCAGATGGCGGCGGGTTCGCAAATAGACGACAAGTCGATTTCCCGCATTGAGGGCATCATTAATTCCATGACGCGGCAGGAGCGGCAGTTTCCTGCAGTCATCAAGGCCTCGCGCAAGCGGCGTATCGCTACTGGAGCCGGAGTGCAGGTGCAGGAGGTCAATCGTTTGTTGAAACAGTTCGAGCAAACGCAAAAAATGATGAAATCCTTGTCCAAGGGCGGTATGGGCAAGATGATGCGCGGCATGAAGGGGATGCTTCCGGGTGGCATGTGATGCCCGTGGCGCGCGATGTTGCTGATTGTCTTGCCAAGTCCAAAATAAATATAGTAAAATCGCCGTCTTTTTAGTTGCGGGGCCTCGCCTTCGTCTGGCGGCGGATGGCTCTACATAATCGCAAGTTTTTGAGGAATAGCACACGATGGTTATTATTCGACTCGCCCGCGGTGGCGCCAAGAATCGCCCGTTCTACAACCTGGTTGTAGCTGATTCGCGCAATCGCCGCGATGGCCGATTCATTGAGCGCGTCGGATTTTACAATCCAGTCGCGAAGGAAGGCCAGGAAGGGTTGCGCATCAACGGTGACAGGATTGCACACTGGTTGTCGCAGGGCGCGCAACTGTCTGACACCGTTGCAAAATTAGTCAAGCAAGCTGGTGCAAAACCCGCCTGATAACCTGGTGGTCATGGGGCATGTTGCTGCTCCATTTGGTGTGCAAGGCTGGATCAAGGTGCGCACCTACACTGAAACAATCGACAGCCTGTGCGATTACCCGGTTTGGTGGCTAGGCAAAGGCGGCGTCTGGCGCGAGTGGCGACTGCTGGATTCGGGCATGAGCGGCAAGAACCTCACCGCCAAGCTGGAAGGTTGCAGCGCTTGCGAGATGGCGGAGAACCTGCAGGGTTCGCAAGTTGCAGTTTCAAGCGATGCGCTCCCGCCGACAGAAAACGGCGAGTATTACTGGCGTGATCTTATCGGCCTCAAAGTGGTGAACGCCGAAGGGGTGGAGTTGGGGCGTGTGAGCGGGTTGCTGGAAACTGGTGCAAATGATGTGCTGGTATTGGAAGGCGAACGTGAACGACTGATTCCCTTTGCGGAACAGTTTATCCTCAAGGTTGATTTGGCCGCCGGGGAAATTAGCGTGGACTGGGGCGCGGATTACTGACCGTGCACTTTGACATTATTACGCTGTTCCCGCCGATGTTCGACGTCATTGCCAAGTATGGCGTGACGAGCAGGGCGCTGGAGCAGGAGCTGTACTACATGCAGTTGTGGAATCCGCGGGATTTCACCAGCAACAATTACCGCACGGTGGACGATAGACCGTACGGTGGCGGTCCCGGCATGGTGATGCTGGCAGAACCGCTGGAACAGGCGATCGAGGCAGCGAAACAGCGCCAGATCGAGTCAGGAATAGAAGCGCCGCGGGTGGTGTACTTGTCCCCGCAGGGGCGGCAACTTAACCACCAGGTGGTGATGGAATTGGCGGCGCGGCCGGGCTTGATACTGCTGGCGGGGCGCTACGAAGGAATTGACGAGCGTTTGCTGCGGCGTCAGGTGGATGAAGAGATTTCCATCGGCGACTATGTGTTGTCCGGTGGGGAACTGGCGGCGATGGTGTTGATTGACAGCATCGTGCGGCATATCCCCGGCGTGCTGGGAGATGCGGATTCGGCGGTGCAGGATTCCTTTGTGGACGGCCTGCTGGATTACCCGCATTACACCCGTCCCGAGGAATACCGGGGTGAGCCGGTTCCGCCGGTGTTGATGTCGGGCAATCATGCGCACATCGAGCGTTGGCGGTTGAAACAGGCATTGGGCAGGACATGGCAGCGGCGCGCGGATTTGATTGAGCAGCGTGGCTTGAGCCGGGAAGAAGCAGCGCTGCTGGAAGAGTTTAAACGGGACGAGCAATCAGGCGAGTCCTAAAGTTTTTGAAACTGAATCGGAATTGCAAGGAGCACAAAATGGATGTGATCAAACAACTGGAGCAGGAAGAAATTGCTCGTCTCGGCAAAATTATTCCGGACTTCGCGCCGGGTGACACCGTGGTGGTTAACGTCAACGTGGTCGAAGGCGAGCGCAAGCGCGTTCAGGCCTACGAAGGTGTGGTGATTGCCAAGCGCAATCGCGGCCTGAACTCTGGCTTCATCGTGCGCAAGATTTCTTCCGGCGAAGGCGTGGAGCGTACGTTCCAGACCTACTCACCGCTGATTGCCAGCATCGAAGTAAAGCGTCGCGGCGATGTGCGTCGCGCCAAGCTCTACTACTTGCGTGATCGTTCCGGCAAGTCTGCACGTATCAAGGAAAAGCTTACCGCCAGAGCGGTCAAGCCAGCAGCTTAATAAACAGTACTGCAGTACTGTGATTAAGGGCGCAAAGGGAAACCTTTGCGCCCTTAATCTTGTTGCCCTTTGTTATTGCATGACGCCAAGGCTAGAATAGTGCCATGCGCAAATTTGCTACTGTTCTCATCCCCTTCTTTTTTTCCACTCAGCTCTATGCTGCGCCCCCTGCGCCGGAACTGGATCTGGTACGTCAGTTAACTCAGGCTGGTGCGTCGCAGCTTGCCTTGAAGCGCGTCGAAAACGCTCAGCCTGCCCAGCAGGATGCCGGGCAGTGGCTTGATTGGGAGCGCATGCGCCTGACGTTGTTGGCAAAGTTAAACCAGCCGGTTGAACTGCTGGCGCGTGTCGCCAACTTACCGAAGGTATTACCCCCGGATTTTGAGCGGCAGGCTTATGAGCTTGCGGCGAAAGCCGCGGTACAGTCAGGCCAGGGTGAAACCGCGCGCACTTATCTGGCTCGCCTGTTTTGGCGCTTCGAACTGTCAGCGCAGGATCAGGCAGCACTGCGCCAGTTGGTGGTGGAAAGTTATCTTACCCAAGGTAAAGCCACCGATGCCTATCCGCTGATGCTGCGTTACCAGCAGGATTTCCCGCAGATCGACAAACACTTTCTGACGCATTTTGTCGAAGCGTTGCTCAATGCCGGGATGGAGCAGGAAGCTGCGACCTGGCTTGGGCGGCTGGACGACACCTCGCCGCTCAAGTTGATGGTGCAGTTGCGGGCGGGCCTGACAAGCCCCGAGGCGGCGGCACAGCAGGCGCGCACAGCTTTAGCCAAAAAAGGCGATGGCGAGCATTGGGGAACCGTGTTGCAGGCCGCTTCACTGTTGAAGGACGGCAAGCTGGATGTGGAGGCGCGCGAGCAGTTGCTGAATCAGCCTAAGGTTGCGCCACAAGGTCATTTCGGCGTTACCGCTGAGAATTTGTGGCAAAGCTATCTGGCGCATGCCGAGGCGTTGGGCAATCAAGCGCACTTGCTGGTGGGTGAAGACGCCGCCTGGACCAATCTGGCCGCGCAACTGGCGCAGACCGCACCTGTCGATGCGCGTGCCCTGTGGGCTTACCTGGTGTTACGGGCCACGGACGCAGATCAGCGCAAAGCAGTGATGGTCAGGCTGGTTAACACCCTTGCCGGGCAAAAATTGGGACTGACGGCAGTGCGGTTATTTCAGGATACGGCTCATGCCGGGCAACTTTCCGCTTTGCCTGCAGAGGTGCGATATCCGCTGGGGCAGGCGGCGTTCGATCTGAGTGAATTCAAGGTGGCTGCACTGCTGTGGAAGGATCTGGCGATTGCTCCTCCGCCCCCGTTGTCCTGGCAGCAATGGCAACTCAAGCGCGCCGAAGCTTTCATCAAGGGCGAAACCTATGCCGAGGCTGTTGAAGTGCTGCGCAGTGTAGTTGCGGCCCCAGAGGCTTTGCCGCAAGCGGTCGCGAATCGGGTGCAGCAGTTGGCGCTGGAGTTGAATGAGGCGGGGCAGGAACAAGCAGCGGATCAGATCTTGCAGGGGCTGTTGCCCCTGACTGCGTCGGTGCAGCAAAAAGACATCCTGTTCTGGTTGGGAAAAATTGCAGAAAACCGCCACGAATACCGGATGGCCGGGGAGTATTATTTACGCGCTGCAATTTTCAACAGTAGCGCTACACCTGATCCTCTGGCCCTGATGGCACGGCTTGGCGCGGCAACAAATCTGGCACGTGCAGGCTTGAAACATGACGCCAGAATGCAATACCAGATCGTGTTGAGAGCGACCAAGGATGCAGGGCAGCAGGAGGCAATCCGGCGCGCCTTGTCCAAACTGTGAACCTTATCCAGTTGAATTACTAGATTGAGCGCAATGTGAATATTTCCGCCTCTGTCCCTCATCCCCATCCCTTCTCCCGGGAGGAGAAGGGGGCAAATCCCCTCGCCCTCCGGGAGAGGGGCAGGGGTGAGGGAGCACGGTTTCCGTTAGGCGCCCAACCAGGGAATTCATGTCGGTCTTACCTTTCTCTGTGCCTCTGTGTCTCTGTGGTGAGGCATTAAACATGAAACCAGACTATCAAGCAGTCCTGCCCACGCCGTTTGCGGCCCTCGGAATTCGCACCAATGAACGCGCTGTCACGGGCATCGATTTCCTGCCAGTTGATATTCCTCCCCAAGCGCCTGAATCTTCCATCGCAGTACAGGCATGCAAGGAACTGCTGGCCTATGTACGCGATGCTGCTCATGTCTTTGATGTGCCGCTTGAGCTTCATGGCACGCCTTTCCAACGCAAGGTGTGGCAGGCGATAGCCGCCATTCCCGCCGCACGCCCGCTCACTTATGGCGAGCTCGCGCAGCACCTCGGCTCCAGCCCGCGTGCGGTGGGCCAGGCTTGCGGTTCCAACCCTATTCCCGTCATCATCCCCTGTCACCGGGTGCTGGCCAAAAGCGGCCTGGGCGGCTTCATGCACAGCCGCGGGACCGGGGCGCTGTCTATCAAGCACTGGCTGCTCGCCCATGAAACAGTCGAATGAAACGCTGTTCGACGAATTCTGCGACGCGCTGTGGCTGGAAGATGGCCTCGCCCGCAACACACTGGAAAGTTACCGCAGCGATCTGACCCTATTTGCGGCCTGGCTTCAGGCTAAAAATGGCAAGGCCGTGCTTGATACCGGGCATGTCGATCTGCTGGATTTTTTGTCATACCAGGCGCGCTCCGGCGGCGCCAAACCGCGTACCGCCAGCCGCCGCTTGTCCAGCCTGAAACGGCTATTTCAATATGCCCTTCGCCAGGGAAAAATCCAAGCCGACCCCACCCTGCAACTCGCCTCGATCAAAATGCCGCGACCGCTCCCCAAGAGCCTGTCGGAAGCGGATGTGGAAGCGCTGTTGGGCATTATCAACACCGCCACGCCACTCGGCCTGCGCGACCGCGCCATGCTGGAAACCCTCTACGCCACCGGCTTGCGTGTGTCCGAGCTGGTGGGGCTGGTGGTGCAGGCGGTGAGCCTCGACATGGGCGTGGTACGGGTGCTGGGCAAGGGCGGAAAAGAGCGCTTGGTGCCGCTGGGAGAAGAAGCGCTGGACTGGATCCAGCGCTATCTGACTGAAGCGCGCCCGGCGCTCCTGGCCGGCCGCTCAGCCGATGATTTGTTTGTAACGCAACGCGGCAGCGCCATGACGCGCCAGGCATTCTGGCACCTCATCAAACGCTATGCCGCACAGGCCGGCATAGCCAAGGCGATTTCGCCGCACACCCTGCGCCACGCCTTCGCTACCCACCTGCTCAATCACGGGGCTGATCTGCGGGTGGTGCAGATGCTGCTCGGCCACGCCGATATTTCCACCACCCAGATTTACACCCATGTGGCTCGGGAGCGGCTGAAGCAGTTGCATGCGATGCACCATCCGCGGGGATGAGCGATAAGGTTTGTAGGGTGTAATAAGCGCAGCGCATTGCGCCGGAAGTGTTTAAATGCGGCGCAATGCCCGTTGGTTATTGCGCCCTACTCGGGTTACGCGGGTTGTGATTCAAATCGGAGCAGGTTTTATGAGTGGTGTTATGCCGAATCAATGGGATGAACTTGCGGAGAGCCTTGAGGCCTTTGGCATCGGTAGAAATGAAGCATCTGCCCGCTACCTAAGAAGATCATTTTTTCAAGTGAAAGATCTTTGGTCAAAGCAGCACAACGCAATACTAGCGATGGGCAAGATTCGGTTGGTCATGTTCGGCGAGGCTCCTCTTTATGGGAAGAAGGAAAGCTATTTTTACAACGCGGCCGCCGGTGCTACGGAGTTTTTTACATACAAGGATGCTGAGGCAATAGTTGGGCCTTTGCTATATTCAAGTAGAGTTCAAAAAAACGGCACTCGCCCAAGAAAAGAAGAAATGCTTAAATCGCTCGCGAAAGCTGGTGTTTTGGTAGTTGATCTAATGCCATTCGCGCTCAACCAATTCGATACTGTCGTGACGTATTCAAGCATACGTAAGGAGAGTTCATACCTTAATATTTTTGATAAATGCTGGGACCCGTATTTGCTACCCATGCTCAAACTTGTTCTGGAACACACCACTCCCGAAACGAAATTTGTTTTTCGTTACCAAGTGTTGCGAAACCTTTTCGAACGCCGCCTCATTGATGAGCTAGGAAAATTGGGACGCGCGGTAGACACAATTCCCTCGATTCATGAGAGCCGATCAGTCAACCGCAGCGAGCTTCTGAGAATATGGATTTCTTCCGCACAACATGTCTAAAATTTGAGCGCCTGATTGCCGTCCGTCATCCAATTTGAATTTCTTGTAACTCGAATTCCCAACGTAGCTGAAATGGGGCTCACTAACTCGTAGGATATGTATCGCTACGCTCAACCCATCTACAGTTACTACCCCCACGCCTTCCACAACAACGAAGCCCCACTCCCCAGCAGCAGCCCGCCGATGATCCTGAGTATCTGCTGATTGGATAACCCAAGATGCACCTTGTTGCCGAGATAGAGCCCGGCCGCCATCACCGGCAGGGCGCCGAGCAGGGCGTACCAGAGGCCGGGTTGCAGCAGCAGGCCGGTGACGAGGAAGGTGACGATGCGCAGGCCGCCATCGAGCAAAAACAGGCCGGAGAAGGTGGCGCGGATTTCGGCTTTGTCCTGCAAGCGGTGCGAGAAATAGATGACGTAGGGTGGCCCGCCGGTGCCGAACAGGGCGCCTACCATGCCGCCGGTGAGTCCGGCGGGGGCGGCCCACAGGCGGGAGATGGGTTTGTCGCCGTGCAGGTTGAGCAGATTGCGCAGGCCGAATACGATGACAAACAGGCCCAGCCCAATGAGCAGCGGTTCTTTGGGGAGCTTGATCAGCAGCGCTACGCCGAGGATCACACCGGCGACGCTGAACGGCAGCAGCGGTTTGATTTCGTCCCAGCGGGCGTGGCCGCGGGTGTGCCGCGAGAGGGCGAGCGAGGCGCTGAAGTCCAGCACCAGCACCAGGGGCACCACGAATTGCAGCGGCAGCAAATGGGCCAGCAGCGGCACCGCAATCAGCCCCGAGCCGAAGCCGGAAATACCCCGAATGAAATAGGCCAGCAGTAAAATCGAAAACGCTGCGATGAGCGTTTCCCCGCTCACCCTTTGCTGCCTCGCTCGATGATGAGACCGACCAGTTTAACCCCGCGCATCATCCCCAGTTTGGTCACGCTCACCTTGACCCAGGGCGCGCCGAATTCGCCGGTGATGAGCGCTGCGACTTGTTCGGCAAATACTTCCAGCAGCGAGTAGGGTTGCGGCACCAGCACTTCCTTGATGCGCGCTACTACCGCGCCGTAATCGATAGTGTCTTCCACGCGCCCGGTCTGCCCGGCTTTGGAATTGAGCAGGCCGATTTCCAGGTCGAGTTGGATGGTTTGGGGTAATTTCTGTTCCCAAGGGTAGATGCCGATCAAGACGTCGAGCTTGATCTCGCGTACGAAAATAATGTCCATGGAAACGGGTGCCCTCGGCAGCGCGGCAGATATACCGTAAAATCGGCACTCACGCGCAAAAAGCGTTCATTTTAAAAGATTTGTCATGCCCACGATAGTTTTTGTCCTCGTCGCCTACCTGATTGGCTCGCTGTCCTTCGCTGTCATTACCAGCAAGCTGTTCGGCCTGCCCGATCCGCGTACTTTCGGTTCCAAAAACCCCGGCGCCACCAATGTGCTGCGCACCGGCAAAAAAGCCGCCGCCGCACTGACCCTGCTGGGGGATGCCGCCAAGGGCTGGGTGGCGGTGGTGCTGGCGCAGCATTTCGCACCGGCTTACGGGTTAGGCGAGACAGCCATCGCATTGGTGGCGGTGGCGGCGTTTCTGGGGCATGTGTTCCCGGTGTTTTTTGGTTTTCAGGGTGGCAAGGGGGTGGCTACGGCGTTGGGCATCTTGCTGGCGCTGAATGCCTGGCTCGGGCTGGGTGCGCTCGCTACCTGGCTGGGAGCGGCTGCGGTGTGGAGGATATCTTCGTTGTCTGCCCTGCTGGCGGCAGCGCTGGCACCGGTTTATGCGTGGTTCCTGCTGGGGCCCGGCCCCGCTTTCCTGGCAGTGCTGTTGTTGTCAGCGCTGTTGATCTGGCGCCACCGGAGCAATCTGCAGAATCTGCTTGCGGGCAAGGAGGGCAAGATCGGTCAAGGCTCCCGCCCGCAGGGTGAGTCGCCGGAATAGCGGCCATGCATTACAAACGCCCTTTTCGCAATCGGTTACGGCACGCGCTCTCTGGAGCTTATGCGGGGCTGGGACGGCGCCTGCAACGCCGTTTTTATCTGTATCTGGCGGTGGTCTTCACCCTGTTCGCAGTCGCGGATTCGGCGTTCCTGCACCTCACTGCCAACATGCGCCAGACCGCCTTCGATGCGATGGTGCGCTTCCGCGTTGTCGTGCCCAAGCCCGATCCGGACATTGTCATTGTCGACATCAACGAGGCGAGTCTTGCCGCCATGGCCAAGGACTACGGCCGCTGGCCATGGCCGCGCCAGGTGCTGGGTGAATTCCTGGAACATCTGGAACAGCAGCAGCCGAAAGCGGTGGTGTTCGACATCCTGTTCAGCGACCCGGATATCTACAACCGGGACAGCGACGCCTATTTCGACGCCGCCATCGCCGCCACACACAACACATTTTTCCCCCTGCTGCGCCTGGACCCC
>Ga0315281_10007164_pt1 | contig 15751 bp, 14 predicted proteins | sample YL17G07_0_MG_FD_204540 | JGI IMG/M metagenome (GOLD analysis project Ga0315281, IMG submission 204540) | Sediment microbial communities from Yellowstone Lake, YNP, Wyoming, USA - YL17G07_0 | ecosystem: Environmental > Aquatic > Freshwater > Lake > Sediment | place: USA: Wyoming | collected... | reverse complement strand
GTAGCGCAAGACGGGATAACCAGCGGCGGCGTTATTAGCCGAAAAGCTTAACCTGATATCCGAACGCCCTTCAGAGTTTGCTTCCCCGTGGTCGCCCGACCACGGTCTTAATCTTGACCACAAGGAGCCGTGGTCAGGCGACCACGGGGAAGCTGGGAAATTTTAGCGTACAATCAGTTGAATCGAGATCGCCACGGTCGCCAAAGGCTCCCTCGCGATGACATTTCGTGAGTTTTTCAACAGCCTGTCAGAGCTCCGTGCGGAACTCGAAGTTGTAAGAGCTTATGGAGAACTTGTCCCCATTGGCGAGAATACGCCTGTCCTCCTGCTTGCCGTTGACCCTGAGCTTGGCAAAGCCGCTCTGGTACGATATTTCGTATTGGTCGCCCGTCCTGGAGATGACTGCGGCGATCTTGCCGACGGTAATCCCCTTTATCTGGATATCTGACGTATCCGAGGAGCCGATTAGAGTGGAGTCTTTCTCAATCTTGATAACTTTCGGCGTGCCAGAGGCTTGCATCATGAACAGCTTGGGGGCCTCTTTGCGCATATCCATCTTCGATGTAGTGTCTACGGAACCTGATGGAGGTTGCGTCATGGCCTTGAGCTTGGAGGAATCCATCATCATCGTCCTACCGCCTACATCCTGATCGAACCCCAAATCGAACGTCTCGTCCTTGGATTCCTCCGGATTCTCGAACCGCAAAATGTGCCTGCCCACAGCTATCATGTCGCCGGACTTAAGCTCCCTGATCGTCACCCGTTCGTCGTTGATAAAGGTGCCGTTGGTGCTGTTGAGATCGGAAAGCGTGTAGGTGTTGCCGGTCTTTTCTATCTTCATGTGGCGCGCGGAAACTGACGGGTTTTTAATCAGGATTTCCCCGACCTCCCTCCCCACAGTGATGGTCTTGGTCAACTCCACTTCCTGGAGGGTTTTGTCCTTGAACGTTATTATCAGCTTTGCCATATATTCAGCTTGAAATTATATCATCAAACAGCGACACCGGCGCCTGTGGGCCATCCAGCCCGTTGGACACCCCAACAGGGGAATATATTACCATTTTTCCCCGATTATGTTCGTGATTAATCTTTTTAGCGAAACTGAATGGCGTTTACCGGCTTTCGTCACGGAATCATGAGTCAGCGGTTTCCCTTCGGACTCTGCCGCGTTGACTATCACCGCCAGCGCCGTAACTTTAACGCCAGCGTAAGCCGCGGCTATAACCTCTGGAATAGTGGACATGCACACGGCGTCTGCGCCAGCCACCCTCAACAACCTTCGCTCGGCCACGGTTTCATAAACCGGCCCCCTGGTGGCCGCAAGGACGCCGATATGGCCACGCGCCCGTGAACGCCTCAGCAGGCTTTCCGCCTTCTCCAGCGCCTGCTTGCTGTAAACACCGGAAAGGTCCACGAAAATGGACGGCTCCATTTGTGGGTTTGCGCCAAACATCGGATTGTCGCCCATCATGTTTATGTGATCCTGGACGAACATGATATCTCCCAGCTTGTATTCGGGATTGAGCGCTCCGGCGGATGTCGTTATGATGAGCCTTTCCACCCCCATTTCGATGAACGTCTTTATGGGATGAACAGTCTCTTCCATGGAGCCGCATTCGTAATAATGAACCCGTCCCTCGCAAAAAAGGGTAGAGACTCCGTTTACGTCGCCACAACTAAGCTCGCCGGGGTGACCGGGAACTCCAGGCGTGGAAAACCCCGGGATTTCCGAGAATGCCACGGTCTTGCCACTCACCAGCGAAGCGGTGGACGAAAGGCCCGAACCAAGTATCACCGCGACTTTTGGATCAACGCCAAGCGCGCGCCGAACCGCCTCAGCCGAAACCTTTGGATCGCCCGTAAAGCCCCGGACGCCACGCCCTTGCCGCGCAAAAGATCTCAGCTTTGACATATCAACTATGGCGGGGCCGGCTCCGTGAGTGTCTTCCCGCGCCTTCCTGCGGACAGGAGCGGGCCTCCCACCACCTTTGCCGGTAACCTTCACCCTTTGCGATGTGCCGTCAGGATGGGTGTGGACCTCGTACTCCTCCACGGGCCTGGGAGGCTCCCTGCGCACGGGCCTCGCAGGTTTGGGCTCCGCTGTTTCCTCTCTTTGCGCGCCGTTTACAAAGGAAGGATCGGGAAGCCGTCGCCGGGCAAGCCGTCCTCTCCCGCGAGTATCTTTATAATTATCCCCCCCCGTCTCTCTTCCGGCCCGCTTTTCCGCCGGTGTCCGCGCCGGTCCGGCAAGCTCAGCCTTATGGAGGGACGGGGTCTCGCCCTCCGCTGGCGCGACCATTTTACGGCGCAATGTGGGCGGCCTTAGGGCCTGCCTCTTGGAATCCCGCATGGCGCGTCTGGCCGCCGCCCTGCCGGAGACATCATCATCCCCACCCTCATCTGAGGCGCCATTCATCTCGTTTTCGTTCATCTCCATTTAAGATTAACCTTCCGCGCCTGCTGGTTTTTCGTTTTTGCTAACCGGGATATTCATTTCCTTAATCACGTTTTGCACTGCATTTTTGACTTTTATCTCCACGCCGTCAAGATAGACTTTCGTGCCTTTCACGTTCCCGATGGTGAGCTTAAACCCTTTCTCGCCCGTCCAGGACACGGTCTCCCCATTGTTTAAAAATGTCTGCTTTGCGGGGCCGCTGTCTATGCTCACGCTCACCCAGGATACGTCGGAAGCCGTGACGGTGAGCTTATGCCTGTTTTTTTCCGCTGGTTGAACCTGTTGGTTTTCAGGTTTTTTTATGGTGGCTGGGGCCAAAAGGCTTTGCGCCGGAGCTGTAGCTGTAGGGGAAGCCTGCTTCGGCTGGGCCGCTTTTCCCTTCACCTCCGGCTTTGGTTCCTTCTTGAGTTGCGGCCCCTGCATTGGCGGCGGCTCGGGAGCCATATCGGTTTTCCTGACTTCGCCTGGCGGAACAGCCTTAAGCTGTTTGGCTCTCAGTTTTCCGCCTTCCATTGTGGAGGAAAACTGCTTTTCCCCGTGGTCTTCCAGAGGCTCTGCATAGTAATAAATGATACCAGCGACAGCCATAAGGGCCAGAATGGGGAAAAGTATCTTGGGGAGCAATCGCGATTCCGGCCGCAACGGAAGGGAGATCAGCGCCGGGCTTCTATCTTTTATATTCACACCCAAGGCGTTGTATCGCGCTATCACCTCGTCCCCCGAAAGGCCAACCACCCCAGAATATGACCGGAGAAGCCCCTTTATGAACACCTCCCCCGGAAGATGGTCGTACTGATCCTCCTCGAGTAGCAAGACGAACTTGGGGTTGAAGCGGATGACGGTGGAGACTTCCTCTACGGACAGTCCCTTCTTTACGCGCATCGCCGCAAGGGTTTTACCCAGAGTGTCTACCATTAAAACTCCACACGCAACGCAGGGGCGGAGGAAAGGGCCCCATCAAGTTGCCACCGTTGAAACTATCAACCGCCAAACATCCAGACACCGCTGGAACGGGTACGGCCAATCATCCCTATATCCATCAGCCGCAGGGATGAATATAATATGCGTTTTATTAAATCAAAACAAACGTGAACCTATCATATCAGTCCTCCGGCGGCAAAGCATCCCCGGCAGACATGGCGGCGGCGGCCCTATCCGGGGCAGTCCTCGCGCTGGCGTTTCCAGATTATAACCTCTGGCCGCTTGTGTGGGTGGGCCTTGTCCCTCTTCTAATTGTGTTGCGGGGGAAGAACCCGGCGCACGGCGCGCTTTTGGGGTTCATCACGGGGGCCGTACTTTACCAGGCGGTGATATGGTGGATCATCAACACGGTCACGCAGTTCGGGCATCTGCCTTTGTGGATGGCCGCGCTGGTGCAGGCGTTGTTCCTGTTCGCCATTTCGTCGTATACCGCCTTTTTCGGTTTCGCCATAACGTGGATCGCGCGAAAATCGTCCGAGGACATGGCTCTGGCGGCGAGCGCCCCGCTTTGGGTGGCTATAGAATTTGCGAGGGGCAACATGGGCCATCTGGCTTTTCCATGGGCGAGATTGGCCGACTCGCAATACCTCGTAACCCCCATAATCCAGGTCGCCGACATCGTGGGGGAAGATGGGATTTCGTTCCTGATAGTCCTTGTCAACGCTACTGCCGCCAAAGTCCTGCTATATTCCATGGACAGGCGGTCCGGCAAAGCTGTATTCCCGTCAGCATGGGCCGCCGCCAGCATGGCCTTGATCCTGTGCGCCGTAGGATACGGCTTCGTACGGCTCGGCGAAAATGTTCCGCCCGCAAAACCGGTGCGCGTGGCGCTGATTCAGGGGAACATAGACCAGGCTCGCAAATGGGACAAGTCATACATCAGGCCGCAACTGGAAATTTACACCCACAGGACCATCCTGGCCGCCAGGGAAGGGATTAAAACGATATTCTGGCCGGAGACCGCCGCGCCGTTTTTCTTCGGGCAGGATCCTGACGGTGACGCTTTAATAAAGGAGCTTTCGAGGGAGACTGGCGCCACGATCATTTTCGGCGCGCCTGCGTTTGTCAAACGCGATGGGAAAATCTTCGAGTACAACCGTTCCTGGGTCGTGCGCCCTGACGGTTTCACGCAAAGTTACGACAAGGTACATCTCGTGCCTTTCGGAGAGTATGTGCCATTCAGCAATGTCCTCACATTCGTCCACCGGGTAGTGACGGCCATCGGGGAGATGGAGCCGGGATCGGGTGTGCGGACGCTTGACGCTGGCGAGTTTAAGGCTGGAGTGCAGATATGTTACGAGGTTATTTTCCCCCGCTATTCACGCGCCATCAGCTTGATGGGCGGGACGGCTCTGATCAATATCACCAACGACTCGTGGTATGGCGACTCTCCGGCCTCGTGGCAGAGCCTTGCGATGGGCGTTTTCCGCGCCGTGGAAAACCGTATGCCGTTTCTTCGTGTGGCGCAATCTGGCGTATCCGCTATCGTGACGGACAGGGGAAGGATTGTCTCCAAAACGCCTCTTTTCGTCGAGACAACGCTTACGGGCGAATTCACGCCGAAAACCGGAGAGCCGACGGTTTACGCGCAGATGGGCGACCTGTTCGCATGGATTTGCGCGCTGGTTTCAGCGGCCATCGCGGTTTACGCGGGGGCCTTTTTTCGGCGTTATCACGTCACGCTTGAATGAAGGCTCTTCTCGTACGCTCCGGCGGCTTGGGGGATACGGCCCTTTCCCTGTTCGCCGCGCAATGGCTTTCCTCGGCTATGGGACACGATGTCACTGTGATGGTTCAACGCCGCCATATACAACTTGCGTGGCTTTTTGGTTTTGACGCGGTCTCGGAAGAGGAATGCGATTTTCAAAGCGTGTTCTCAACGCCCTCGTCCCGGCTTGTGGATGCGCTAACGCCTTTTGACACCGTTATCGCGATAAAAAAAGAGACGGGGAACCTTAGCGAAGGTGTCAACGGAGCTTTCGCACGGATAACCCCTCTGCCTCCGTTGGATTGCGCCCTCCCCTACCCCATGTTTATAATCCACGGCGCCGCAAGCGCGCTTGGCATAGACCCGCCGCAGAAGCTCCCACGGCTTGAGCCGAAGATAAAATGGACGCAGACGTTATCAAGACATCTTGTTTTCGCCGTCGGCTCTGGCTCGCTTGCGAAGAACTGGCCTCTTCGTAATTTCATGAAACTCGTGGAGATTGCGCGAGCGAGTGGTTTTGATAAATTCACGGCCATAATCGGCCCGGCGGAGATGGAAAGAGACCCCAGCGCGATCAAGTCGCTATCGGCTATCAGCGGGGTTAGCGCATTGATCGCCCCATCACTCCTCGACCTTGCGTCTGCAATCGCAGGCGCGAGCGTTTTTGTGGGAGCGGACAGCGGCGTGACACATCTGGCGGCGTTGATCGGGACTCCGACTATCGCACTGTTCGGCCCAACAAACCCGGTTGTGTGGAGACCGGCGGGAGATATTGTCACCGTTATCCAAGCCACGTCAGGCCGAATGGATGACATAGATGCGAAGAGGGTTGTTGAGGCTATAATTCGCGCTGAAAGGTATTAACGCTCATGGCGAAAAACAACGATGGTTACACAAAGGTCGGCGATTATTTTATCGCCAACGACCATTTATCGAATTACGATTTTTCATGCGAACCGGTAGAATGCGTGAAACGGGACAAGTGTTGTTGCAAATTTTACGACATTGATATCACGCATCAGGAAATGATGAAGATCGTCAGCATATTCGACACCGTCAGCCTGTTTTGCGAGGGACTCGTAAAAAACGGGGCTTTCCAGAATGTTTTCGAAAAAGAGGGCAGTAGATATCTGCTGGATAAACAGGAAAACGGGTTTTGCGTTTTCACATACTTTGACGATGACAATAATTTGCGTTGCTCAATCCACAGCGCGGCGGTCAAGCTGAAGCTGGATACATCAACATACAAGCCATTGGTATGCGCTCTATGGCCGTACCATGTCGTCAAAAAAGTAAACGGTGTTTTGTACCTGTCGTTGGAGACTGACGAGAAATTTTCGTGCATCAAGAAGGCCAAACGGGTCAGCCGATAAAGCGATTTTTTCTTTCGCTTTCCCTGGTCGCCCTTCTTTGTCGCTTCCCCGTGGTCGCCCGACCACGGATTCTTTCGCGCCTACTGTTAAGACCGGGGTCAGGCGACCCCGGCGAAGCCGAAACCCCCGCTCGCCTCGCTCGCCGCCTCCTTGTCAAGGGGGCCTAAGAACACCTCTTGATGGTGGTGGCTCTGTATGAGATATTGTAGTCCTTTAATATAGCAAATATCACTGGGAGGCTTTGTTCATGACCATCGGGGTTATCGGCGGAAGCGGGCTGTACGAGATGGAAGGCCTTGTCAACGTCAAGCGCAAGAAGGTCAAAACACCGTTCGGAGCGCCGTCCGACGAGCTTGTCACCGGGAAGCTTGGCGGGGTGGAGATGGTGTTCCTGCCGCGTCACGCAAGGGGTCATCGCATACTGCCGTCGGAGATAAACTTCCGCGCCAACATCTGGGCCATGAAAAAGTTGGGTGTGGAGCGGATCATCTCCGTCTCCGCAGTAGGCTCGTTGAAGAAAGAAATCGTCCCCGGCCATGCCGTGATAATAGACCAGTTCATAGACCGGACTCGCGGAAAACGGGCGGACACGTTTTTCGGCAAGGGTATCGTCGCTCATGTCGCTTTCGCCGATCCGATTTGCGGCCAACTGGCGGGGGTCCTTCACGACGCGGCTAAAGAGATCGGCTGGACAGCCCACAAAGGCGGGACGTACGTCTGCATGGAAGGGCCGCTTTTCTCCACACGCGCAGAGTCGCATCTGTACCGCTCGTGGGGCGCGGAAGTTATAGGTATGACCAACCTGCAGGAGGCCAAGCTTGCGCGTGAGGCGGAGATTTGCTACGCGACAATCGCCCTCGCCACGGATTACGACTGCTGGCATGACGAAGTGGTGACGGTGGAGAAGGTGATAGCCACCATGCACGCCAACATCAACAACTCCAAAAACGCGATCAAGGCCGCTGTTCCAAGGATCAAGGCGGCGCGTGACTGCGGTTGCAAGGATGCGTTGAAATACGCAATCATGACCGATCCAAAAAAGATACCTTCCAAGACGAAGGCTGACCTTAAACTGATAATTGGCAAATACGTTAAGTGAGGTTCAACCAGGGCAGATGAGCAAATCGGCGGAGCTTTTTGAGAGAGCGAAAAAATCCATTCCAGGCGGCGTAAACAGCCCCGTCCGGGCGTTCCGAGCCGTTGGCGGGAACCCTGTGTTCGTAAACCGCGCCTCCGGGTCGAAGATTTACGATGTGGACGGGAAGGAATACATAGACTACGTCGGCTCGTGGGGCCCGATGATAGCGGGGCACGCCAACGCCCGCATCCTCGGCGCCTTACGTAAGGTCATGGACGGAGGAACCAGCTTTGGGGCGCCGACGGAGCTTGAAGTCGTGATGGCGGAGGTGGTTATCAAGGCCGTCCCCTCGGTCGAGATGGTGCGGATGGTAAGCTCCGGCACCGAGGCTGTGATGAGCGCCCTGCGGCTTGCGCGCGGTTTCACCGGACGCGACAAGATCATAAAGTTCGACGGTTGCTACCACGGGCATGGCGACTCCATGCTGGTGCAGGCCGGGTCTGGCGTGGAGACGCTTGGGCTTCCCGACTCCCCCGGCGTGCCTGCGGCGCTTGCCAGCCTTACGCGTTCGCTACCGTACAACGACCTCACCGCCCTCGAACATGCGTTCAAAGAAGAGGGTGACAAAATCGCCTGCGTGATAGTGGAGCCTGTAATCGGCAACATGGGTTGCATACCGCCGCAACCTGGGTTCCTTGCGGGCCTGCGGGCTATCTGCGGCAAATACGGGGCCTTGCTGATATTCGACGAGGTGATAACCGGTTTCCGGCTGGCTCTAGGCGGCGCGCAGGAGTATTACAAAGTCATGCCGGATATCACCACGCTGGGCAAGATCATCGGCGGCGGGCTTCCCGTTGGCGCGTATGGCGGCAGGAAAGAGATAATGGATAAAATCGCCCCGTCCGGCCCCATCTATCAGGCGGGAACGTTGTCCGGCAACCCGCTTGCCATGTCGGCGGGCATCGAAAATCTCAAGATACTTTCCGAGCCGGGTGTTTATAAACAGCTTGACGAAACCGCAGGCCTGTTGTGCGACGGGATGAAGGGGATCGCCGAAGAAGCCGGGATAAAAGCCGTGTTCAACCGCGTCGGTTCGCTGTTCACGATGTTCTTCACCGAAACGCCGGTGACCGACTATAAAACGGCCAAGACGTGCGACACCGCCCGTTTTGCAAAGTTCTTCATCGGGATGCTGGAACGCGGTGTGTACCTTGCGCCGAGCCAGTTCGAGGCCGGTTTCATGTCGCTGGCGCACACGAAGGAGGATGTCAGGAAAACATTGGATGCGGCGCGGGAGACGTTCAAGACGCTGTAGAGCGAAAACCGAAGTGGGACGGGATTGCTTCGCTATCGCTCGCAATGACAAGTCCTCGTGTGTCATTTTGAACAAACACGTTTTATCCGCTTCCCCGTGGTCGCCTGACCACGGATTCCTCGTACCGCCGGGACGGCGGCGTTACAAAAAGACCGGGGTCAGGCGACCCCGGCGAAGCATCCTGTTTTCGGCTTCGTCACCGGATATGGAGGGACAGTTTCTCCAAAGCCTCGCGTATGGCCTTATGCCCGGCCACAGGCTCTTCGCACTCGAAATCCTCGCACTGGTAAAGCGTCGGCTCACCGCCAACAGATGTCAACTCCCGGAAAGGCTCTGGGGCGTTCTCTGGGTTGCCGGGCGTGACAAGCGCCGTGACGGCTCCGGGTATGCTCGCGCTTCGCAATTCCCTGTACAGGCCCGCCATGACGGCTCCTTCGGCTCCTGCGACAAGTATCAACTGCCTGGGCTTCCCGTCCGCCACAGCCACGGCCTCCAAAGCCGTTCCAATGTTCAATGGGGCCGATTCGGCCACAAGGCTCAAGTCAGCGGCGGCTGTTTTGGCGGCGGCTCCGTACTCCGCGTTGCCAGTGATTGCGTACAGCCGCGCCAGGTTCCTCGTCATAATGGCGGAGCCGGAGGGAGTGGAGCCGTCGAACCGGATTTTAAGCCTTATCATGGGTGTTACGGCCCACGGCGTTGTGGAAAAAAAGCCGCCCCTGCTGTTGTCGGCGAAAATCTTTCGCGCCTGCCTGGCCATATCCTCCGCCACGGCAAGATGGGAACTATCCAGCGTCGCTTCAAACAGGGAAACCGCAAGGGATATGGCGCAGGCGTAATCTTCCAGGAAAGTATCGTCCCCCGTAACCGCCACATCGAAATAAGAATGACGGAGTATGCCCTTGACCGTCATGGAATTCTTCAGGAAATCCATCGTCCGGAGAGCCGGGGTCAGGTATTTTTCGTTGCCGGTAGCCTCGTAAACGTAAACAAGGCTTTCGGCCATCAACGCCGACCAGCTTGCCAGGGCCATCTTCTCTGTCAATGGAACGACCCGGTTTTTTTGAGCCTCGGCGCGAATGGCCCCCTTCGCAGAATCCATCGTTTCCGAAAGTTTGGCGGCGCCAGATGAACCTCCGGCAGTCATGGAGGAGGCAGGCGGAACCGCCAGTCTTGGAGCCGTCTTTTTGTCGGACAGGCCCATCTGATCGGCGAACAGCGGGCCCATTGACGGGCCAAGGATTTTTTGCGATTCGCCTCTCGTCCAAAGGTAAAACGAACCGTCCGAATACTGGGACGCCCAAAAACCGCCTCCGGGCCGGTAAAGCTCCGCCAACACCCAATTGGCCGTTTCCACCGCTACGCCCAGAAAAAACCTGTCGGCTGTGAGCGAAAACATTTTAGCGTAAAGCCGGGTCATCATGGCGTTGCGCGAGAGTATTTTCTCAAACCACGGGGTCATCCAGGCCTCATCCACAGCGTACCTGAAAAACCCCCCGTTGACATGATCCCTCAACGCGCCTTCCGCCATCCGTTCAAGGCTCATACGCGCAAATCCCAGATCGTCCCGCTGGCTTTTCTGGTTTTCCATAATAAACATCAACGCTGGCTCGTTCGGAAATTTTGGCGTTCCGGCGAAACCCCCGTTTGACCGGTCATACAGGTGGCGCAGGGCGTCCAACTCTTTTTGGCCGGACGGTTCCGCAAAGCCGTTGAGTTTGGGCGTGTTGATGGAGGCGTAAGCTTCCCTGAGAATGTCAGTGTTCTGGACAAGCCTGTTTGACTCCTCGTTGCGTATCCGCAGGGCGTCCGCCACCAGCGAAACAAGCCCGGGCGCGCCATCCCTTGGCTTTGGGGGGATAAAGGAGGCCGCCCCGGAATATGGGGCGCCGTCCGGTTCGGCGAATATGGTCATGGGCCATCCGCTCTTGCCGATGGTCATATGGAGGTAAGTCTGGTAAAATATATCCATACCGTGGCGCTCCTGCCTGTCCACCATCACCGGTATGAACTTGTCGTTTATCAACCGCGCCACCTCCGGGTTTGCAAAAGTCTCCCGCGCCATGAGCCTGCAATAGTGGCAGGAAAAATAACCGATGGATATGAATAGCGGTTTGTCCTCTTTTTTGGCCTGGCTCAGGGCTTCCGGCCCCCACTCGCGCCACTCGACAGGGCTGTCCTTGTGAAGGCGCAGATATGGGCTTTTGGCTTTCGCCAGACGATTCTCCTTTGCAACGGACGCGGACGGGAAAAAGATAAGCGCAAAGAGCGCAAGCGCCGCGAACCGGCGAAAGACGGGAAGTGGCATCACCACCCTACAAATTAAAAAGCCGCGCCGTGTTGCGGCCCATTATCTTTAGCCGGTCTTCTTCGGAAACGCCGAGCCGCGCCAGGGTTTCCGTCTGCTCCTTGAGCACGAACGTCCTGTAACCGGCCTTGCCGTTGAGCGCGCTGTCCGTGCCGAACAGTATTTTATCCGGGCCGTAAACCTCCAGAGTCCTTTTGAATATCTCATCGAGCGTCATGACCTGTGGAAGATAAAGCCGCCAGTTGTTCGTGCCGGAGGTGTCCAGATGGATGTTGTCGGAATGAAAGCCAAGCATAAGTATCTCGCGGAAAAACCCGGCCCCGAAATGGGCGATGATAAAATTCGTGTCGGGGAAAAGTTTGGACGGCAGTTTCAGGTCAAGCGGGTTTGTATACCGGTAATCAGAGACCGGCGCGTGGGTCACTCCAAAATGCACAAGGACCGGGGCCTTGAACTCCGCCGCCACTTCATAAAGGGGGAACAGCCGTTTGTCCGCCACGCAAACCATGTCCATGCACGGATAAAGCTTAAGCCCGCGGAACCGCCCGGTCTCCAGCCATTTCCTCAACGTCCGCGCAGAGGTCTTTTTCACAGGATTGTCCAGCATGACGTATCCGCTGAATTTTTCCGTGTCGAGGCTTATGAATTCGTCCAACTCGCCGAGGGATTCGCCACGGATCGGCAGGAAACATGCTCGGCCCACGTTGTGCCGGGCAAGCTCCGCAAGCCAGATATCCGCCAGGTCGCGCAAGGTCTTGCTCCGCAGGAATTCGATCGTCTCGCGGGAGATGATGGCTTTGCCGCCGGTTAACGCCCTGTCCATAAGTCCCGGCCACAGGCGGTCGAAGCTCTTTTTGGCCGAGATTATCATCCCGGAGGTAATTAGATGGACGTGCGAATCAATAATCATATGTCGGATGATACCAAACTTGGCGCAACATTTGGATGACATTCTCTCTCCGGCGCCCGATAATTGGGAAAAGAGGATAATAAAGACCCGGAGGCTTCTGAACCCGCAGATGGAAACTAATTTCGGTTACAGCGACATAGTGATGGATCACTTCACCAACCCCCGCAACGTCCTGAAGACGCCGGAGGAGGAATACGCTCCCAGCGGCGTGGGAATGGTGGGCAACCCGACATGCGGGGACATGATGAAGATATGGATAAAAGTTGACGACACCGAGCGTATCAACGACCTTAAGTGGAAAACCTTCGGGTGCGCCTCCGCCATCGGCTCTACGTCCATGATGTCGGTGATGGTCACGGAAAATGGCGGGATGAAGGTTGATGACGCGCTCAAGCTCAAGCCGGAAGACATTATGAACCGGCTTGGCGGGTTGCCTTCGATAAAAATCCACTGCTCGGTCCTTGGCGACAAGGCCCTTCGCGCGGCTATTTACGACTATTTCCGCAGGATCGGCCAGGCGGGCCGGATTGAAGAAAAGTCGGCCACCGTCATCTGCGAATGCCTCAACGTGACCGACCACGAAATAGAGGAGCAGGTTCTCGAAGGCGTGTCGGATTTTGAGACCCTGCAGGAACGCACCAAAATCTCCACAGGTTGTAGCAAATGCAGGCCAAAGGCGATGGAGCTTTTGGAACATTACCGGGCCAAATATTTCGGGTAAAACATGTCAATTTTAAAAGTCGCTCAACTTGGGAACCCGGTCCTGCGCACGAAGGCGGAACCGGTCCTGCGGGACATCATCCACTCCGAGGAGATTCAGGGCCTCATTGATGACATGATAGACACCATGCGCGAATACAACGGGGCCGGGTTGGCCGCGCCGCAGGTTCACGAGTCCGTCCAGATCATCGTGCTGGAGGCGGAGAACAACCCCCGTTACAAGGACGATCCCGATGTCCCGCTGACAATCGTCATCAACCCGAAAATCGTCTCCTTCTCCGAGGAGATGGAGGAAGGCTGGGAGGGTTGCCTGTCGCTTAACGACCTGTGGGGATTGGTGAACCGGGCGGTCAAAATCACTGTAACCGGTTTTGACAGGAACGGCGACCCGCTTACAATCGAGGCGGAAGGGTTTTTCGCCCGTGCGCTCCAGCACGAGATAGACCACCTTCACGCCAAGGTTTTCATAGACAGGATGACCGACCTGACATCGCTATCGTTCGGCAAGGAATACCAGCGTTACCACCGTGAGTACGACGAGGATGAGGAAGAATAGTTTTTCGCTTCCCCGTGGTCGCCTGGGGCTGTTGCCCAAATAATGAACCTAATCGGCCTTTATTTGTGAATAATACTACCAAGCCACGCTCCATTTGAGCATGGCCCTGGAGACGAATCTTGCGTAACAGGCGCTTTGGGCAGTAGCCCGAGGCGACCACGAAGAAGCGGCAATGAAAAACAATATCAGTTCAGGAATCCGGGTTTAGCGGAACACCGGGGCTCCAACCGTTCCCGTTATCTTTATGAGCGCGCCCCCGTCCGGCCCCTTCGGGAAAAATGAAAGAAGAGGCTCCAGCCGCTCCGCAAGCTTGCCGTAAAGGTGTATCTGCGTTTTCATATTCAGCCGCGTGAACCGCAGGTTCGCGTTGATAAGCGCGTCCCCCGTGACAGAGATGGAGATTTGCGGCCCCTTGATGACCACCCTGTCGAAGTTGAGAGCGCCGGACTTGAACGATATTTCGACATCCGCGACGTCAACGGCCACGTCACCGATATCCCCGCCCATCGTTTTGGACAGCGTTATGGAACCTGGGCGCGGCAGACGGGCCTTGAACGAGCCTGAGCCTTTGAGCGGATCGCCCCCATCGAAGAAAAAAGAACCATCCCCATCCAGCGAGCCGTTAAACTTACCCAAACCTGATTCCGTAAGCGAAGGGACAAGCCCGGGGTTTATCCCCTCCATGCTCACGGCGACATCCGTAATGCCACGGCTAAAAAGTCTCTGCGCCGCGTTGAGCCCGATTGAGCCACCGAGCGTTTTGGCCCGTGCGTAGAGACCATTGCGGAACGTGAGCGCGGCGAAAACCGGAACCCCGGCCTCGACGTTTTCGGCGGAGATTATCTCCACGTTTTTACCCGGCGACGGCTGGAACAAGGTGACGCCGCTCATTTTGAAACCCAGGGGGAGGCAAAGGCGAGCCGAAGCCGCAGTGAGGCTCAACCCCGCTCCTTCCACTGATTTTTCGGCAAGCTCGACGATGGCGCCGGAAGGAAACCTCCACGCCAGGAACACAACAAACGCGATGATGAAAAAAACCGCGTAAGCAGAGCCTCGTATGAAACCGGGCCGCCTGACGGCCATGCCCGGAAAAAACCGCGCAAGCAAACCCAGCGCGCCCAATGGGATCGCCCCGTATTTCATCAACGGGCCGCCTCGTATCCGGCCACCGTCATGGACACGTCCAACAGCGACGGGTCCTTGTACTGTGGCTTGACAGTCAATCGCTTGACCGTCAGCAGTCCATGCGAATCACGCATGGACTGTAGCATACGCAAAAGCTTTGGCAGGGTTGTCTTCTCCATCGTAAGCTCCACGCCCGATTCTTTGTATCCGCCCAGTTCCGCTGGACGTTGCGGTGTCATGGAGACAATGTTCTCCCTGGCTCCTGATGACTGCGCCAGAGTCTCCATTTCCGTTATCACGGAGAATCCGGGTGGCCTTCCGGCAAGACGGGCGTCGAACCTCGCCATATCCCCCCTAAGCCCGGATATTGTCCGGGCAAGCGCCCTGGACTCCTCGACCTCCGTCATTTTCGTCACTATTTTTTTTCTCATCGCAGAGCGTTTCTCGACTGCCGGCTCATATACGCCCACCCAGAGTACCGTGGCCGCAACGAAAAACGCCGCCAGCGCCAGCGCCGTCTTCTCCCGCGCCGACACGTTGTTGAGTGAAAACATTTTCATCACGCCTCTCCCCTTTAACGCGCCACGCCTACTGTTATCTTGAATTCCACCCCGCCACCGGCAAGCCCGGTCTTGGCTCCCTCTACCACGGTTTTGCCGGCCCATTCGAGCTTTTCCAGGTTTTTGCGGAACTGTTCCACATTCTCAAAGGAGTCCGTCTTGCCAGACAGCAGTATCCTGTCCCACTCGTATGTAAACTCCGTTATATCCAGCTTGCCCCCTTCCGGGACTGAATCTGTCACGCCGGTGAAACGGTCAAGCAATGGGTCCTTCTCGCTGAGCGCGGGCCTCAGGGCGAGCGCCTTGGACTCCAGCGCCACAAGCGCGCTTTTCAACTGGGTGATTTCGGATACGACGTTGGTGACTTCGGGCATGGCCTTCTTGAACTCGGCGCGTAGCTCGTTTTTAAGGGCGGCGTATTTACCGTCCAGCCGTATCCCTTCGGCGATGTATGCGCCTATCCATGCGAAAACAAATACCGCCACCAGCGCCGATGTCAGGATAGCCTCCCTCCTTGCGCCGGAGAACCCGCCGCTTTTTTTATTGGCCCCGATCCTGAAATTGGCGCGTGTGTCATTGTCTTTGACCGCGATGAGAGCGGCTCCCAAGGCAGGCGCGAATATCGGCGGCTTTCCCCACCTGTCACGAAGGCCGTCCAGGTCGCA
>Ga0315281_10007163_pt1 | contig 15752 bp, 16 predicted proteins | sample YL17G07_0_MG_FD_204540 | JGI IMG/M metagenome (GOLD analysis project Ga0315281, IMG submission 204540) | Sediment microbial communities from Yellowstone Lake, YNP, Wyoming, USA - YL17G07_0 | ecosystem: Environmental > Aquatic > Freshwater > Lake > Sediment | place: USA: Wyoming | collected... | reverse complement strand
ATATAGCTATCCTACCACTACGACAACGGTGAGTGGTGCTTCTCACTATTATATCTCGGTTTCTAAGGCAGCAGGCATCACCTTTGAAGGACAGACTGTAACCTTTATGATAGGTAACGTGATGGCAGCTCAGACGAGCACATGGACTGAGGCTAACAACAAGGTGGTGAATCTCACTGCGTCAACTCAAACAACCGAAGTGCCCAGCATATCTGTTGAACCTAATTCTCAGGAAGTTCTTCGGGGGCAGACATTTTCGATAGATATAATTGTTGACCCTAAGGGCAAGGGCGTGAGCGGGGCGGAATTCAGCCTTAGCGTGAGCGGCGACGCATTGGAGATACTGCTTGACCAAATTACTCCTGGTGATTTTCTCGGCAGTAATCCTCTTGAGGGGGCAAAGGAGAAATCCGCTGTAGGTGAGACTATTCGGTATGCTTTAGCACGGCGTGGCTCAACTATAGTCCCTACGGCGTCTGGTCGCTTAGCTACCATTGGGCTAAGAGTAAGAAGCGATGCGAAAGCGGGTGAATATAGTTTAGACATAACGACAGCTCAACTGACAAATGAGAATTTTCAAGATATGGGAGCGCTGAATCTAATTGATGGTAAAGTCAAAGTAGTCACTATATTATTAGGGGACATCAACAATGACGGTGAAGTAGGACTTGCTGATTTTGCCATTCTCGCTTCGGTTTACGGCAAGACAAGCGGCGAATCTGGCTATCGCTCGGATGCCGATTTGAATGGAAACGGGAAGATAGATTTGGGAGACCTCGCTATTCTTGCAGGTAATTGGGGTAAGAGGATGAGTTGAAAATGAGCAAATCGAAAACATTTCTCTCAGTTGCTGTGGCTCTTGCTGTAATAGGTGGAACCCTGGCTGGTGTGCTAGTGACTGCATGTAATTCGCAGCCCTCTATTAGTGTCTATGTCAAGCCGACTACCCAAGAAGCTCAACCTGGGCAGACCATAACTGCAAGTATTCAAATCGAGCCTGGGAATCGTGGAATTAGCGGAGTCGAAATAAATCTCGGATTCAACCCCGATATTTTCCAAGCCATTAGCATTGAGTCAGGCACGTTTCTTGGTAATAACACTTTGACTGGCTTAAAAGAACTTGGCAACGAATCAGGTACAATAAGGTTTGCCAGTGCTAGAGTTGGGGTGACTACGCCGCCGAGTCCACCCGGCGTGTTCGCTGTCGCCAAGTTCGTAGTAAAGCCGACGGCTATGGCTGGAACCTATGACCTCACTCTCATTAAGGTTAGACTCACTAACCAAGATTTCTTGGAATTGACCGACATAAAGGTTGAAGCAGCAAAAGTAACAATCACCCAATAGAGTAGGACACTAAGAAGCAGCGGCCCTTCGTTTTGAGGAAGGATTACAACACGTTAACGTCAAATAGGCAAAAACATTGGCGTGTTAGCAAAATGTTAGCAAACATAGAAAAATTTGGCGGGAGCGGATGGGGGTCGAACCCACCAAAGACATTGTTAATGCCCCTCAACGGGTTTGAAGCCCGCGGAGCCCACCGGGACTCAACCGCTCCCCTGCAAGCTTAGTATAAATCACCCGGAACGCAAGCGCAACAGACTCGCCTCAAACCTGTTGAACATGACTACTCCGATTTTATCCCACCAAAGAGATGAAGGATATACAGATGCAGCCGAAAGCATCGCTCCGAGGGACCCTAGCAAGTATCCAAACTACAAAGGCGATACCATAATACGAATCGTTATAGAGGGTAGTTGAGAGGTTATTATCGCTAATTAACAGGTACTTACATCCTATTTCTTAAGAAGGCTTAACAGGGCATTGAGTAATATGCCTACACCTACCAGGATAACAATCAAAGGCCACCAAGACCCGATCCCACCCAGAACAGCGCCACCGGCAGAGAGCATGAGAAGAGCAAACATGAGACGGCACCACATAAACCTGCGAGGAGCAAGCTGAGCATATCGCGCCACTACGTCAAATAACGAAATAGCACCCATACCCAAAAGGAAGTAGGCTAATGTTTCCTTAGCAGACAACACATCACGTGACCAGAGGAACAAAATGACGCCAATCAGCAGCAATTCCAGGCCCAAAACCACACTGTAAGTCCAGACACGTCGGCGCTTCACCTCTCTCATCCCTTTGCCCCTTTCTCAACTGTAATCCCCCTGTATCCCCCTTTACAAAAGGGGGAATTTGGAAGGAGGACTTTGCCCCTCTGAACCCCCCGCTAATAACGGTATCGTCTCTCGACAATCTTTATAGAGTATTTTAGCATACGCTACAATACTCCCTTAAGAGTGATACATATAATACCACAAAAACGTCACCTAGCACAGGATATTCACAAACAATGCCGCCAGATATTGTATAATGCTTCTAAAGAAGCGGTTTAAAGCATGGACATTATAGAGATTTACGGCGTTAAGTTCCTGAAGTGCGATAAAAGAGGCTGCGCATGGAATGCAGGCTACACTCCCGGTGACCTGAACCGACACGGGTTAGAATTCACCGCCAAACATGACATGGGCATCAGGATATGCAATTTCAGTTGCACAGCGCTAGCCCTCGGTAAAAACATAGACGGCAATTGCCCCCACAAGCAGGAGCTTTGCGAGATGCTGGCCGAGGACTCGAACTCGTCATCCCGCATCTTGGGAAGGCTTGACCCCAAAGTCGCCCGCAGGGCGCTGGGCGTAGAGCCGGACCTCTAGGAGTGAAACCATGGAATATGATTTTAGTTGGGTATACTGCCCTGAATGCAATATAACCCTGGTGTTCGAGTGCCGACTAGCGAAGGATGGCGAGCGCACCGAGATGGTAGTTTGTCCGCAATGCGGTATGGAGTTAGGAGAGATAAGGGCCGACTACGGCTGCGACTGTATCGGTATGGCTTGCGGCTATATCTACCCGGGGAAACCTTGCTGCGGCGGAGGCTATTGAGGATCTCACTTCTTGGACTTAGGCTTCTTTACGTTCTTGAACCCTGACAAATCCAACCCCTCAACCCAGGCGCCGTTCAATTTCTCAAGCTTTTGTTCCCGCTTTTTGCCCTTCTTCCAGAAATCCTTGCACCCCTCTTCCGGCGTAACATTGGGCCGTTTGGGGTTGTGGCAGCCCCGCCAATCATACTCACAATAGTTACACAGAAAAGTCTGCTTCATCACTCTAGCAAATACGCGGCAGCTGCTCGCCTACCAGCATATCCACGATGCGCGATGCGCCCATTCTAGTCTTGAGAATCACCCGCCCAGGGTGCTCCGATACCACCTCGCCGATGATGACAGCCTCTTTGCCGTACTTGTTACGACGCATCACCTCGACCGCCTTCTCAGCGCCGTTCGCAGCCACCACCGCCACCAGCTTGCCCTCGTTGGCCACATAGAGCGGGTCGAATCCCAACAACTCGCAGGCAGCCTGCACGACCTCGTGCACCGGGATATCCTGTTCCTCTATCCTGATACCCACTTTGGAACTCTCAGCGAACTCGTTCAGGGTGCTGGCCAAGCCTCCTCTGGTGGGGTCGCGGAGGCAGCGTATCTCGACACCGCTATCCAGCATCTCAGCCACCAGCTTGTTCAAAGGGGCACAGTCGCTCCTGACCGACGAGGTGAATTGTAACCCCTCTCGCTGGCTGATTACGGCGATGCCGTGGTCGCCGATGGAACCGCTGATTATGACCTTGTCGCCGACCCTGGCATTCGAGCCTGAGATATCCACGCCGGGCAGTATAACCCCCACGCCAGCGCTGTTGATGAACAGCTTATCGGCACTGCCCTTGTTCACCACCTTGGTATCGCCGGTGACAATCTTAACCCCTGCCTCCTGCGCAGCCTTCTTAATCGAGGCTATAACGCGCTTCAGGTCAGACAGGAGAAGCCCTTCCTCAATAATCAAGGCTATGCTCAGATACTTGGGGACAGCGCCCATCATAGAGAGGTCGTTCACCGTGCCGCAGACTGCAAGCTTGCCTATATCGCCGCCGGGGAAAAAGATAGGATTGACCACATAGCTGTCCGTGGTGAAAGCGAGGCGTCCTTTAAGCTCGAAAACCGCCGAGTCGTCCAGCTTGTCCAAAAAGGTGTTGTCAAAAAGGGGAACGAAGTTCTGCTTCACCAGGTCGTGGCTGAGCTTACCGCCGCTGCCGTGAGCCAGCAGAATCTTATCTTCCATAACCCTCACCGTACTGGAAATAGGCAGCGCAGGTGCCTTCGGAAGAGACCATACAAGGTCCTACAGGGTGCTCAGGGTTGCACACCTTGCGGAAAAGCTTGCAGTCCAGTGGCGTCTTCACCGCGCGCAGGACTTCTCCGCAGATGCATCCCTTGGGCTCAACCGGCTTGCCTGGCTTGATCTCAAAATTGTGCTCTGCGTCATAGCGCCGATATTCTTTTCTCAGCCTCAAGCCGCTGCCGTGTACAACCCCGATACCGCGCCAGTTCCCATCACATGCCTCGAAGACCCTGTCCATGAGCTCCAGGGCTATCTGGTTGCCCTCGGGCTTCACGCCGCGGCGATAGGCTATCTCCACTTTAGGCTGTCCGCTCTCGACCTGAGCCACCAGCATATCAATGCACTGCAAAATGTCCAGAGGCTCGAATCCGGCTATGACGCAGGCAATGCCGTAGTCACGGGGAATGAATTCGTAAGGTCGCGAGCCGATAATGGCGCTGACGTGGCCGGGGCAGACGAGGCCATCCAGCTTCACCTCACCGGAATCGAGAAGGGCTTTGACTACAGGGGGACATAATTTGTGCAAGGAGAGAACATAGTAATTGTCTATGCCCTGCTGCTGCGCCTGGAGCACCGATGCCGCGACGGTAGGAGCGGTGGTCTCAAAGCCGACGCCGATGAACACGGTCGACTTCGAAGGGTTGTCCCGGGCGATTTGGAGAGCATCCAGCGTGGAGTAGACCATCCTGACATCTCCGCCCTCTGCCTTGACCTGCTGCAGGCTGGAACGGCTGGCGGGCACTTTCATCATGTCGCCAAAGGTGGTAATGATGACATCGGGTAGTTTGGCCAGAGCAATGGCTTTATCCAGGTCAGCATTAGCGGTCACGCACACGGGGCAACCCGGCCCTGAAAGCATAGTGATAGTGGACGGCAGAAGCTGGCGCAAGCCGCTCTTGGCGATGCTGACGGTGTGGGTGCCGCAGAACTCCATCAGCCGCGCCGGCTTAGTTGATCTCTGCTTGATCCTGGCTATCAAGCTCTTGCCTAATTCAGCATCGCGGAACTCGTTGATATATTTCATCTTAGATACAATTCAAACTCAGCTTGGTGATTCTCTGTCTTCAGCTTCAGCAATCTCCTGAAATATCTTCAGGGTCTCCTGGGCTTCTTCCTCGTCGATAACGTTTATGGCATAGCCGGTGTGGAGCAGCACATAGTCGCCCACCTTAGCCTCAGGCGTAAGCACGATGCTGGCCTTGCGGCTGACGCCGCCGACCTCCACCTCGGCCTCCACTCCCTCTATCGATTTCACCTTCGCCGGTATTGCCAGACACATAAACCCAGACCTCCTCCAGCCCATGTTAATGTCATTGCGAGCGAAGCGAAGCAATCTCATCGTTCCCGCACTTTATTTTCGAACACGTGAAGATTGCTTCGTCATCCTTCCCAAGGAAGGACTCCTCGCAATGACATATTTAGCTTTTGTCACTCTAAAACAACGAAATTGGCGATAACCGCCTGCCCTAACGAGACACCGCCATCGTTTGTGGGCACTTCGCTGTGCGTCAGTACCTCGAACCCAGCCTCTTCCAGAGCAGCCACCGTCAATCTCAGCAGCAATCGGTTCTGGAACACGCCGCCGCTCAAAGCCACCTTCTTAATATCACTTATCTGAGCCAGCCGCTGGCACATCTGAACTACCATCTCCGCCATAGTGCGGTGAAACTTCATAGCTATCCTTGACTGAGACACATCGTTCTTGACGTCTTGAATTATGGCACGAAACAGACCATCGAGACGAACGATATTCACTCCATCCTTCTCTACGATAGCGAACGGATAGCTTCCGCGCTCGCTACCGTCAGCAGCCATCTCCATCTCGATAGCCGCCTGAGCCTCGTAATCTATTTTGCCCCTGATCCCAATTAGAGCCGAGACGGCATCGAACAACCTGCCGCAGCTTGAGGTCAGGGGCGAGTTGATTCCCTTCTGCAACTGCTTCACGATAAGGTCAAGCTCCTGGCTGCTCACCTCTTTCAGAAAAGCCAAATCTGGCGTCAGCGCATCCTTACCCAGCAACGTGAGCAGATAGCTGATAGCCATGCGGTAGGGCCGCTCTATGGCGATTGTGCCGCCGGGCAGAGGCACGTATTCTAAATGCCCCACCCTTGCGAAGCCTTTATAGTCAGCGAGGAGAAACTCGCCGCCCCAGATACGCCCATCGCTGCCGTAGCCCGTGCCATCGAAAGAAACCCCTATCACTTTATCTTCCACTCCGTTCTCCACCATGCAGCTTACTATATGGGCATGATGGTGCTGTACAGGGACAAGCTTGAGTTCCCTGTGCTTATCACCCAGCGACCTGGCATACTTGGTAGATAGATATTCGGGGTGCATATCGTAAGCCACAACCTCGGGCTCGATACGAAACAGCTTCCGGTAAAGCTCGAGCGTAGCCTCGAAATGCTCCATCGTCTCCAGATTCTCGAGATCGCCGATGTGCTGGCTCACAAAGGCATAGTTATCCTTGGTCAGGCAAAACGTGTTCTTAAGCTCGGCTCCGCAGGCCAGCACCTGCTTCGACTTAAAGGGTAGATGGACAGGATAAGGGGCGTAGCCGCGCGCCCGCCTCACTATCTGGGGTTTGTTCAACTCCACAATTGCCACGCTATCGTCGTAGCGTGAATAGATGTCGCGGTTATGCAGCAGGAAATAATCGGGAATGCCCTGGAGCCTCCTCAATGCCTCGTCATTGTCCTTGGCGATAGGCTCCTCGCTGAGGTTGCCGCTGGTCATCACCAGAGGCAGGCCCGTCTCCCTGAGCAATACATGGTGCAGCGGGGTATAAGGCAGCATCACCCCGAGGTATTTGAGATTGGGCGCTACCGAGGGCGAGACCGCAGAACCCTCCCTCCGTCTCAGCAGCACTATGGGACACTGCGGCAAGGTCAGCAACTCCGCTTCTTTCTCAGATACCAGACAATGCTTCTTCACATCCTCCAACGTAGAAACCATTATGGCCAGAGGCTTGAAGGGACGCCTCTTTCTCTCCCTGAGAAGCTTGACCGCTTTGTCACTAGAGGCATCGCAGGCTAAGAGAAAGCCGCCGAGACCCTTGATAGCCAGGACTTTCCCTTCCTTGAGAAACCTGGCAGCGGCAGCCAGCACATCGTCACAAGGCACAGGATTTCCGGTGCCATCGACCAGCTTCAGGCTGGGGCCGCACCGGGGACAAGCGTTGGGCTGGGCATGAAAACGGCGGTCCATCGGGTCATCATATTCACGCTGGCATTGAGGACACATCTTGAAGCTGCGCATAGTCGTCTTGGGCCGGTCATAGGGAATGTCCTCAATGATGGTGAAGCGCGGCCCGCAGTTGGTGCAATTCGTGAACGGATAGCGGTAACGCCTGTCGGTGGGATTCAAGACCTCTCCCAGACAGGGCTCACAGGTAGCGATATCAGGGGAGACAAGCTGATACTTGCCCTCCTCGGCGATACTATGTCTAATCTCAAAGCCGCTATAGCCCTGCGGTGCATGGCTGGTTACGGAGACATCCTCAAGACGAGCCAAGGGCGGAGCCAGAGCCACCAGCTCATCGAGGAATCGGTCTAAAGCAGGTTTCTCACCCTCCACCTCGATCTTGACATCGCCCGAGGTGTTGCATACCCATCCCTTGAGATTATGCTTGGTCGCAAGCTGATAAACGAAGGGGCGGAAGCCAACTCCCTGCACCACACCGCGCACGCTGATGCGCAGAAGCTCTAAATTCCCTACCTTGATGGCACACCTCCACCAATTCATATTATACAAGAAAGGGACGTTCAGGGAAAATTCGAATCGATATTCACCCTTCCAGGTTGATTGGCTCCTTAATTAGCCTTATAGTATTGTTCGAGGGCAGAAATGAGCGGCAGCAAAATCCTTGTTGTTGAAGACGACCGAAATCTGCTCGAGGTCCTGAAATACAACCTCGCCAAAGAAGGCCATGCTGTAGTCACTGCCACTGATGGTGTCCAGGCTTTAGATGTTGCACGAAGTGAGAAGCCCGATTTGATTGTCCTAGATATCATGCTCCCCAAACTCGACGGCTTCGAGGTCTGCCGCATCTTGCGCAGGGAGATGACTATGCCCATTCTCATGCTCACTGCCAGAGCCGAGGAAACCGACAAGGTGGTGGGCCTGGAGCTTGGGGCTGATGACTATATGACCAAGCCATTCAGCATGAGAGAGTTCCTGGCACGTGTAAAAGCAATGCTTCGCCGCACAGAAATGTTAAAGACAGCTACAAGCCCCAATAAAGAAACGATCCCTTCTTTAATTAAGGTCGGCGAGATAGAGATCGACCTTGCTCGCCACACGGTATCGCGAAGCGGCACCCTTATCGACCTGAGCCCCAAGGAGTTCGACCTCCTCGCCTTCCTCATTAAGAACAGGGAGCAGGTATTCAGCCGCGACCAATTGCTGGAGAAGGTCTGGGGCTATGATTACGCGGGTGACACACGAACTGTAGATGTCCACGTAAGGTGGTTAAGGCAGAAAATTGAGTACGACCCGGCAAACCCCAAACACCTTTTGACGGTGCGGGGCATCGGCTACAAATTCGAGGGGTAAAAGTGTTTCGCAGCATCAGATGGCGCATAGGCATAGTTTTTGCCGTACTCATCATAGCATGTATCGGTGGACTCGGCGCCTATTTGTCCCACCTAACCAGAAGTGACCACCTAGATACTTTAAGGACACAACTCACCGACCAGGCATGGCTCGTGGGAGACCTCAGCGCTCCCTATTTCGCGGGCAATCAGACTGAAAGCCTGGAAGCGCTAGCCCAGAGGCTAGGAGAGCAAATCGGCGCACGAATCACCATTATCAACAAAGATGGAGTGGTCCTGGCCGATTCAGAGGAAGACCCAGCCACCTTGGACAACCACGCCAATAGACCTGAGGTTATAGACGCTCTCTCCAAAGGAACCGGCAGCAGCATCCGCTACAGCGCAACACTCCACTACAACATGATGTATGTTGCAGTGCCCATAAACTCAGATGGCGGAGCAGCGGGCGTAGCTCGCGTAGCTCTACCGCTGACTCAGATAGATAAATCACTGGCACACGTCAACCAAATTATCATCATCGGAGCCGTAATTGCCGCCGTCATCGCTATTTTGCTGGCATTTCAGATGTTAAGGATTACCACAGGGCCAATCAAAAAGCTGACGCACTTATCCAGAAAAATGGCTGAAGGCGAACTTGACCAGGAAATCCAGATAAAGTCTCGGGACGAGGTTGGCGAGCTTGCCAGAGCATTCAACCAGATGGCAGCCAAGCTCAAAGAAATGGTGGCCCTCGTCACTAACGAGCGCGATAGGATGGCAACTATCCTGTCCAACATAGACGATGCCATTTTCATGGTAGACGTTGATAGCGAAGTGACCACGATGAATCAAGCGGCAGAGAAAATCTTCCAGACTCAAACGAATAAAGCCCTGGGACATACTTTTATCGAAGTAGTGCGTGACCACGAGCTCAACGAGGTGCTGCAACATTGCCTGAGCACAGGAAAACAACAAACGGGTACTGTGGAGATAAAGCCCAAAAAACAGTCTCTGTTTATGATAGCCACGCCCCTGCCAGGTGATGGCGGCTGTCTGGTACATATCCGGGACCTTACCGAGTTGCGCAGACTGGAGATGATTCGCCAGGATTTCATCTCGAACATATCCCATGAGCTCCGCACCCCTATAGCCTCAGTAAAGGCCCTTGCCGAAACACTGAATGAGGGCGCTATCGAAGACCCCTCGGTAGCGAAAGATTTCTTGAGCAGGATAAACGTCGAGGCGGATAAATTGGCTCAAATGGTGCAAGAACTGGGAGAGCTATCCAGCATCGAGAGCGGTGAAGCCCCTCTTCAGAAAAGGCATATCAACATAGCTGACGCAATCGAGCACGCTGCGGACAGGCTCAGAGCGCAGTCTGACCGTGCAGGGCTTAACCTCGATATTAATATTCTTTCAGCCTTGCCTGAAGTCATTGTTGACGAGGCCCGTGTGGAGCAGGTCCTGGTCAACCTCATTCATAATGCCATCAAATTCACCCCATCCGGCGGCAGAATCAGCATCTCTGCCAAAGCCAAGGACAATGATATTCTGGTCTCAGTAGCCGACACCGGCGTGGGCATCCCCGCTGACGATTTGCCGCGCATATTCGAGCGTTTCTACAAGGCAGATAAGTCCCGTTCCGGCGGCGGCACAGGGCTGGGCCTGGCTATCGCCAAGCATATTGTTGAAGCCCACGGAGGCCGGATTTGGGCGGAGAGCGTGGAGGGGAAGGGCTCGACTTTCAACTTTACTCTGCCTCCAGCGCACAAGCCTTAATTAAATCACCTCAAAATTTAACAAATCTTTAACAAATCCTTAAACACCTCTTAATCATCGCCTGCTATTATTAAGTCAGAACAATGAAGAAAATCCTGTTTGTATGTGTTCACAACGCAGGCCGAAGCCAGATGGCTGAGGCCTTTTTTAATCATTATGCTGAGGGTAAAGCACAAGCCTTTTCTGCAGGAACCCACTATGCCAGCCACATAAATCCTAACGTGATTGAAGCCATGAAAGAGGTGGGAATAGACATCAGCAACAAGCGTCCCAAGATGCTGAGCCTAGAGATGCTAGGAGTGGCCGACAAGGTCATCAGCATGGGTTGTGGGGTCGAAGGCGTCTGCCCTGCCACCTTCGTTCCTACCGAAGACTGGCAATTAGAAGACCCCGAAGGTAAACCTATCGAGCAGGTGAGAGCTATTAGAGACGAAATTGAAACGAAGGTAAAAAAGTTGATTGAGGAGATATCGGGAAATCCTGCTACGGCCCAGTCTCCTAGAACTGAAACAAAGTAAACAGGAGGTAAAACATGAAGATTCGAAAGGGATGGAAATGGTTTATATTGCCTATGGTAGTGGCTTTGCTTGTGGCAACCTTTTTGCTTGTAGGATGCAGCAGTGGGAGCTTGGGCACTATCACTGAAAACGGCTCGACCACCGTGCAGCCATTAGCGGAGAAATTGGCGGGGGCCTTCAAAGCAAAGAACCCTGACGTAAACGTGGTTATCCAGGGTGGTGGCAGCGCCGTTGGCATAAAGTCGGTCAACGATGGGACTGTAGATATCGGCGCAGCCTCCCGCGAGCTTACAGCGTCAGATCCTACCCTGGTGAAGCATCTCCTGGCCCGCGATGGCATCGCCATCATTGTCCATCCCTCGAACACTGTTACTAACCTGACTAAGGATCAAGTAATCGCTATCTTCTCTGGCAATATCACCAACTGGAGCCAGGTTGGAGGGCCGAACAAAGCGATAGACGTAGTAGCCAGGGAGGAGGGCTCAGGGACAAGGGCAGCCTTTCAGGATTTGGTAATGGGAACCACGCTCGTAAAAGCCGATGCTATTCTGCAATCCTCCAACGGAGCACTCAAAATAGCGGTATCAAATGACCCTCAGGCAGTCGGATTTCTCTCCATCGGTTACATTGACAGCTCGGTCAAGGCATTGGCAATGAACGGTGTTCCAGCCACCGAAGAGAACGCCAAAAATGGAACTTACCCCATCGTGCGCCCATTGTACTTCCTGACCAAGACGCAACCTACGGGGATACTCAAGGATTTCATTGACTTCTGTACAGGTCCAGACGGACAAAAAGTAGTTGCTGAAGAAGGATTTATCACAATAGAATAGCCCTTAAAGACAAGCAGCCTAATTACAAGCTTACGGCGGGATGGCCCGACCTATCCCGCCTATATCCATGAGGGTGGGGAATATTGTCTCGATATTTCATCGACCGTAACGCCAAGTATCTGGTGCTGGCCTGCGCCTCAATCTCATTCATAATACTGGCAGCTATTGCTATATTCACCCTCAGGGAAGCTCTGCCTGCCTTCCAGCATGTTGGTTTTATACAACTTATCTTCGGAACCACTTGGCGCCCCACCATAGGACAATTCGGCATTCTGCCCATGATAATAGGCTCGATTGCCGTTACACTGGGCGCAATGATTCTGGCAATCCCCCTGGGGCTCGGCTGCGCTGTCCTGCTGGCTGAAGTAGCACCTCACAGGGTACGCCAGTTCTTGAGACCTGCGGTAGAAATCCTGGTGGGCATACCTTCAGTGGTCTACGGGCTGATAGGCATTCTGCTTATTGTCCCATTGATACGCCATATCGGGGGCAGCGGCTACAGCGTGGCAGCCGGCGCCCTTGTGCTTACGGCGATGGTACTTCCCACCATCATCAGCATCAGCGAGGACAGCATCAGGGCCGTGCCCAGAAGATACAAGGAAGGTGCTCTGGCGCTGGGAGCCACACACTGGCAGACCATATGGCATGTCCTCATTCCAGCAGCGCGCTCCGGCATAACAGCCGGGATCATATTAGGAATGGGTAGAGCCATCGGAGAAGCCATGGCCATGATTATGGTTACAGGTAACGCTGTGCAGATTCCCACCTCCCCGCTAGACCCAACACGCACCCTGGCTGGCGGCATAGCTGTAGAGATAAACTACGCCAGCGGGCTGCATCAAAGTGCACTGTTTGCAATCGGGGTTGTCCTTTTCATCCTGATCCTGGCAATCAACAGCATTGCTATCCTTGCCATAAGAAGAGGAAGGCGTGTCCAAGATGTCGGCTAAGTCCACCCAAAAATTGGCTAAGGCATTCATCTGGGGGAGCGGTTTCATTACCGTTATCATCCTTTTTCTCATTATCGGCTATGTCCTGGCTCGGGGATTGCCCCAAATCAGCCTGAGTTTTCTATTTACCGCTCCCCAGGGCGGCCTTAGCGGAGAGGGCGGCATCTCCACCGCCATCGTAACCACAATCTATCTTGTGGCTTTGACCATCGCTATCCTGATTGTCCCAGGCATAGGGGCAGCTATTTACCTGACGGAGTACGCCAAAGACAACTGGCTTACAAGTATCATCCGCTACGGGGTGGACACCCTGGCTGGCGTGCCGTCGATTGTCTTTGGTCTCTTTGGTTTCGTAATCTTCGTGACTGTTTTACACTTCAATTTTTCCATACTTTCCGGAGCCCTGACCCTGGTCTGCCTTCTTTTGCCCACGCTTATCCGCACATCGGAGGAGGCGATAAAAGCGGTCCCTCGCTCCCATCGCGAGGCCGCGCTGGCTCTGGGTTCCACAAAATGGCAGGCGATATGGCATGTGGTCCTACCTGCCGCTCTGCCCGGTATTGTAACTGGAATCATTATCTGCATTGGACGCATTTTGGGAGAGACAGCCTGTCTCTACGTCACCATGGGAGGCAGCTCTGCCATGCCAACGTCGCTGCTTTCCGGAGGGCGCACGCTGGCATTGCACCTTTTCTACCTGGCAACGGAGACCAATGCCTTCGAAAAGGCTATGGCAACAGCGGCTGTGCTCATAATAGTAATCCTGGTCATCAATACCATCATCAACTGGCTATCGCACCGCTTCCAGGCCAGAATGCATGGAGGAGCCTGATATGGACCCCAAAATAGAAACTAAGCATGTCAACTTCTACTATGGCTCGGTACATTGTCTCAAGGACGTGAGCCTGCAGATAAAGGAACACGAGATTACCGCCCTCATCGGGCCCTCGGGTTGCGGCAAGTCAACGTTCCTGAGAACCTTGAACCGCATGAACGACATTATCCCGGGAGCCCGCATCGAGGGAGAAGTGCTTCTGGACAAGCAGAATATCTATGAGCGCAGCTTGGATGTGGTGGAGTTGAGAAAAAGGGTGGGGATGGTATTTCAACAGCCCAATCCGTTCCCCAAATCCATCTTCGAGAATATAGCCTTTGGCCCAAAGATGTTGGGGCTTAGCCGTAAGCTGAATCTGGATGAAGTGGTGGAAAAGAGCCTGCGTGCGGCCGCACTTTGGGGCGAAGTTAAGGATAACCTCAACAAATCAGCGCTGGCTCTCTCCGGCGGGCAGCAACAAAGGCTGTGTATTGCCCGTGTGCTGGCTGTAGAGCCGGAGGTTATCCTTATGGACGAGCCCTGCTCAGCACTCGACCCCGCATCTACACTCAAGATCGAGGAGCTCATGCAGGATTTGACAAAGAATTATACTATTGTTATCGTGACCCACAATATGCTGCAAGCGGCGCGCGTCTCCGAATGGACAGGCTTCTTCCTCCTGGGGGAGATGATAGAATACGGGAAGACTGTGGACATCTTCAGCCGGCCGAAAGATAAGAGAACAGAGGACTACATCACAGGCCGCTTTGGCTAAAGCTAAAGGAGATAGTCTAACAACGGGGAGGGGTTGAAATATGGTAAGAACGAGTTTCGAGCGACACCTTCACGAGCTTCAGGACGATGTCCTGGTTTTAGGCAGCATGGTTGAGAAGGCTATTTACCGCTCCATGGAAGCCCTCAAAAACAGGGACTTGGAGCTGGCAAAACAGGTCATTGCCGATGACAGCGAGATAGACCGAAAGCGCTTTGATATCGAGGAGAAGTGCATCGAGCTTATTGTTACCCAGCAGCCGGTGGCCAGCGACCTGAGGGTCATAGTCGCGGTCCTGAACATCATTATAGACCTCGAAAGGATAGGCGACCATGCTGAGGGAGTTGGCAAAATCACATTGATGATTGGCAAAGAGCCACCTTTGAAGCCCCTCATAGATTTGCCTCGCATGGCACAGAAGACAGGCGATATGCTGAGACGGAGCCTGGATGCCTTCGTCAACCGCGATGCGGAGGCCGCCAGGCAGATTTCTAAAGAGGATGATGAGATCGACGCCTTATATGACCAGGTCTTTCGAGAGTTGCTCACTTTCATGGCAGAGGACTCCAAGACCATTACCAGGGCTACCCGCCTCATCTGGGTGGCACATAACCTAGAGCGTAGCGCAGACAGAGTTACCAACATCTGCGAACGTGTGGTGTTCGTCGTTACCGGGAAGATGGAGGAAATAGGAGTCTCAAAATACTAAGAATAAGCCAGCTATGCCTCGATGAATCTAGTCATGGTTTATGACTATTACACATAGCTTCAAAAGCAACACATCACACCAACAGCACGCCCACATCACAGAAATTGCAGAAAAAGTCCCTGTTTATTATGATACCCCCGGTCGAGAGCTCAGGTGATGACTCATTGACTTGGTGAGGAAGGAGAGCCACTCAAGACTCCTTGCCTTGGCCAAAAAGAAGGGGATTTCCTCTCAGAACCCCCCGGGGTTCTAAGCTGGAGCGGGTGATGAGATTCGAACTCACGACTCTCTGCTTGGGAATCATGGCCTTGGCGCTCTCGAAATTCCGAAGACGCATGCTGAACATTTGCTTGAAATGTGCAGTCACAGTACAAAAGGGGGACTCCGAGCTGCTGACTTTGCCCAGAGTCCCCTATTTTACAGCGAGAGGCGCTCCGTAATCAAAATCTGGGCAGTTTTGGGAAGTGGTTAACGGGGGGTTTTAACCCCTTCCCCTTGTAGGGTCGTGCAAAAGTCCTGAAAAGGACTATTTCACCCCCGATAATGGTAAGCGGTTGAGCGTGAAAGAGGTATCGCTTTTAAGCGGTGATTGAGTTTTGCGCG
>Ga0315281_10007162_pt1 | contig 15753 bp, 14 predicted proteins | sample YL17G07_0_MG_FD_204540 | JGI IMG/M metagenome (GOLD analysis project Ga0315281, IMG submission 204540) | Sediment microbial communities from Yellowstone Lake, YNP, Wyoming, USA - YL17G07_0 | ecosystem: Environmental > Aquatic > Freshwater > Lake > Sediment | place: USA: Wyoming | collected... | reverse complement strand
CCTTCCAAATGCGGGATTGGTTTGCTTGCATACCAAAGCGCCAGCAGTTCCTTCGGGCCGGAGATTCTGCGTTTTTCGAAGAATGGGCGCTTCGCCTCGTATTCCTCAGCCACGACCGCCTCAAACCGTCTGTAGAGCGCGGGCCAGCGTTCTTTGTGCTTTTCCAGTATCCCGCCGCTTCTGCAGATATAAGGGCAAATAACGCATCCCAAACGCGAGAAGCCTTCGTCGTACAGGGCGGGGTAGGGGAGGTTTCGCCCCTGGATGTAGTCCCAGACTTCCGCCTCGCTGAAATGGAAGATTGGCGAATAGATTATCTGCCCCTCCATCTCCGATATCATGCCGCGGGCTGACCGCGTGCCGCTTTCCTCGCTCCGGATGCCGACGACAATGTGCTTGGTACCGAACGCCCGTTTGCTGACCCGGTGTTTGAGCTTTTCGCAACACCAGCGTTTAATCTTGGTCGGCAACCCGCGCCGAAGGACGTAATCAAAAAAATTCCTGTGGGGATAAAGCCACCTGACCTCCGGATAATGCCGTCGGATGAACTTGGCCACCTCGGGCGGGTCTATCGTGGTGCAGTTGTAAAACGCCCGGTGTTGAACCCCGGAGCGCTTCACCATGTCAAACATAACAATGGAATCCTTGCCGCCGCTGAACTTCACCGCATAGCCGTCCTTTGGTTCGTGTTTGCGGAGGAACTCCATGGCCTCGGCTGACTTGTCGCCGCCTAGGAGCGAGAGCTGGCGGAGAGCGCCGGTGTTGGCTGATTTCACCATGTTTTCAGTAACCCTTTCCCATTGGGTTGACCGAGTTTAAAGCGACCATGAAAAACGCCACATACAAACTTTTTCTTTTTTCTACTCCACCGCTTTTTTCCGCGTTCATTTCCTTTCCGTTCCTCCGGCTTTGGCCAGACTTCGAAGGTACGTTTGCGCACGCTTTCGAATCGCGGGAATCCGAGCGGCCGCCACGGGGAGCGGAACGCCGTAGTTGAATTTCACCTCTTCCGCCACCTCGATCATGTAAAGTTTTCGCGGCGTCTTTTCGCCGGACTTTCGCCGAAGGGCGGCGTTGACGTAGCGTTGGAAGACGTATCGCTCCCACTTCGAAAGGTCGGTCTTGGCCGCGAGCAACCCCCGGCGCCGACGGGAGTGGCGCGACATGGCGAGCCGGATAAACCATTCCTCGCGCCAGAACCCGGCAAGCCATTCGACTTTTTGCGCGTCGGCTGGCGGTAGGCCGGGGGTTAAGTGTCCGCGCGCGGAAAGCTCCCGTACAAGCCTGGCCGGAATTGGCTTGTCCGTCATGGCGCGGTGTCCTTCAATGTTTCGAGCTTGAGCCCGGCCGTGCTCCGCCTCACCCGTTCCAGCCCCTTGCGCTTGAGCTTCTTCACGTGGTGGTGGGAGCTGAATCCGAACACGTCCTTTATCTCCTTGCTCGTGTACGCGCCGTCCAGCACCAGCTCCCATACGTCGCGCTCGCGCGGGGACATCTGCTTGACCAGTCGGCGGGCGGTAGCCAGCGTGGCGGAGTCCCCCGTTTTTTGCGCGCCGGAAACTAGCATTGCGTTCGTCAGGCCTTTTATGTCCGGTGAAATGGAGACCTTGAAACAGTCGTGCTTGAACGTCACCCAAAAATGCTGTTCGAACATTTTTCCGGTCGAACCGAGCTTTGCAAGCGTATCGTAGGCGGTCAGGTACGCCTGTTGCACGTAGTCGTCGACGTCGTAGGAGGTGTGAACCTGATATCGACGGACGTGGGCCGCTATGACGCGCCGTTTGGAGTCGACCCACTCGATAGCGACCTCCCAAGTCTTATCCCGCACTGCCTACCTCCCTCGACTTGCGCAGGCGTTCGAACAAGTCCTCCTTCGACAATCGCTCGAGCTCCGAAAGGTCGTCGGCTTTAATCGCCTTTTTAACGTCCGCCGCGTATTCGTCAAGCGCCCGTTGGCGGTCGTTTGGCGTAAAGCCCTCCTTCAACACCCATTCGACCACGAGCCCGACAACCGTTCGGTTTTTACAAGCGGCAATCAACTCGCCTTTGCGCCGTTCCCGGTTTCCGTCAAGCTCGTAGACGTACGCCTCGAAGTTTTCCCCGAAAAGGGTCTGCGGCCGCAGGTAAACCGAATATTCGGGATCCGTCTTCCATTGCTTTACCTTGCGATCCACAACGCCCTTGAATTGTGAAACGTCGAATCCCCTCTCAAGGTGGCCAATTATGCATCCCAAGGATTTCTGTCCGTCCGGTTGATAGTTGGAGCCGAGCTTTTGGTTTAGGTAGGCGATTATCTCGTCGCTCTCTTTTGTTCGATCGAGGGGACGAGGATGTCTATGGTTCCAATTATGCCCGTTGTTTCCGTTTCCCCTTTTTTCTAAAGAAATTTCCGTGGGTCGTCCCGAACTTTGTTCGGGACTTTCCTTGAAGTCGCCAAGCACCGCGCTTGCGCCACCGGGTTCCGACGGAGGTGGCGACGGGGGTTGACACCGGACGATATTCACATTCCTTTCATTTACATGACTATCCTTTCCTTTCCTAGCAACGGGATTGTCGTCGGGTTGTTCACCGGCGTTTGACACGGGGAGGACGATGGTTGACGGGTCGTCAACGGTATGTTGAAGGGGTGTTAAAGGTGGGTTGACCACCCGTTGACCATCGTTAACGGTGGGTTGATGACCCGTCAACGGGGGGTTAACGTCATTCGACGTACCGTTAACGACCTGTTCACGGGGTGTCAAGGGTGGGTCAACGGGGTGTTGACCACCATTGACGGTATGTTGAGGGGGTGTTGACCCCCCGTCAACGTTGCGTTGACCCGTCTTTAACGGGGGGTTGACGGGGTCATGACCCCCGTTGGACGGGGTCGTGACGGGGTCGGCGGCCACGTCTAGGGGAAGAAAGGGCTGAACAGGGCGTTCGGCGACCTTTTCCCCGAAACCTTCGGGCCAAGTCATGCCGGCCTCGTCCGGATTCCTCTCCGCCTTACGTCCGTGGCACTTTTTGCAGGAGGTGACCAGGTTCTTTCGGCTGGTCGCGCCCCCCTGGCTTTGCGGAACCACGTAGTCCACGCAGATCTTGCGCGGCTCGTTTTCAAGCTCGGCGCCGCAATAAACGCAATTATGGTTGTCCCTAAGATATACGTCGCGGCGGAGCTTGGCGTCGACGGTCGTGGCGAAGGCCATGAGGTCGACCACGAACCCGTCGGGCGAGGGTATCGCGCTGGGCGGTTCGAATTTGCCGGGGCGGTGATCCTCTAGGAAATTCAGCAACTGTATGTAGCGTTTGCCGCCAATTTCGTATCGGTTTATGTATTTCGAACCGCGAATCGGGCCCGGCGACGCAAGGTGTCCTAGGAACTCCTCCGCCAACTCGCCCTCTCTTTCGTATGGAAGTATGAGCCTGTGCAACATCATCGGGCGATCCTCAAGCCGCCCCATTTTGTCAGCCGCGCACCACAACCCCTCTAGGAATATGCGGCAGAGCGGCGGATATTTTGCCAGATCCTCGTCCCAGAAGAATCCCGGCTTGACGGTTCTTATCCGTAACAGCATCGCGTCCAAACGAAACGCCCCCTTTCTGTGTGACTTTCTCCTTTTATGCGAGCGGGCCTTTAATCGGCCCTCTTTATATTTTTCCTCGCGCTCTTTTCTCCCGTTTTTATTTGATGTGCGCCCCTGCGGCCGCCACAACCTCCGCGACGGCCGATGCGGCAAGTTTGCAGAACTCGGTTATCTCCTTGTGCGCACCGGTCGCGACAGCGGCGGTGTGCTTGTCATTCTGGATTTCGCCTTTAAGTTCACCGCAACAAACCTCTAGGCGGAGGTCGTTTCCCATTTCGAAGAACGCCTTCGCCTCGTAAATGAGGTATTCGCGCCTTCCGCAGGGCCCCGTCATGAGCCGGGATTTGTACTCCATCCGCGGCTTAAGGCCGCCGCGCGACGCCGACTCCATTGCGCGAAGGAATGATTCCATGCTCTCATATACTTCCGTCATCTAAGTCCCGCCTCAGGCCTTCCCATTTTTGCTTAAGACTGTGTCGATGAAATATTCCAGGGCCGCGAGATCCTTCTCGGTCTTCTTGGCGTAAATATCCCTTAACTTACCCATCGCGTCCGCCAACTTTAGGTTCCTAGCGCCATATTTTGGGTTTTTCTCGGTAACCATGGGCAGGTTTTTAATCTGTTCGAAGGCCACGGTTCGGCCGGTCAACAGCCAGTCAAGGGAACATCCCGTGTACTTTTGGATTTTAATAAGGTTTGTATGAGTGGGGATATTGCCTCTTTGCCAGTAATACTGGAAAAGTCCCTTGTCGATTCCCACTTTCTGGGACCATGAATAGGGGCGCTCACCGTTCATCAAGATTTCGAGCCTTTTCTTGAAGGCCTGGTCCGGGTTCGTTTTCATATTTGTCATCTCCTTTCAATTTCGATTAAGCAAAACGTAAAATTCATCCTTCTCATTCCGGAAGAGTTGTGACCGGTCTTTCGCCCAACGGCGGCGAGCCCTTGGCTTGGCAGGCGGTACAAAGTCCCCTGCCTGCCGCACGGTCAACCCAGCTCCACCGACAAGGCCCGTCGAGAGTCGCGCAGGATCTGCGGTCGCTACATCCGCATCCTATGCACCTAACCTCGGCAGACCGGCCGGCAATCTCGGTTTTGTTATCCGGTGAAATACGCTCAACTTCGTAAAGAACCCAATTCCGTAGTAGTTCAATGGCGTTGCGAAGCGCGAGTCCCTCGTCAAGGAGGCGTATCTGGTCTTCCGGGGATTCTTCGCGCGAGAATTCTTCCAAGAATAGTTCCAAATCCAGACCGGATTTCAAGCGACGCGGCTGGATCGCCGCCTTTAAAGGTTCGTTTGCCGTCGTAAGAAACTGATCCGAGTCTTCCATGTCCGCCACGTAGATAATCCGCAATTTGCGGTCGACTACAAGGCAGTGGCTGGCGCGATATTCAGGACGTCCCATGTTGAAGTGGTCGGCCACACTGCAGTAAATGGGATGTTGCATGAGGATCGACCAAACTAGGCGGTCGCCGCCCGAAGAATTTGCTTCTCCGTCCCGAAGATAGAATTCGCCCCCTTCCGCGTCCAAATGGACTGCGAAATAGCGCCGTGCCCCGCTGTAACCAAGAGCGTCCTCCAGAATTGCCGGAACCGGCAAGTCGGTTTTAATCAACGCCCGCGATGGGTCTTCTATGTCCACGCAACCTTTTCCCCTTCCTAAAGGAATTTTTCTTACGGCCTCATCGCCCCGCTCCGAGCCTCGGCGCGCCGGAATAAAATTGCAACGGGCCGCTTCTGTCGCGGCCCGCGTAAGTCACAAAAAAGACCGGGCGGTAGTCACTCCGCCCGGCCACAAAGGAGGAAAAGTCACACGGACTTTTAGGGGACTTTAATTTGGCCGCCGGAGTGTGGGAAGCTCCGGTCGGCCTTTGGGAGAGGAGAGAGGGTGATGGAAAAAACATCAGAGGGCCACCATAGGAACCTTGCGGTTTTCCTCGATGTACCGATCCACGTCCTCGATGCGGTAGCGTACAAGCCGACCGACCTTCACATATGGGATGATGATGCGCCCGCGCGAGCGCTCGCATTTGAGCGTTGTCGGAGAAATTCCAAGTATCTTCGCGACATCCGGCTCGGTCAGGAGCGCCGGCACGCTGAGAACCCGTGTTTCCAAGAGGGATTGCACGACCTGGGCCGGGGAACCGTTGGTTTTCTTCATGCCGCCGCCATGGGTCCCTTGGTTCCAAAGTTTGTCGTTTGTGAATAGTGGCGGGCAAGTGTGTATACCGTCCCGGTTAAACCTAAACGATGCCTGCCCGCCACCAAATAATTACTACCCAAATATTTTATAACGCGCAAGAAATCTTCGGCTTTCATGATAAAATTCCCCATTGGATAGGCGCGTGGCGGAGACAATGTCTCCGGTTTGTAAACAACGCCCTCCAATGGGGGATTATTCTTAGGGATGGCTCCCCCGTTGATTGGCAGGGGAGATGCGATAGTGCGGAATGTTTTTCGATTGATTGACCGATTGTCCGGGGAGCCTTTGCGTAGCGCGTCCCGTGCGGACGGAAGGGCAGGGGGGATGCCTCCCGGCCTGTCCGCGCTTGCCGGAAAGTTGGTTCGTTCCCCGCGTTCTAAACTTCCCATAACCCCTCCTTTCGTCTGCACGAACGGATGGTACACGCAAAATGTGTCTTTGTCAAGCACTAAAACACATGATATGTTTATCAGGTTTTTCTCGTGAAAATCGATTTGAAAAAGGTCGGGGGTCGCCTGTTGGAAATCAGGGGTTCATTGACTCAGGGTGTCATTGCGAAGCAGATGGGCATCTCTCAAAACATGGTGTACCGCTACGAGCAGGGGCTCAGCTCGCCTTCGTTCGAATACCTTGCCTGGGCCTCCCGCCACGGCGGCGTGGCCATCGACTGGATCATCACCGGTGAAAATCCGAAAGTGTTCGCGGACGTATACGCAAAGGCGCAAAGCCGCCACGGGGCGCCGATTTCCGACGCTCAAAGGGAATTGCTGGTTCTGTACGAGGGGGCTACCAAGGAGATTCAGGATGCGGCCAAAGCCGTGCTTACCCCGCGTAACGGCGGGGACGCGCTAAAAAAAAGAAAAGCTTCGGCCTGATGAGTCGTCGCACTCCCACAAATCAGCCAAAGAACGCGCCTTCGAACGTTGGGGCCATTGTGAGTTGTTCACCGGTAAGGACTAATATCCGCAGTCTTCAAGGCTAAAAGTATCGTGGTTTTCAAATCAGCTTAATATGGAAATAATTGACAACATAAATCACCTGCTTGGGGACAATCTGAAGCAGACTGTTACGCCAGGCTCTAAGCTTAAAATCGCCGCCTCATGTTTTTCAATTTATGCTTTCGAGGCATTGAAGCAGGAACTCGGAGCCATTGAATCCTTGGAGTTCATTTTTACGTCGCCGACCTTCGTCCCCAGCGAAGTTACAGATAAAATCAATAAGGAGCACCGCCAGTACCATATTCCCAAGGTTGAGCGCGAACGTAGCTTTTACGGTAGTGAGTTTGAAATCCAACTCAAAAACAAGCTCACCCAGCGGGCTATTGCCAAAGAATGCGCCGACTGGGTGCGTCGCAAGGCCACCTTCCGTTCTAATCGCGGCACTGCCCCTATGCAACAATTCGCCGGTGTCCAAGCATCCGAGGGAGCGACAATTTACATGCCTCTACATGGGTTTACGGCCGTCGACCTTGGTTATCAGCAGGGCAACGCCGTTTCAAATATCATCAACAAATTTGACGAGCCGGCCAACACGGGGGTTTTTCTGAACCTCTTTGACCAAATATGGAAAGATCAGGAGAAGCTGGAAGACGTCACGGTAACCATCTGCGATCATATTGCCTCCGTGTACCAGGAAAACTCTCCGGAGCGCATCTACTTCCTTATTCTTTACAACATTTTCAACGAATTTCTTGAGGATCTTAATGAGGACGACTTACCGAATGATCGAACCGGATATCAGGACAGCCTGATTTGGCAAAAGCTATTCAACTTTCAGAAGGACGCGGCCAACGGCATCATCAACAAGCTAGAAACGTTCAACGGATGTATTTTGGCGGACAGTGTCGGCCTCGGAAAAACGTTCACAGCCCTTGCGGTGATTAAATATTTCGAGCTACGCAATCGTTCCGTTCTGGTTCTTTGTCCCAAGAAAACCGCGGACAATTGGCTAAACTATAATCGCAATCTCACGACCAACATTTTTTCCAAAGATCGGTTTAACTATGACGTGCTTTGTCATACCGACTTACAGCGCACGAGCGGCGAGTCATTCGGCACGCCGCTCAACCGGATTAACTGGGGAAACTACGACCTTGTCGTAATCGACGAATCGCATAACTTCCGTAATAACGACGCCTTCAAAGACCGCGAGACACGTTATCAAAAGCTGATGAATGCCGTTATCAAGGAAGGCGTAAAAACCAAAGTCCTGATGCTCTCGGCCACCCCGGTCAATAATCGCTTCAATGACCTGCGCAATCAGCTTGCGCTCGCATATGAGGGGGATTCTGATAACCTCAACAAAAAACTGCGCACACAAAAGGACATCGAAGAGATTTTCCGGCGGGCGCAGAGATCCTTCAACGTATGGTCGAACCTGCCGACTGAAGAGAGGACGGCCAATGCCATTCTAAGCGCGTTAGACTTCGACTTTTTCGAGTTGCTCGATAGCGTGACCATCGCCCGTTCCCGCAAGCACATCGAGACTTTTTACGACACCAAGGATATAGGCAAATTCCCCGAGCGTCTCAAGCCGCTGTCATTTCATTGTAAGCTTACGCATCGCCCTGATGTTATCGGCTTCAACGATATTTTCAACCAGCTCTCAATGTTGAAATTGTCCGTTTATGCGCCTGTCAGCTACATTTTGTCCAGCCGTCTCGCCAAATACGAAGAACTTTACGACACTACAGTCGAAGGCGGGAGAGGCAAGTTAAAGCAGTCCGACCGAGAGCGTAGCCTCCAGGCGTTGATGACGATCAACCTGCTAAAACGCCTTGAAAGCTCGGTCGAATCTTTCCGGTTAACTCTTGGAAAGCTGAAAGACAATCATCAGGGGACGCTAGAAAAAATCAAAGTGTTCGAGCAAACCGGGAAAGAGGCCACCTTTGCCGACGCCGCGGTAGCTTTTGAGAATGCGGAACCTGATGACGACGAACTTCCTGATATCGACGATGCCAAAATCGGCGGCAAGGTTCAAATTAGCTTGTCTGATATGGACTTGCCTTCGTGGAAACACGATTTGGAAGCCGATCTCCTTGTGATCAACGCGCTTCTAACCGAGATGCTCAAAATCACACCGGCTGATGACGCCAAGCTCCAGCACCTCAAAGCACAGATCAATAACAAGCTGGCCTCGCCGATTAATCCGGGCAACAAGAAGGTGTTAATCTTCACCGCCTTCGCGGACACGGCTAATTATCTCTACGAACACCTTGCGGATAGTTTGTGGCACTCCCACGGAATCCACACAGGCAAGGTCACCGGTGGCGCCGGCCCGATATCCACGCTCAAGTCAAATGCCAAACAAGGCTACGATTTCCAATCGTTGCTGACGCTTTTTTCGCCGCGATCAAAAGAGAAGGCCCTCATTCTCCCCAATGAGCCGAGAGAAATTGACATTCTCATTGGCACCGATTGTATTTCAGAAGGTCAAAACCTTCAGGATTGCGATTACGTCATTAACTACGACATTCATTGGAACCCGGTGCGCATCATCCAACGCTTTGGCCGTATAGATCGTATCGGTTCACAAAACACCTGCATTCAGCTGGTAAATTACTGGCCGGATATCACCCTCGACGAATACATAAACCTTAAAGAGCGCGTGGAAAACCGCATGGTTATTGCCGACGTGACGGCCACCGCCGACGATAACATGCTCAACACACAATCCAACGACGTTTCCTACCGCAAGGAGCAACTCCGCCGCCTACAGGAAGAAGTCATTGAAATGGAAGACTTGAAAACAGGGGTATCTATTACAGACCTTGGCCTAAATGACTTTCGGATGGATTTATTGAATTACATCAAAGCCAACGGAGATCTGGCCGGACTGCCAACCGGAATGAACGCCGTGGTGTCGGCGGATCCGGCGCGAGGCTTGTCGCCGGGTGTTATGTTTGCTCTACGCAACCGTAATAATGGCGTCAACGTAAATCAACAAAACCGCCTGCACCCTTACTACCTTATCTATATCGGCCAAAATGGCGAGGTTATTGCCGACCATATGGAGGTCAAACGCTTGCTAGACCTGGTGCGCAGTGCCTGTAAGGGGCAGAGCCAACCCATGCCGGAAGTTTGCCGCTTGTTCAACCAGGCCACAGACGACGGGCGTAAAATGAGTGTTTATTCAGACCTGCTAGACCAAGCCATCCGCTCCATGGTTGGCATGAAGGAAGACAAAGACATCGACAGCCTCTTTAGAGGGGGTCGAACCACGGCGCTGGTCAACACGATCAAGGGGCTTGATGATTTCGAGCTAATCGCCTTTCTAGTTGTTCAAGGATGAAGGATGAGGGCGGAAGGATGAAAGACCTTAAGGTAAGGACGAAGGAGTTTGCCATTCGAATCATCCGTCTTTATTCAGCCTTGCCCAAAAGCACAGAGGCGCAGGTGATAGGGAAACAGCTTCTCAGGTCGGGTACATCCGTTGGCGCACATTATCGCGAAGCGGTAAGAGCACGTTCAACTGCGGAATTTGTCAGTAAAATCTCGGGGGGAATGCAGGAACTTGAAGAAACCTCTTACTGGCTTGAGCTTCTTGCCGAGGTAAAAATTCTGCCGCAAGCAAATTTATCCGCCCTTATGAAAGAAGCGGATGAGTTGATGGCAATATTGATGACCTGCGTGAGAAATGCTAAAAAAAAGGATGAAGGACGAAGGATGAAGGATGAGGAGCGTACCTCATGAGTTCATCCTTCATCCTTCCACCTTCATCCTTGGTCAATCGTGTGCTACCCAAGAGCAAGATATACGAGCATGGCAAACCCAGCCGTGCCGTGCGCGATTGTTTCGTTGCCCAAATCGATAAAATCGTCTGGCAATACAAGCTCGCCCCTGAAACCATCAATTTGCCGTCGCGCCCAAATGTGCCGGAAATCGAGGTCTTTTCAATTGAGGCTAAAACAGCCGATATCAGCGAGGACGTGCTTCGCTGTATTGATAAGGCAATCCCATTGCCAATCTTCTACAATCTCAGCTTTGAAGGCCGCATTAAAACGGTGGCCGCATATAAACGGCCCAGCGAAGCCGATGCAACCATGTGGGTTGTTGACGCCTATTTTGAAAGCCCGTGGTTGCCGGCTAATGCTAAACGCTCGGTACTTCCTGTTGCGCTGGATATGGCAGGGCTATATGAGCAGATGTTGCGGAGTCTTATGCCGTTCCCGGCACGCCCGGGTGAAACGCTAAAGGAGCATGTGGAACGGCTAACGCAACTCCGAGTTAAAGAAAATGAAAGCATTAAGCTGGAAAAGCGGTTGCATAGGGAGAAGCAATTCAATCGAAAAGTTGAGATAAATGCCGAACTTCGAACCCTTAAATCCGAAATAAAGACATTGGCCCGTCAAATGTTATGATTGGGAGCTATGACAACGGAAAAACTTAAAATGCACAGCCCCGATTTCACGCGGGAAAACATCGCCAAGCTGGCCGAGCTCTTTCCCAACTGCGTGACTGAATCTAAGGCGGAAGACGGCACGCTGAAGCGTGCAATCGACTTCGACCAATTGCGGCAGGAACTAACTACTTCCATCGTTGAAGGCCCCCAAGAACGCTATCATCTCAACTGGCCCGGCAAGCGCGAGGCTTTGCTGACCGCCAACGCTCCCATAGCCAAAACCCTGCGCCCCTGCCGCGAGGAAAGCGTTGATTTTGATACCACCAAGAATCTATTTATCGAAGGCGACAATTTGGATGCGCTCAAACTGCTTCAGGAAACTTACCTTAACAAGGTGAAAATGATTTACATCGACCCTCCCTATAACACGGGGAACGATTTTATCTACGAGGACGACTTTGCCGAGGATACCGAAGCCTATTTTGAGCGGTCAAACCAGAAAGACGATAACGGCAATCGACTTGTTGCTAACACCGAAGCTAATGGGCGTTTTCACTCAGATTGGTTAAGCATGTTGTATTCGCGGCTTAAGTTGGCACGAAATCTATTGCGTGACGATGGGGCGATTTTCATCTCGATTAATGACAATGAGCAGGCGAATCTCAAACGGCTCTGCGATGAGGTTTTTGGGGAAGAAAATTTTGTTGTGCAAATCATATGGAAATCTCGGCAAATTGTTGACAGCCGAAACAAAAATAATTCATCAAATGACCATGAACAGATAGCCATTTTCTGTAAAAACAGAGATAGTTTTTCTTTAAAAGGAAAACCAATTCAAAAAGAAAAATATACCAATCCAGATAATGACTCTCGCGGAGCATGGATGAGCAATACTATTCTTGGATTGGCAAATTCCTCTCAACGCCCCAATTTGCATTATCAAATTATTGATCCTGATACAGGTATTGCTTTTAATTGCCCTGCGGATTCAGGCTGGAGATACTCAAGGGAAACTATGCAAAAAAAAGTTTCCGAGAAAAGAATTATATTCCCAGCATTACCTGCTGGCAGACCAAGAGAAAAGAAATTTTTATCTGAACTTTCTAGTAATCACACGGGTTTTTCATCTGTTTTGCCAACTGATATAGGTTTTACCTTAAATGGCAGTCGAGAAGTTAGAGAATTATTTGGCGATAAATATTTTGACTTCCCTAAGCCAGTATCGCTAATAAAATCACTAATCGAACAAGGGAGTTTACCAGATTGCATTATCCTCGATTTCTTCTCTGGCTCCTCTACCACCGCCCACGCTGTCCTGCAACTCAATGCCGAAGACGGCGGCAAGCGCAAGTTCATCATGGTGCAACTCCCCGAATCCTCTGATCAAAAAAGCGAAGCCTTCAAAGCGGGCTACAAAACAATCGCCGAAATCGGTAAGGAACGCATTCGTCGCGCAGGCAAGAAAATCAAGGATGAATTAGGAAGGAAGAAGGATGAAAAAAATCAGGAGCTAGCTCTTGGTGATTCTAATTCATTCTTCAACCTTGATCCTTCATCCTTGGATATTGGTTTCCGCGTCCTAAAAATTGACAGCTCCAATATGAAGGACGTTTACTACGCACCCGATGCGGTGAAGCAGGGTGACCTTCTGGAGCAAGTTGATAATATCCGAGAAGATCGCAAATCCGAGGATTTGTTGTTCCAAGTCTTGCTCGATTGGGGCGTAGATTTGACGTTGTCAATTACCCAAGAGACCATCTCCGGTAAAAAAGTATTCTTTGTGGACGGCAATGCCTTGGCCGCTTGCTTTGAAACAGGTATTAACGAGGAATTCGTAAAAGCGTTGGCCGCCCGTCACCCCCTGCGTGCGGTTTTCCGCGACACCAGCTTCAACAACGACAGCGTGAAGATCAATATAGAGCAAATATTCAAGCTCATCTCGCCCGCTACTGAAGTGAAGACGCTATGAGCGGAGAAAAAAAGCTCATCCGCAACAGCACGGCGGAGTTCCTGATCTTTACCGGTCAAAGCGGCGAACAGAGCATCGAAGCGCGCTACGAGGAGGAAACCGTCTGGCTGACGCAAAAGCTGATGGCGGCCTTGTTCGATGTGGACGTGCGCACGGTCAGCGAACATCTGACCAATATCTTTCAAAGCGGTGAGTTGAAGGAGGATTCAGTTGTCCGGAAATTCCGGAATACTGCCGGCGACGGCAAAAGTTACCAGACGCAGTTTTACAACCTTGACGCTATCATTTCCGTTGGATACCGGGTCAATTCCGTCCGGGCAACACAGTTCCGCCAGTGGGCCACGCAGGTGTTGCGCGAGTTTGCCATAAAGGGCTATGTGCTGGATAAAAAGCGAATGGAGAACGGCGGTTTTCTCGGCGAGGACTACTTCGAGAGGCTTCTGGCAGAAATACGGGAAATCCGGCTCAGCGAGCGGAAGTTTTACCAGAAAATCACCGACATCTATGCTACCAGTGTGGACTACAACAAGGACGCCCCCACGACCCGAGATTTTTTCGCAAAGGTGCAGAACAAACTGCACTTTGCCATTCACGGGCAGACCGCCGCCGAACTATTATTGAAACGGGCCGATAGCAACAAGGATAAGATGGGACTGACGGGGTGGGAGAATGGCCCGAACGGCAGAATACTCAAAACAGATGTCGCCATTGCCAAGAACTATTTGAACAAAGACGAACTGGAATCGCTTGGGCGCATCGTCAACGCCTATCTGGAACTGGCTGAAGAACGGGCGCGGCGGAAAATCCCCATGACCATGGAGGACTGGGCGAAACGCCTGGATTTGTTTCTGGAATTCGACGAACGCGAAATTCTGCAAGACAGCGGCAAGGTGACGGCGCAGATAGCAAAGGATTTCGCGGAAAGCGAATTCGAGAAATACCGCATCGTTCAGGATCGGCTGTTCGAGAGCGATTTTGACAAGGTGCTTAGGCAGATTGCAGATGGCGCCGATGAGGCGGATAAAAATGCAAAGTAAGTCGGGCCTATCCCTTCTGAAAACATTGTCCACGCAGTGCGTAGACAATTGGGTGCGTGTAGATAGAGGGTCGTCGCGACCTAATGAATAATAAGCAGGCTTGTCTTCAGCCTGACACGTGAAAAAATGAAATTAAAATTTAAAATACAGCCCTACCAAACTAACGCCGTGGAGGCGGTGGCAGATTGCTTTGCCGGTCAACCTAAAAGCAACGGCATTAGTAGGTATCTGATTGATCCGGGCCAAATAAAGGCTGGCACGCCGCAACAGCGTGGAATGCTTGATGATGGCTTCAAAAACAATGATATAGCTCTTACGCAAAAGACACTGCTTGAAAACATTCACACGGTTCAGCGCCGACAAAATCTGCCGCTTTCTACCGAGCTGGTCAGCAACAAGGTTTGCCAGGTAAATCTTGATATCGAGATGGAAACCGGCACCGGCAAGACCTATTGCTACATCAAAACCATGTTTGAGCTAAACCGGCGATTTGGCTGGAGCAAGTTCATTGTGGTGGTTCCCAGTATTGCTATCCGTGAAGGGGTATTCAAAGCTTTAGAAATTACAGCCGAGCACTTTTTGGAAGAGTACAGAAAGCGCGCTCGTTTCTTTATCTACAACTCCAAAGAGTTGCACAATTTGGAGAGCTTTTCTTCCGATGCCGGCATTAACGTAATGGTGATTAACGTCCAGGCTTTCAACGCCACCGGCAAGGATGCGCGACGCATTTATGAGGATCTGGATGATTTTCAGTCACGTAAGCCAATCGACGTAATCAAGGCCAACCGACCGGTATTGATCCTTGACGAACCACAAAAAATGGAAGGTGCAAAAACCTTGGATTCCTTGAAGGAATTCAATCCGCTTATGATATTGCGATACTCCGCGACCCATAAAACAACCCACAATAAAATCCATCGCCTAGACGCGCTGGATGCATACAACCAAAAGCTCGTAAAAAAGATCGCGGTTCGCGGCATTTCCGTCAAAGGATTGGCCGGCACAAATGCTTATCTCTACTTGGAGTCGATCGTGGTCTCCACTAATAAACCGCCTATCGCCCGTATCGAAATGGAAATTAAGCATAAAAGCGGAATCAAGCCTGAGGTGCGTTTGCTCGGCAAAAACGATAACCTCTTCGACAAATCTGAAAAGCTTGATCAGTACAAGGACTTTGTCATAGCGGACATCAATGCCCACACGGATACCGTTTACTTCACAAACGGCTTGGAGCTTCAAGCTGGTGAGGCCACAGGCGACGTCAACGAGTTGGCGTTGCGGCGCATACAAATTCGCGAAGCCATAAAGGCCCACTTCGAAAAGGAGCAGGTGCTTTACTACCAGGGCATCAAGGTGCTTTCCCTGTTCTTTATCGACGAGGTGGCCAAATATAGACGCTACGATGAAAGCGGCGAAGTCTCTGGCGAATACGCCCAGATATTCGAGGAGGAGTACAACCGCCAGCTCAATGAAGTGCCGACGCTGGAAGATACGCCTTATAACCGTTACCTAAAAGGTATTGAAGCAAGCAAAACCCACAACGGATACTTTTCCATCGACAAGAAAACCAAGCGCCTTGTCGATCCAGAGACCGGCAAGAAATCCACAGAGACGGACGATGTGGACGCCTATGACCTGAT
>Ga0315281_10007158_pt1 | contig 15755 bp, 11 predicted proteins | sample YL17G07_0_MG_FD_204540 | JGI IMG/M metagenome (GOLD analysis project Ga0315281, IMG submission 204540) | Sediment microbial communities from Yellowstone Lake, YNP, Wyoming, USA - YL17G07_0 | ecosystem: Environmental > Aquatic > Freshwater > Lake > Sediment | place: USA: Wyoming | collected... | reverse complement strand
CGGGGACAACGTCTCCCTCGAGGTCACCCTGATCACCCCGGTGGCCCTGGAGAAGGAACTGCGCTTCGCCATCCGGGAAGGCGGCCGCACCGTGGGCGCCGGCGTGGTGAGCGAAATTTTTGAATAGCAAAGCCGGAAAAGAATTATGCGAGAAATAATCACCTTATCCTGCAGCGAGTGTAAGCGGCGTAATTATACGACCACCAAGAATAAACGTCGGACACCCGACCGGCTGGCCTTCAAGAAATATTGTTCTTTTTGCCGGACTCACACCCTTCATCGTGAGACCAAGTAGGGGGATGAGAACAGGCCAGTAGCTCGAACGGTTAGAGCGCCGGTCTCCAAAACCGGATGTTGGGGGTTCGAATCCCTCCTGGCCTGCCATTATGGTGCCGAAGTAGGGCGCGGACCATTCGCAAGCATTCCGGCTATGGGCTGGCCTTCTGAGCCATTACCTTCTTTCCTTGCCTTCTCCTTAGCTTTGGCGTCTCGCTCAGGTAAGCAAACGTATTATTTTAAAGATTAAAGGGCGCCTGAAATGCCTGGGGAGGCTGAATCGTTTTTGAGGTTGGCAGATCGGAAAGCGAATCGCCATGAAAAAGAACAGGGTTAAGACCAAGGGAGGGGGCAAAGAAGCGGCCCCCCAAGCCGGCCGGGGACAGGTGGTGAAGCTGCGTCCCGGGGGCAAGTCCCGGGTCAACTGGCCCGCCAGGCTCCCCCAGGTGAAAGGCTACTTCACCGGGGCCAAGCAGTTTGTCGCCGAAGCCTGGCAGGAGCTGAAGAAAGTCACCTGGCCCAACCGCAAAGAAACCGTGGGGACTACCGGGGTGGTGTTGCTCTTGGTCATCATTATCTCGATTTATTTAGGATTGGTGGATTTCGGCCTCTCCCGGCTGGTGCGCACCATCATTCACTGAGGCAAAGGAAAGGCCGTGGCCTTCAAGTGGTATATCATTCATACCTATTCCGGCTTTGAGCAGAAGGTAAAGAACGCCATCCTGGAGCGGGCCAGGTCCCGGGGCCTGGAGCATTTGGTCCCCGAGGTGCTGGTGCCCACGGAGACCGTGGAGGAGATGGTCAAGGGAGAGCGCAAACTCTCCGCCCGGAAATTTTATCCGGGTTATGTGCTGGTGCACATGGAATTGACCGACGACACCTGGCACCTGGTGAAGGATACGCCCAAGGTGACCGGGTTCGTGGGCAGCAAAACCGAGCCGGTGGCCATTCCCGAGGAGGACGCCCTCAAGATCATCACCCAGATGCAGGAAGGGGCCCTGAAGCCCAAACCCAAGATCAAGTTTGAGCAGGGGGACAAGGTGCAGGTCATTGACGGCCCCTTCGCCAACTTCGCCGGGGTGGTGGACGAGGTGCGGCCGGAGCGGGGCCGGGTGCGGGTGATGATCAGCGTCTTCGGGCGGCCCACGCCGGTGGAGCTGGAGTTCACGCAGTTAGAGAAAATCTAACCTTTGCGCCTTTGCGCCTTTGCGTGAAAAATTTTATCTCACGCCAAGACGCCAAGGCGCAAAGACGCTGAAAGGGAAGTAATAATGGCAAAAAAGGTGATAGCCCTGATTAAACTGCAAATCCCGGCGGGACAGGCCAACCCCTCGCCCCCCATCGGTCCGGCCCTGGGGCAGCACGGGGTCAATATCATGGAGTTCTGCAAGAGCTACAACGCCCGCACCCAGGCCCAGGAAGGAACTATCATCCCGGCTGTGATCACCGTGTATGCGGACCGCTCCTTTACCTTTGTCACCAAGACGCCGCCGGCCGCGGTGCTCCTCAAGCAGGCGGCCCAGCTGGCCAAGGGGGCCAAGGAGGCCGGGCGGGAAAAGGCGGGGCAGGTCACCCGGGCCCAGCTCCAGGAGATCGCTAAGCAGAAGCTGCCGGATCTGAACACCACCGATCTGGAGATGGCCATGCACAGCATCGCCGGGACCGCCCGGAGCATGGGCATTGAGATTGTGGAGTAGGGTGCGTCTTACGCACCAAAAAGGGCGCGTGAGACGCGCCCTACATTGACAGAAAGGCATACCGATGGCCAAACATGGCAAGCGATATCGGGAGGTCGCTGAGAAAATCGACCGTAATCGCCGTTATCCTTTCCAGGAAGCGGTGGACCTGGCCCTGCAGACGGCCAGCAGCAAGTTCGACGAAACCATGGAAACTGCCGTGGCCCTGGGGGTCAACCCCAGGCACGCGGACCAGATGGTGCGGGGAGCGGTGGTGCTGCCCCACGGTTTGGGTAAGACCGTGCGGGTGCTGGTCTTCGCCAAAGGGGAGAAGGAAAAGGAAGCCCTGGAGGCCGGCGCCGACTATGTGGGGGCCGAAGATCTGATCGAGCGGATCAAAGGTGGCTGGATGGAGTTCGACAAGGCCGTGGCCACTCCGGATCTCATGGGGGCGGTGGGCCGCATCGGCAAGATCCTGGGGCCCCGGGGCCTGATGCCCAACGTCAAGGTAGGCACCGTGACCTTTGACGTAGGCAAGGCCGTCAACGAACTCAAAGGTGGCAAGGTGGAGTTCCGGGTGGACCGGGGCGGCGTGGTGCATGCGCCGGTGGGCAAGGTCTCCTTCGGCGCCGAAAAGCTGCTGGCCAACCTGGCGGTCTTCATGGATACCCTGCTCCGGGCCAAACCCACCACCAGCAAGGGCGCTTATCTCAAGAGCATTCACCTGTCCACCACCATGGGACCGGGAATCCCCGTGGACCCCACTGACGCCAAAAACCTGGTGCGGACGATTTAAGGAGAAGCCGGTGCGCAAAGAGGAAAAAGCGGAAATTGTCCAGGCAATCCAGGAAAAGCTGGCCCGGGCCCAAATCGGCATTCTGGCTGATTTTACCGGTTTGCAGGTGGAGGCCATGACGCAGCTGCGACGGCAGCTCAAGGAGTCTGGAGGCGAGCTCAAGGTGGTGAAAAACACCCTGCTGCACCGGGCCGCGGCTGAGACCCCGGTGGCGCCCCTGTCGCCCCAGTTCACCGGCCCCAACGCCCTGGCCCTGGGGTATGCCGACCCGGTGGCGGTGGCCAAAGCCTTGATCAAGTTTGCCCAGGATAAGCCGCTCCTCAAGATCAGGGCCGGCGTGCTGGCCGGGCAGGTGTTGTCCCCCCAAGAGATTGACGCCCTGTCGAAATTGCCGAGCCGGGAAGTGCTTCTGGCCCAGCTCCTGGGCGTGCTCCAGGGGGTGCCCACGGCCCTGGTGACCGCACTGGCTGCCGTGATCCGCAGCCTGCTCAACGTCCTGGTGGCCGTCAAGGATCAGAAGGCTGCGGCTGGAGGGGGCGCGGAGGAAGCCACGCCTGCCCCTGTCGAGGAAAAGATTGAGTAAGGAACATATTCTGTAGCCGCAACTATCAGGTTGCCTAGTCCCACAACTCAATAAGGCGCTCGAGCGCAGGCTAAAGCCTGCGGCTCCAAAGATTTAACGCAAAAATTTTTCCGTTGCAGGAGGAGGACAGAACAATGGAGAAGTTGTCCCGGGCCGAGGTCATCGATTACCTGGCCAATATGACGGTATTGGAGCTTTCCCAACTCGTTAAGGATCTGGAAGAGAAGTTCGGGGTGTCGGCGGCCGCGCCCGTGGCCGTTGCCGCCATGGGGGCGCCCGCGGCTGCGGCGGCGGCTCCCGTGGAAGAGGAAAAGACCGAATTCGACGTGGTCTTGACTGCCTGTGGACCCAATAAGATCCAGGTGATCAAGGAAGTGCGGGCGGTCACCAATCTAGGCCTCAAAGAGGCGAAAGAAGCGGTGGAAAACGTCCCCACCACCCTCAAAGAAGCTGTTTCCAAGGCCGAGGCCGAGGAGATTAAGAAGAAAATCGAAGCCCAGGGAGCTACGGTCGAGGTCAAGTAGGTCCATCTTGGGCTGCATTTCCTTTCCTGCCAGGAGGCAGGGGAAAAGGCGAAAAGGCGAAAGGGTGTGCAAGTCTCGGCCCTTTTCCCTCTCTCCTTTTTTCCCTTTCCGCCCGGAATCAGGAAGGGGAAGGACCAGGCGTTACCCTGCTAGCTGAGCAGCAGCCCCAAAAAATCCCGGCCATCCTTTAAGGAGTGCCCATGGCCAAAGCATTATCGCATTCAAGGTTGTATCGCAAAAATTTCGGCAAGATCGAGCGGATTGTGGACATCTCCAATCTCATCGAGATGCAAAAAGAGTCCTACGAACGCTTCTTGCAAAAAGATGAGCCCCCCGAGGTCCGCCAGGAGTATGGGTTGCAGGGGGTCTTTAGAAGCGTGTTCCCCATCAAGGACTTCAGCGGCGCCTGTTCCCTGGAGTTTGTGGACTATGCCCTGGGGGACCCGAAATACGAAGTGGATGAGTGCCTGCAGCGGGGCATGACCTTTGAGGTCCCCATGAAGATCCGGGTGCGCCTGGTGGTCTACGAGGTGGGACCGGAAGCCCAGGCCCAGGCCATCCGGGACATCAAGGAGCAGGAGATTTACTTCGGCACCCTGCCCCTGATGACCGAACACGGCACCTTCATCATCAACGGCACCGAGCGGGTGGTGGTGAGCCAGTTGCACCGCTCCCCCGGCCTGTTCATCGACCACGACCGGGCCAAGATCCACTCCAGCGGCAAGATCATTTACTCCGCCCGGCTGATCCCCCTCAGGGGCTCGTGGATCGACTTCGAGTTTGACCCCAAGGATATCCTTTACGTCCGCATCGACCGGCGGCGCAAGTTTCCGGCCACCATTCTGCTCAAGGCCTTGGGGTTCACCACCGAAGAGTTGCTCAATTTCTTTTACAACACCGAGAAAGTCTTCCTGGAAGGGGAGACCGTGCGGCGCAAATTCATCCCCGAGATGCTGGTGGATAAAACCACCTCCGTGGACATCGTCGATCCCAAGAGCGGCGATATCCTGGTCAAGAAGCAAAAACGGCTGACCATGCCGGTGCTGCAAAAGCTGAAAAAGGCGGGGCTCGAGTCCATCGCCGCCACTCCCGCCGACCTGGTGGGCAAGGTGGTGGCCCATGACATCCTGGACCCCGAGACCGGGGAGACCCTGGCCGCGGGCAACGACGTGCTCACCCTGGAAAGGTTGGAACAGCTTCAGGAGCGGGGCGTCAAGGAACTGGACCTCCTGTATATCGACGGGGTCAATGTCAGTCCGTGTCTGCGCAATACCCTGGTGGCGGACAAGATAGATAAGAAGGAACCCAAGAAGGACGCCATCCTGGAGATCTACCGGCGGCTGAGGCCCAGCAACCGGCCCAACGAGGAGGTGGCCTCCACCTTCTTTGAGAACCTGTTTTTTAAGGCCGAATTTTATGACCTCTCCCCGGTGGGCCGCCTCAAGCTGGACCTGAAGCTGAGGGCGGCCGAACTCAAGAATATGTCCCCGGAGGAAGTGCAGAAACGCCTCACCAAGACCACGCTGGAAAAGGAGGACATCCTCCTGGCGGTTAAAGAGCTCATCACCCAGAAGGACAAGGAAGGTCCGGTGGACGACATCGACCACCTGGGCAACCGCCGGGTCCGGGCGGTGGGCGAGCTGTTGGAAAACCAGTTCCGGGTGGGCCTGGTGCGCATGGAGCGGGCCATCAAAGAGCGCATGGCCATCCAGGATCTGGATACGCTGATGCCCCACGACCTGATCAACGCCAAACCGGTCCAGGCGGTGATCAAAGAATTTTTCGGCACGAGCCAGCTGTCCCAATTCATGGACCAGACCAACCCGTTGAGCGAAATCACCCACAAGCGACGGCTCTCGGCCCTGGGGCCCGGAGGTCTGACCCGGGAGCGGGCCGGTTTTGAGGTCCGGGACGTACACCCCACCCATTACGGCCGCATCTGCCCCATTGAGACTCCGGAAGGTCCCAACATCGGCCTCATCGTGTCGCTGAGCACCTACGGCCGGGTCAATGCCTTCGGTTTTGTGGAGACCCCTTACCGGGTGGTGAAAAAGCGCAAGGCCAACGGCCGCATCGAGAGTCGGGTGACCCGGGAGGTGCGGTATCTCAGCGCCCTGGAAGAAGAGGACAAGGTCATCGCCCAGGCCAATGCGCCCCTGGATGAAGAGGGCCGGTTCTTGCGGGACCTGGTGGCGGCCCGGCAGGGGGGCCAGTATCTCATGGTCACCCCGGATAAGGTGGACTACATGGACGTCTCCCCGGCCCAGTTGGTGTCGGTGGCGGCTTCCCTGGTGCCGTTCCTGGAGCATGACGACGCCAACCGGGCCCTGATGGGCTCCAACATGCAGCGCCAGGCGGTGCCTCTTCTCACCAGCAGCGCCCCGGTGGTGGGCACCGGCATGGAGGAAGTGGTGGCCCGGGATTCAGGGGTCACCATGGTGGCCCGTCGCAGCGGGGTGGTGGAGGACGTGGACTCCACCCGCATCGTCGTTCGGACTTCGGAGCCGGCTCCCAAGGGCGGCAACGGCTCTCCGGTAGACATCTACAAGCTGACGAAATTCCAGCGCACCAACCAGAATACCTGTTTCAACCAGCGGCCCATCGTCAACCGGGGCGACTGGGTGGAGAAGGGCCAGATCATTGCCGACGGCCCGGCCACCTCCATGGGCCAGCTGGCCCTGGGCAAAAACGTCATGGTGGCCTTCATGCCCTGGGGCGGCTATAACTTCGAGGACTCCATTCTGGTAAGCGAGCGCCTGGTAAAAGACGACGTCTTCACCTCCATCCACATCGAAGAATTTGAAGTGATGGCCCGGGACACCAAGCTGGGCAAAGAAGAGATCACCCGGGATATCCCCAACGTGGGGGAGGAAGCCCTGGCCAACCTGGATGACAGCGGCATCATCCGCATCGGCGCCGAGGTCCGGCCCGGCGACATCCTGGTGGGCAAGATCACCCCCAAGGGCGAAACCCAGCTCACTCCGGAAGAGAAACTCCTTAGGGCCATCTTCGGCGAAAAGGCCGGGGACGTCAAAGACACCTCCCTCAGGGTGCCCCCGGGTATCGAAGGCGTGGTGATCGACGCCCGGGTCTTTTCCCGCAAGGGGGTGGAGAAGGACGACCGCAGCCGGTCCATCGAAGATGAAGCGGTGGCCAAGCTCCAGAAGGACCAGGCCGACGAGGTTGCCATTATTACCCAGAGCTATCGCCAGAAGTTGGGCGAGTTGCTGCTGGGGAAAAAGGTGGCGGAGCCCATCGAAGACGAGCGCCACGGCACCACCCTGGTGGATAAGGGAGCGGCGGTGACCCAGGAGATGCTCAACCGGCAGGGCCTGGAATTCTGGCGCCATGTCTCTTTTGAGTCCGCCGGTCTGGAGGATCAGGTAGACCAGTTGTTGGACCACTATCAGGAGCAGTTGCACCTGGTGAACATGATTTTCGACGCCAAACTCGGCCGCATCCGCAAGGTGGACGAACTGCCCCCCGGCGTCATCAAGAAGGTCAAGGTCTTCGTGGCCATGAAGCGGAAACTGGCCGTGGGGGACAAGATGGCCGGGCGGCACGGCAACAAGGGCGTAGTGTCCCGCATCCAGCCGGACGAAGACATGCCCTATTTCGAGGACGGTACCCCCGTGGACATCGTCCTGAACCCCCTGGGCGTGCCCTCCCGCATGAACGTGGGCCAGGTGATGGAAACCCATCTGGGTTGGGCCTCCCATGAGTTGGGAAAAATGATCGGGGAAATGATCGATCGGTTCTACAGCCCGGAGGCCATCAAGGCGCGTCTCAAGCGGATCTTCAAGGACGCGGCCCTGGAACAGGAGCTGGAGGGACTGTCTTACGAGGATCTGCGCAAGCTTTGGAAGCGCCTCTATCAAAACGGCGTCTACATGGCTTCCCCGGTGTTCGACGGCGCCACCGAGGAGGAGGTGCGGGCCTGTCTGGAAGAGGCAGGGCTACCGGACGGGGGTCAGGCCCGGCTGCGGGATGGCCGCACGGGCGAGGAATTCGACCGCCAGGTGACCGTGGGCGTCATGTACATGATGAAGCTCCATCACCTGGTGGCCGACAAGATCCATGCCCGATCCATCGGCCCTTACTCCCTGGTGACCCAGCAGCCTCTGGGCGGCAAGGCCCAGTTCGGCGGCCAGCGCCTGGGCGAGATGGAGGTTTGGGCCCTGGAGGCTTATGGCGGGGCTTACACTCTACAGGAATTCCTTACTGTGAAATCGGATGACGTGGCCGGTCGCACCCGCATGTATGAGAAAATTTTCAAAGGTGAATACGACCTGGAAGCGGGCCTGCCGGAGTCCTTCAATGTCCTGCTGCGGGAGCTCAAGAGCCTGGCTCTGAACGTGGAGCTCGTCAAACGGGAAAAGGACGTTCCCAAGGAATAAAATTTTATGGAAAAACCAGAAGTTTCCCTGGCAGATCTGAATAGCCTGTTTGCCCGGCCCGAGGACCCCACCAGCATCGAGGCGGTGCGGTTGTCCCTGGCCTCTCCGGAAATGATCCGGGGCTGGTCCCACGGCGAGGTTAAAAAGCCGGAGACCATCAACTACCGGACCTTCAAGCCGGAGCGGGATGGGCTGTTCTGCGCCCGAATCTTTGGCCCGGCCAAGGATTACGAGTGCAACTGCGGCAAGTATAAACGCATGAAACACCGGGGCATCACCTGCGAGAAATGCGGCGTCGAGGTGATCCAGTCCAAGGTGCGCCGGGAACGCATGGGTCACATCGACCTGGCCTGCCCGGTGGTGCATATCTGGTTCTTGAAGAGTCTGCCTAGCAAGATCGGCAACCTGCTGGACCTGACCCTGAAGGAACTCGAAAAAATCCTTTATTTTGAGGCCTTTGTGGTCACCGAGGCCGGGGACACCAACCTCACCAAGGGCTCCCTGCTCTCCGAGGAACGCTACCGCCAGGCCAAAGAGGAGTTCGGGGACCGGTTCCGGGCCGGCATGGGGGCCGAGGCCATCCGGGAGATGCTCCAGGAGGTGGAGTTGAATGCCCTGTCCGCCACTGTGCGCCAGGAGATGGCCAAGACCAGTTCTGATGCCAAGCGCAAGAAGCTGGGCAAACGCCTGAAGATCATTGACGCCTTCCGGGAATCCGGCCAGCGGCCGGAGTGGATGGTCATGGAGGTCATTCCGGTGCTGCCGCCGGATCTGCGGCCCCTGGTGCATCTGGACGGCGGCCGCTTTGCCACCTCGGACCTGAACGACCTTTACCGCCGGGTGATCAACCGCAACAATCGCCTTAAGCGCCTGCTGGAACTGAACGCCCCGGACATCATCATCAGAAATGAAAAGCGCATGCTCCAGGAGGCTGTGGACGTGCTCTTCGAAAACGGCCGCCGGGGGCGCACCATTACCGGGCCCAACAAGCGGGCCCTCAAATCCCTGAGCGACATGCTCAAGGGCAAACAGGGGCGTTTCCGCCAAAATTTGCTGGGCAAACGCGTCGACTACTCCGGCCGCTCCGTCATCGTCATCGGTCCGGAACTGCGCTTGCACCAGTGCGGGCTCCCCAAGCAGATGGCCCTGGAGCTCTTCAAGCCCTTCATTTTCCAGAAGCTGGTGGCCCGGGGCTACGCCACCACCATCAAGGTGGCCAAACGTCTGGTGGACCGGGAGACCCCGGAGGTCTGGGACATCCTGGACGAAGTGGTGCGGGAGCACCCGGTCATGCTGAACCGGGCCCCCACCCTGCACCGCCTGGGCATCCAGGCCTTTGAGCCCATCCTCATCGAAGGCAAGGCCATCCAGCTTCATCCCCTGGTGTGCACGGCTTTCAACGCCGACTTCGACGGCGACCAGATGGCGGTGCATGTGCCCCTCAGCATCGAGGCCCAGATCGAGGCCCGGACCCTGATGATGTCCACCAACAACATCCTCTCTCCGGCCAACGGCGACCCCATCATCATCCCCACCCAGGATATTGTTTTGGGTCTCTACTATCTGACCCGGGAACGGCCCCTGGTCAAGGGGGAGCGGGTGCCCCGGGACGGCAAACAGCCCATGCCCTTCTCCTCCCCGGAAGAAGTGCGGGTAGCCTACGATCAGGGGGAGGCGCACCTCCAGGCCCGGATTCCGGTGCGCATCGACGGGAAGATTTACCAAACCACCGTAGGCCGGGTGTTGCTCAGGGAGATCCTGCCGGAGGGACTGCCCTTCGACCTGATCAACGGCACCATGACCAAACGGGAGATTCGCAAACTGGTGGCGATGGCCTACCGCAAGTGCGGCATCAAGCAGACGGTCATCCTGGCCGACAAGCTCAAAGATTGGGGTTACAAGTACGCCACCCAGGCCGGCATCTCCATCGGCATCAAGGACATGATCGTCCCCCACCGCAAACCCGAGATCCTGGGGGCCTCCCAAGCCGAGGTGAGCCAGGTGGAGGAGCAGTACCAGGAAGGTCTCATCACCGAAGGGGAAAAATACAACAAGGTGGTGGACATTTGGGCCAAGGCCACCGATGAGATCGCCGCGGAGATGATGGCGGAAATGGCCCGGGAAGTGATCAGCGTGGAGGAGCCGGACGGCTCCACGCGCCAGGAAGAGATCGCCTCCTTCAACCCCATCTTCATGATGGCGGATTCGGGCGCCCGGGGCAGCAAGGACCAGATGCGGCAGCTGGCCGGCATGCGGGGCCTGATGGCCAAACCTTCCGGGGAAATCATCGAGACCCCCATCACCGCCAACTTCCGGGAAGGGCTGACCGTGCTGCAGTACTTCATCTCCACACACGGCGCCCGGAAAGGTCTGGCCGACACGGCCCTCAAAACCGCCAACTCCGGTTATCTCACCCGGCGTCTGGTGGATGTGGCCCAGGATGCCGTCATCACCACCGAAGACTGCGGCACCATCGACGGCATCTACGTCACCCCTCTGGTGGAAGGCGGCGAGATCATCGAGCGGGTGGGGGACCGGGTCCTGGGCCGCACCGCCCTGTTTGACATCGTCGATCCCCACACCGGGGAGGTATTGGTCTCGGCCAACGAGGAAATCGACGAGGATGCCTCGGCCCGCATTGAAGATTCCGGCCTGGAGCGGGTGCAGATCCGTTCCGTGCTCACCTGCCAGGCCCGTTGGGGGGTGTGCGCCAAGTGCTACGGCCGGGATCTGGCCCATGGCACCCCGGTGTCCATCGGCGAGGCCATCGGCATCCTGGCGGCCCAGAGTATCGGCGAGCCCGGCACCCAGCTCACCATGCGGACCTTCCATATCGGCGGCACCGCCTCCCGGCGGGCCGAGCAGAGTTTCCACGTGGCCCGGAGCCGGGGTTGGGTCAAGTTCGTCAACCCCAAGATGGTGGTGGACCGTCTCGGGGAACTGGTGAACCTGAGCCGGGCCGCGGAGCTGGTGTTGGTGAGCGAAAAAGGGATCGAGCGGGAACGCTACCAATTGACTTACGGAGCCCACGTCAAGGTGCAGGATGGCCAGGAAGTCCAGGCCGGCCAGGTGCTGGCGGAGTGGGACCCCTTCACCAACCCCATGCTCACGGAAGTCGGCGGCACCATCAAGTTCGGGGACATCCTGGAAAACATTTCCATGCAGGAGAGGGTGGACCCGGTGACCACCAGGTCTTCTCGCCTGATCATCGAGAGCCGGGACCCGGAATTGAGGCCCCGCATCTCGGTGAAAGACGACGCCGGGCAGACCGCCCGGATTCCCGGTTCGCCTGCCTTCGCCCGCTACTTCATGCCGGTGGGCGCCATCCTCATGGTGGCCGAGGGCGACCCGGTGGCCCCGGGCGACGTCATCGCCAAGATCCCCCGGGAAACCACCAAGACCAAGGACATCACCGGGGGTCTGCCCCGGGTGGCGGAACTCTTCGAGGTGCGCAAGCCCAAGGAAACCGCGATTATCAGCGAAATCAGCGGCCTGGTCACCTTCGGCCGGCACATCAAGGGCAAACGCAAGATCATCGTCACCCCGGAAGTGGGCAAGCCCAAGGAATACCTGATCCCCAAGGGCAAGCACGTGGCCGTGCAGGAAGGCGACTATGTGCGGGCCGGCGAACCCTTGATGGACGGCTCCGCCAACCCCCATGACATCCTGAACATCAGCGGCTTGAAGGAACTGGCCCGCTATCTGGTGGACGAGGTCCAGGAAGTCTACCGGCTCCAGGGCGTGAAGATCAACGACAAGCATATCGAAGTGATCGTCCGCCAGATGCTCCGGCGCATCCGGGTGGTGGACCCCGGCGACACCGACTTCCTCATGGGCGAGCAGGTGGAAAAATGGGTTTTTGAAGAGAAGAACGACCTGGCCATGGCAGAGGGCAAGCGGCCGGCCACCGGTGAGCCGCTGCTCCTGGGGATCACTAAAGCCTCTCTGACCACCGAAAGCTGGATTTCCGCGGCCTCCTTCCAGGAGACCACCAAGGTCCTGGCCGACGCCGCGGTGATGGGGAAGACCGATCACCTGCGGGGGCTCAAAGAAAACGTCATCATGGGCCGGTTGATCCCCGCGGGGACCGGCCTGACGCAATATCGGGATATGGGAATCAAGCTGGCCCAGGAAGAAGAAGAGAAACTGCCGCTCCCGGCCGAAGGGGTGGAGCTGGTGGAGTCCCCGGCCGAATTGGAGATCCAACCTGAATAATGGCCTCCCCTTGACAAAGGCGGCGGAATCATATAAAAAATAAAATTTTTAGTGGCCCTCTCTAAACCGGGGCCGGCAGGAAAACAGGAGTAGCGCATGCCCACCATCAACCAACTGATTCGCAAGGGCCGGGAGAAGCTCAAGAAACGCACCGCGTCGCCGGCTCTACAAAGCTGCCCCCAGAAACGCGGCGTGTGCATCCGGGTGTACACCACCACCCCCAAGAAGCCCAACTCGGCTCTGCGCAAGGTGGCCCGGGTGCGCCTGACCAACGGCATCGAGGTGACCACCTATATCCCCGGGGTGGGCCACAACCTGCAGGAACACTCCGTGGTCTTGATCCGGGGCGGCCGGGTGAAGGATCTGCCCGGCGTGCGCTACCACGTGGTCCGGGGCACCCTGGATGCCTCCGGGGTCCAGGATCGCCGCCGGGGACGGTCCAAGTACGGGGCCAAGCGGCCTAAATGACGGTTTTCTGTTTTCGGTTTTCTGTTTTCTGTAAAAGACAAAACAGGAAAGACTCCCTACCAAGAAATTTGGACGGCAGACCGGAAACAGAAAACAGCAAACAGAAAACAGAAAACAGGTAGTTAAAGATGCCAAGAAAAGGCGGAGTGGTCAAAAGGCAGGTCGTGCCGGATCTGAAATATAACGATCCCCTGGTGAGCCGGTTCGTCAACGGCCTGATGCGCCGGGGCAAGAAAAGCGTGGCCCAGCGGGTCTTTTACCAGGCCCTGGACATGATGGGCCAGCGGTCCAAGGACGACCCCATCAAGGTCTTTCACCAGGCCATGGACAACGTCAAACCCCTCATCGAGGTGAAATCCCGCCGGGTGGGGGGCGCCACCTACCAGGTGCCGGTGGAAGTCCGGGCCGACCGGCGCATTTCCCTGGCCATCCGCTGGCTCATCGGTTATGCCAGGGCCAGGGCCGAAAAGTCCATGGAAGCCAAGCTGGCCGGAGAATTTCTAGACGCCGCGGCTAACCGCGGCGCCGCTATTAAAAAAAGGGAAGATACCCACAAAATGGCCGAAGCCAACAAGGCCTTCGCCCATTATCGCTGGTAATCGCTGGTAAAGAAGCTTTGGCAAGAACAACTCCCCTGCAACGGGTGCGCAATATCGGCTTTATGGCCCATATCGACGCCGGCAAGACCACGACGACGGAACGCATCCTCTTCTACACCGGGGTCACCCACCGGATGGGAGAGGTGCATGACGGCGCCGCCACCATGGACTGGATGGTCCAGGAACAGGAGCGGGGCATTACCATCACTTCGGCGGCCACCACCTGTTATTGGCAGGACCACCGCATCAACATCATCGACACCCCGGGGCACGTGGATTTCACCATCGAAGTGGAGCGGAGCCTCAGGGTGCTGGACGGGGTGGTGGCGGTCTTCGACGCCGTGGCCGGAGTGGAGCCCCAGTCCGAGACGGTGTGGCGCCAGGCCGACCGCTACGGGGTCCCCAGGCTCGCCTTCGTCAACAAGATGGACCGGGTGGGGGCGGACCTGCATCGCTGCGTCAGGATGCTCCGGGAGCGCCTCATGGCCAACCCCGTGCTGGTGCAACTGCCACTGGGGGAAGAAGCCCTTTTCCAGGGGATCATCGACCTGATCGCCATGCGGGCCTTTACCTATGATGAGGCCAGCCAGGGCCTGAAATTCACCGAAGGCGAGATCCCGGCCGATTACCGGGAGCTGGCCGGGGAATACCGCCTCAAGATGCTGGAAAGCCTGGCGGAAGTGGACGAAGAGATCATGGAGCGGTACCTGGCCGACGAACCGGTGTCTGCGGAGGTGATTAAAAGGGCCCTGCGCCGGGGCACCGTGGAGTCCCAGGTGGTGCCGGTCCTGTGCGGCTCGGCCTTCAAGAATAAAGGCATCCAGCCGCTGCTGGATGCAGTGGTGGATTATCTGCCCTCGCCCCTGGATAAGCCCCCCATCCAAGGCATCAATGCCAAGGGAGAGATTGAGGCGCGGCCGGTCTCAGACGACGCGCCCCTGGCCGCTCTGGCCTTCAAACTCCTTACCGACCCTTACGTGGGGCACCTGACCTTCCTGCGGGTCTATTCCGGCGTCCTGACCTCCGGCAGCAGCGTCCTGAACGCCACCAAGGGAGTGAAGGAGCGCATCGGCCGACTGCTGAAGATGCACGCCAACAAGCGGGAAGAGATCGACGCGGCCTATGCCGGGGAAATCATTGCCGCGGTGGGGCTCCGGCACACCACTACCGGGGACACCCTGGCGGACGAGCGCCGCCCCGTGGTCCTGGAGGCCCTGCACATCCCCCAGCCGGTGATCGATATCGCCATCGAGCCCCAGACCAAGGCGGACCAGGATAAGCTGGGCCAGGCATTGGCCAAGATCGCTTCCGAGGACCCCTCTTTTAGGGTGCACACGGACCCGGAAACCGGCCAGACCATCATCTCCGGGATGGGGGAACTGCACCTCGAAATCATCGTGGACCGCATGATGCGGGAGTTCAAGGTGGACGCCCGGGTGGGCCGGCCCCAGGTGGCGTATCGGGAGACCATCACCGAAACCGTGCGGGTGGAGGGGAGATTTGTCCGCCAGACCGGCGGCCGGGGCCAGTATGGGCACGTCTGGCTGGTGCTCACGCCCCTGCCGGCGGAAAGCGGCGTCGTCTTCGAAAACAAGATTATCGGGGGCGTGGTCCCCAAGGAATTCATCCCCGCGGTGGAGCGTGGGGTGCGGGAAGCCGCGGCCACCGGCATCATGGGTTATCCCATGGTGGACGTGGGCGTCGCCCTGGTGGACGGCTCCTACCACGAAGTGGACTCTTCGGAGCGGGCCTTTCAGATCGCCGGCTCCATGGCTTTCAAGGACGGGGCCAAGCGGGCCCGGCCGGTGCTGCTGGAGCCCGTCATGTCCCTGGAGGTGGTCACCCCCGAGGAATTTGTGGGCGAGGTCATGGGGGAACTCAACTCCCGGCGGGGCCGGGTCACGGGTTTGGAGACCCGGGGGTCCACTCAGATCATCCAGGCTCAGGTGCCCCTGGCCACCATGTTCGGCTACGCTACTACGGTGCGTAGCGCTACCCAGGGGCGGGCCACCTTCACCATGCAATTTGATCACTATGAGCCTGTCTCCGCGTCCCTGGCGGAGGAAATCTTGGGGCGTCGTCAAGCCCGGGCCTAGACTCAGGAGGAAGCGCCAATGGCCAAAAAGAAGTTTGAGCGCAAGAAGCCGCATGTGAACGTGGGGACGATCGGTCACATCGATCATGGCAAGACGACCTTGACCGCGGCCATTACCAAGCATTT
>Ga0315281_10007157_pt1 | contig 15759 bp, 12 predicted proteins | sample YL17G07_0_MG_FD_204540 | JGI IMG/M metagenome (GOLD analysis project Ga0315281, IMG submission 204540) | Sediment microbial communities from Yellowstone Lake, YNP, Wyoming, USA - YL17G07_0 | ecosystem: Environmental > Aquatic > Freshwater > Lake > Sediment | place: USA: Wyoming | collected... | reverse complement strand
GATTTTGGCTCCCAATGCGTTGTGGAGATCGAGTCCAACCTGGACAGTGTTAACGAGATCGAACAACGCGTTGAGAGGCAAAAGATGTTGATGGAAAATCGTAAAAATTAACCGCGCGCGGTATAATTGCCAAGCAGCGCATCGACATAGCTTTCAGCATCGAATGGCGCGAGGTCTTCTTCTCCCTCGCCGAGGCCGATCCACCGGATGGGGATTTTGAGCTCTTTTTGGATGGCGACCGCAATGCCTCCCTTGGCGGATCCGTCGAGCTTGGTGAGCACAATCCCTGTGATGGGGGCGCTCTTGTGGAAGGTGCGCGCTTGGTCGAGGGCGTTTTGCCCGACGGTGGCGTCGAGGACGAGGAGCGTCTCATGGGGCGCTTCGGGAATTTGCTTCTGGCAGACGCGGCGCACTTTGGCGAGCTCTTGCATGAGGTCGGTTTTGGTCTGGAGGCGCCCCGCCGTATCGATGAGGACAATGTCAATCCCGCGCGCTTTGGCGGCGGCCACAGCGTCGAAGGCGACGGCAGAGGGGTCGCTGTTTGGCTGCGATTTTATAACAGGCACACCGATCCGGTGGGCCCAGGTTTCGAGTTGCTCCACCGCTGCAGCGCGAAAAGTGTCGCCCGCGGCAATCAGGACGCTTTTTCCCATTTTCCGGTAATGAGAGGCGAGTTTGGCGAGGGTGGTCGTTTTGCCGCTGCCGTTGACGCCGATCATGAGGATGATGTGGGGTGTGTGGAGCGGTTGCGGGGGGAGGGGAGGGAAAAATTGGAGGAGTTCCGACTTCAGGAAGGGGAGGACCGTCTCTGCGCTCGGATTTTTTTTCCGCAGCTTTTCGACGAGTTCGGCAGCAGCGGCAGGGCCAAGGTCGGCTTCATAGAAGATCTGTTCGAGATGGAGATAGGCGGATCCGTCGGGGGTCTTGGAGAAGATCGCCCTAACTTTGGATGCGAGGGGAGAAAGAAGTTTTTTAAAAAATCCGAGCATATATACCGCACTCCGTCATCTTTTGTGAATTTTGGTGAGCATCTTTTGCGTCCCAGCGCATTCCACCCCAAAGAACGAAACGTTCTTCGGGGACCCCGGTTGCTCGCACTCGCAAACTTTCTAAGTTTGCTTCGTGTCTCCGCAACGCTACTGGTCTCGCAAAATCTGCTGCCAAAATTCACAAAACCTAACAGAGTGCGGTATAGCGGGTGCATCTTGCAGGTGGCTTCGAAGAAAATCCACTCGATTCGGTATGGGTCTTTTTCGTAGTCGGAATACCAGACTCTGTATCCAGGGTGATGGATCATGCCGTCCCGTTTTTTCTTCGTTGGGACTCCAAAATGGTCGTATTGGTATTTCATGAAGAGGCCCGAAGAAAGGGAAGAAATAGACTCTCCGCGGGGGGCTCAATCTCTTCTATGGGCATGCTCCTCTCTCGGGCGAAGAGGATTTCCCGCTGGACCCCTTTGGACAATTGCCATCCCTCCATAGTGAGAATGAAGAGGCGCTTGCAGGCGGCTAAGATGGCTAGGTCGAATTGCATCCAATGCTCGCTGGGAATCGTGTCTTGGATGATGTCGATGAGCAGTTCGTTATGGGTCAAAGGAGAAAAGATATGGCGCCCCTGAGAGGAGAGCTTCGCCGCGACATAGTGGGCCGCTGCGCAGCGCTTCCTTTGCACGCTCAGATCGGCGTGCCGAAAGGGACAAGCGAGGTAAATGAGTTCGACCGGTTTGAAGAACTCTCCACTGAAATGGAGAGATTCTCCGCTCCGGATATGGGCGGCAAGTTCCTTGCCGCTCCTGTTAGACTGCCCGTTCATCGAATGGCAATCCTAGCGAGAGAGGCGATTTAATTCAAATTCAGGGCGGGCCGTTGAGGCGATCGATCGTTTCGAAGCAATGGGTCAATAGGTCGATTTGGGAGGGGTCAAGCCCCACGGTGAGGCGCACCGAGGAGTTCTCTTGGCCGAAGAGGATGCCGAAATTGGGGTGGTAGAATCCGAGGCTGCGCCGGTAAAAGACGGGATGGCCCCCTTCCATGCATTTGAGATAGAGGGTGCCGCCGACGAGAGCGGCGCATCGGATCTGATGGAGGGGGCCGGTGACCCTGATGTCGATGAAGGCGGAGTCGGCTGCGGGATCAAACGGGGTGACCCGATAGGGGGCGTTGAGTTCGAAGAGCCGCGGGGGCACTTTGTTGAGAAGGAGGCGGGTGTTGTCGAAAATCTGCTTGCGATAAAGCTCTAAGTAGGGAGCGGCAAATTTGTAGGCGAGGCAAAACCAGTTGACGCTTAAGGGATCAGTGAGAAGGAGCGGGTCGGAGCTAAGTGGGTCAAAGGGGGCCCATTTTGGATCCCGATTGTGCACCATGAAGAAGGGGGCGCCTGCGTAGTTGTCCATCCCAAAGAGATCGAATTTGAGTCCGCTCCGAAAACAGACGATGTTGAGCGCGCCTCTCAAGATCTCTTCTTGAAACTCCTCAAGCAACTGGCCAACGCGGGGCGAATCGAGGAAGTCGATCGTGCAATCGAGAGCGAGGGTGAGCGGTTTTCCTCCTCGGGCGTCGAGGGCTCGGTGCAAGACGTCTCCGATCCTCTCAACGCGATATGTGGGAATGAGGAATTCGGTTCTGACCAAAACGGGATTGAATTTGGCTAAGATGAGATCGACCTGATTCCAATCTTTTTCGATCGCCTCCGCAATCGGTGAGGCGTTTGAAAGGTCGTGGGCAATCATGACACACTCAAAGTAGGTGTTCTCCCCGTAGAGCACTCGGGGCGTTTTCCCGACGGATCTTTCTACGGCTTTGAAAATCCCAGCGATACTCGTCATGGCGGATGAGTGGACTGCGCAAGTGGTCAATGATTTGAGAGGGGGAGGGATCGATGCGAGGCGATCCAGATAAATGAGAGAAAAATCAGAGGCTGTAAAGGGTGAGAAGATTTCGAGTAGAGAACAAAAATTGGAGAGGATCTGTTCTACATGGGCCACGGTGTCAAAGAAAAAGGAATCTTCCTTTTCTTGACTCAAGAGTTGCAGTTGCTCGTTGATTTTTTCGAGCGAGAGGGTGACGAGGGCAGACCTAGTGGGAGAGTGGATCCTTTCACGCCATTGGTCATCTGTGAGGTTGTCCAACAGTCCCTTGACTACGTGGAGCGCTCCTCTCACCATCAGGGTCTTCTCGGGGCGGTTTGATTGCCAGGTTTGGTCAAAAGAATGCAGTGCGGCGACGAAATCTTGTCTCGAGGGGTGGGGCATTGAGATTGCGGGAAAAGAGGAGTGTGGTGAAAAGAACCCTCGATCGAGTTCGACCGGATTGGCCGACAGTCCCAAATGAGAAACCCATGAGAGAAGGAATCGATGGTCCTGTTCGATGGAGGAGGTGAGGGGAAGAATGCGGAGACCTCCAATCTCTTGGGTTTGGACCCTTTGGATGCAGAGCAACTGGTTGGGATCGATGCCCCTCTCTTCACAGCCTTTGGAAAAGAGATCTTTGTAGTTGTTCCACCTTTGAAGCCATTTTCCCGGCTCGACTTCCTCGAAAACACGAGTGAGATCGACCACTACTTTTGCACCTCCCTTTTGTGCGGTCAATCGATCCACCGTTTTGGAGATCTCTTCCTGTTGTGGAACAGCGATACCGGGGGGAAGGTAGTCCTGGAGAGGGAATGGACGGGTCAAAATCAGGGGAAACGATGCAGGGTGCGGGAGGCGTTGTTTCCACGCGGCGACTCGGTTTCGGTACGTCTGAGTACTTTTGGTCCTGGGATCTCTTGCGTAGGAGCTCGTCGTCTCGGGGTGGACTTGGACCGAATAGCCAAAGGCGGGGCAGACCCGATCCACTTCAGCCGTATAGAAGCCATTCGCCTTGGCGAGCCACCGTTTCTCGAGGAAGGAGAGGAGTTGATCGTCTTGCTCGGATGAGGCGGGGATTTGGGAGAGAAGTTGCCGGTTGCGGTGCCATGAGGTTTGAGAGAGGGGAATGGGTGGGGACAAGGGTGAGGTGTTGTTAAACAACCGTGTGAAAATGTGGCGTGCACAGGAGTCGCATAAACGGCTGAGGAGTAGACATTCATTGCCCACAGCGGAGGCGGGGCAGACGGCCCACGCGAGTTGGGTCAACCGAGAGGTGACTCGAAAGGCCGTACCAGCGCCGAAGTAGACAGCTCCCTCAGAAATTTCGGAGGAGAGGAAACAGAGTGAGAGGGCGCAGAGTAGGGTCGTGAGGCGCTTCATATTCATTCTGGGGAATTAACAAATTGTACCCCCGATGTCAAGGATGGCCTTCTTACCCTTCTCACCCATCCAATGATAGATGAGGGCGTTCAGATTGGCGCCGAATCGCAAAATCTCCCAATTGCACCCGTGAGGGAGAAGAGCGATGGGGATTTGAAAATGGGCGATTAAAAAGGAGAGGAGATCCTCTTCCGTACAGGCTAACCGACTCCCTGCTGCAATCTCTCGGATCCAAAGATTCACCAATGGCGACCCTTTCTCGAAGAGCACCACCCCCGTATTGTAATGGGGGAATTCGCCGATTTGGGGAAGTTGATTGATCTCCACCGAACTCGCGGCCATTTTTGCAGGGGAAAGAGGGAGGGAAAGGAGGGAATCCACTGGGCCGCGCACTTCGCAGTCGAGGTCCAGCCACAGAGTGCGCTGAAAAGGGGAAAGAGACATCGCCATCGGTTTTTTATACCACGTTTTCCTGAGCGCCCAAAGATCCCTAATCTCTCCAGATTCCTTCCATTGTTTCTCCCAATGAGCGGCTGTGTTTTCGTCGAGTGTTTGGAGCGGAACCTCGGGGACCTCGATCACCATTCCTCTTTCTCTGCACCAAAGGCGCGCTTGGGGAGACATGCCAAAATCGGCAAATGCGACGGCGAGGTCGGGATTGTGTTTGTGAAAATGGCTCCACCACCAAGGAAGGAGCCATTCCTGGCTGGCATTGCAGCCGGCGAGTGTGCCAATTTGATCCAACATTCCCCAGATGATACCAGATTTTTCGTTCTTTTCTTGCTGTCTATGCGCTTTTCAGCAAAAATATTCTTGAATGAATTCATGAAAGTTTTTATTGAAGTAGATGAACGCATGATTGCGGCATTCTCAACCAGGATAGAAAAAAGGAAAAAGTATGGCAAAGAAGAAAACAGCAAAAAAGAAAACAACAGCGAAGAAAAGAGGCGGCGGCGGCGGTGGCTTAACCAAGATGAATTATCATCTCTCCGATGACCTGCAAGCTGTCGTAGGGGCGAAAAAGTTAACTCGTCCGCAAGTTGTGAAAAAGTTGTGGGGTTATATCAAGGCTCACAAGTGTCAGGATACAAAAAACAGACGGATGATCTGCCCTGACAAGAAACTCGCTGAGGTAATCGGCAATCGGCCCATCGACATGTTGAAGCTTGCCGGCTGCTTGAGCAAGCACCTCAAAAAAGCATAACGAACAAATTCTTTGCCGTAATTGCTATTTAACCCAGCCTGTCAGGCTGGGTTCTTTTTTTCGGCCATTGTTGCCACTTGCTCGATCGTATAATCGAATGAGCCAGTTGCAAAACCCGCTTTCTTGCACAAATCCGATGATTTTGGCGCCAGCCCGCGCTCGGCGCAAATTGGCATATCCGACTGGGCATAGGCAATTTGCGCCGGGACCGGGAGTGGCGGCAAAAGGGCGGATTTGGGCCGAAATTGGGGTTTTGCAACTGGCTCGAATACCTGTTCCGGTGTCTTCAGTTGGCCCCGTTCGACGAGCGATTGCCCCAGCCGGAGTAGTTCTTGGTGGATCTTGTGCTGCGCGCGCGCAATGATGTGGTGTTCGTTTTCCTTTTGGTAGAGGTGGCGATGGGTCATGATCATGATCCGGGCCAGATCTGGATTCTGAGCGAAAAGGAGATCCATTTGAGAGATTTGCCGCGGGGTTAGAGGAATTGGATTGTACTCAAATGTCTCGTTGCCCAGCGTCATCAAGAGCTGCTGCAGGACGGTGTCTGTGGGGACGATCGCGGTCATGTTTTCCGACGAAGTGTGCTCATAGTTTCTCGCGAATGCGATGATTTCTTGCCAGATGAGCGGATGTTCTTGCTGGAGTGTCGCTTTCGCTTCTTGGAAATGGGTGTCCTTGTTCATCCCGAGACCGATCAGGATATTGGCAATGCGGGTGTGTTCTTTCTGCTTTACATTACTTTCGTTCTCCACGGGAAAGCGGAGATGGAGATAGGTAGAGAGGATCGCCGGATCGGGGATTTTACTCATTTGCTGCTGCATGAGGATGGCGACAGCGCCGTGTCCAAATCGGCCTCGGCTGAGGAAGTCAAGCTGCATGTTGGTGAGGGGCATATTGGGCCTGCTCATCCACTTGCCCTCCTCGTCGATCCGATGAATTTGCATCTCTAAGTCCTGGACGAGGCCAGAGTTTTGCAGCTCGGGGCGGACGAACTCTTCAATCTTGCCTGTAGCCGCCGCGAGAGCTCCTGCATACACGACCGAGTTGATCGCATCGAGCGTGACGATAAGGTGATCGCCACGGAAACCACAATTATTCCTGTGCGGGAGTCGATCGACCGAGACCCGAATGGGAACATTCCTGAAAATATCGTGCAGCAGTTGACCGTATCGCTGCGTGAAATGCAAAAGACTGCGGAAAAGCAGGGACAGGTCACTGGATATATCGCGGGGGCGACAGACGCTTTTCGGGTAGCCAATAATGGACAGGCCGTGTTGACACAGCTGTCCGAGGAATTGGGCATTGCGACGTTCCTCCTGTCTCAGGATGAGGAGGCGGTATTGGGTTATGATGCTTTGAGAGCCGAAGGGCTGCTCGCAGGGAAGGAAGACGCCCTGATCTGGGAAAATGGAGGGGGCAGCACGCAGATATCGCGGAAGTGGGAAGGGGAGTTGCAATCCTATCATTTGGCTCTAGGCAAAGTGCCGATGAAGAATTATCTCATCCAAAGTTTGCAAGGCAAAGAGCTCAGCCAGAACCAGACTCCGAACCCGATCAGTCGGGAAGAGGCTGGCCAAGCGATCGCTTGGATCAAAACGGGATTTCAGGATGCGCCTGCGTGGGTGAAGGGGAACGGGCAGGTGTTGGGGATTGGTGCGATGTTCTCCGATGTACAAAAGGGGTTAGGAAAAGCGACGTTTACGAAAGGTGAATTGTGGCAGCTCATCGAACAGCGGATCGGTAAAACGGACCAGGAGCTCAGTCCGAACGGAGACCCCAATGTCACCTTTATGCTCTCCGATCTTCTGTTTCTCTATGGGGCGATGGAAGCGCTGGGAATGGATCAAGTCGCACGTCAGCAGATGCAAGGTCCAGGTAGCACCTCGGGCCTTCTGGTCGATTCCTCAAAATGGGACGATCAGTTATAATACTTGCCCAAACCAAAGGAAAATATTTATGGCCATCAGTCCTCTCCAGATGCAAGCAAAAAATTACGCGGAGCGGATTGGTGTATTCGTCCATGAACATCCGACTACGGTCAAAGTCCTCCGCGTCGCGGGGCTGATTGCCGGAGTGGGATTGATGATCGCCTCGCCGTTCACCCTGCTTCTGGGCCTTGCCGTAGCGATGGGGATCACGGGAGGGCTACTTACTTTGGCATCGGCGATTGCTTTCTATGCGCTCGACCTGTTGGCTCCACCTCACCACGATATGGCAACCCACGTTTATAAAGAGGGAGTTTACGCAGGGGGAAGGCTCTTTTACGAGAATGATGTTCCGATTCTCTCCCTCGATGCCGACGATCCGTTTCAAGCGGGGAAAGCGCATGGCTATCTTTGCGGAGAGGGGATCAGCCGCGTCACGAGCCGATTCGACCTTGTACTCCATAGGTACGCCCGTCAGCCCCGCGCAAAGAAACTACCCCGCACCCTCGCAGAGGTCCGCAATACGATTAAACCCGAACATGTACAAGAAATGGAAGGGCTCGCAGTGGGATATAATCAATGGGCTTCTGAGCAAAAATTGAAATGGCACCGACCGCTCACCGTCGACGATGTGATTCTTTTCCATTTAATGCCCGATTCGCTCCATTTCCGGCCGGCTAGCGTTGAAGCGGGACGCCTTGTCCCAGTGAGAGAGGTGCCTGTGGTTGCGTGTACGACGATTGTCCATCGCAACGAGCGCCGGGAACTTGTCGTTGCCCGCAATATGGATTGGCCTTCTCTTGGGGTGGCGGGGGCCTATAGCGTCATCATCAATCGGAAGCACGCAAATGGGCTGAGGAGTACCGTGGAAGTCGCCGTTCCCGGGATGGTCGGCACTTGTACAGGGATGAACGACCAAGGCCTTGCGCTCGCGATGAATGTCTGCAGCGGCCAGACGGACGTCATCGGCGGCATGCCCGCCGCTTTGTATAACCGCGATTGTTTGGAGCGGTGCGGCAGTGTGGAGGAAGTGGAACAGCTCACCCAGGAAAGATCTCCTTTGGGCCCTTATCATTTGACCCTCGCCGACCAGAATGGGGCGAAATCGATCCACTTCTATCAATCCCCCGCAGGCACTCACGTGGTTCGCCAATGGGAAGAACACTGTCCCTTAACGACCCTGAACTTCAAATACACACCGCACCCCGAAGGTTCGGTGCATCACGATCCAGCGCGGCTGGCGGAATTGAATCAATTTTTCGCACAGCGAGGCGGCCGTCCGTTGGAAGAGGCGCTCGCCGGTCCGTGCGTCAATAACTGGATCTCGACGCACCGGGTCAAAATGGTGCCTCAAACCCGGGAATTCGGGGTCGCCTTCGACAACGCTTTTGCAGGTCGAGTCCCTCTCCATGCCGTTCCTGCCCAAAGACTATTTATTCCCGATGATGTCCGCCCAGCAGACTGATCAGATTTTTTGGATCGGCCAACTCGGGAATTATGGGTAGGGACGTCCCAATGTCGTACCGCTTCGATAGGTTATAGACTAAGCGCAAAGCAGAAAAATCTTCTAAGGCAAATCCGACAGAGTCATAGAGGGTGATGTCTTGGGGAGACTCGCGCCCTTTTTTTCGCTGGGACACCAGCTCCCAGATCTCTCCCCGAACATACTTCGCCCGCTCAGCGGGGGTCAGCTGTTGGGTCTCCCCTTCGATTTGCGTCTGGGGCAGAAATTCGACGAAGATGCGGGCCCGCCTGAGTGTCTTGATGGACAACTCCGTTTTCCCTGGGCTATCGCCGCCGATGCCGTTGATGTGCATGCCCGGTTTTACGAGGGCGTCGGGCAAAATTTCATGATGCCCCTTGGCTGCGACCATGACCGAGATCAGCGAGCTCCCGAGGACGGCTTCTTCGACAGATCGGCATGGTTTGAGCTTAAGTCCTGTCCCTTCCATGTTCTTCTTGTACTTCTCCATCGCCTTTGGATCGATGTCAAAGTATTGGACCGTGTGAATCGGCCGCACGATCTGATGGGCCAACGTTTGAAATTCGCTTTGTGCGCCCGTTCCGATGACGGTCATGATATCGACATCGGGATTTGCCAAGAGGTCGGTGGCGAGAGCTGAGGCGGCGGCGGTCCGAATGGCCGTCAGAAGCGTCATTTCGCTCATCAAAAGAGGATACCCCGTCGACATGGCCGCCAACATACCGAAGGCGACGACATTCAAATGGCCTGTTTTAGGATTGGTTGGATGCCCGTTCACGTACTTGTAACTGAAATACTGGTCGTCCCAGATGGGCATCAGTTCGATCACCCCATCGGGAGCATAGGCTGCGATCCGAGGGATTTTATTAAATTGCTCCCACCTGCCGAGATCCTCCTGGAAATAACGGATTAGGTCGCGGATGAATGCCTTCATTCCATGTTTTGCGATGAGCTTTTCCAGATCGGGAATCGTGATGGTTCGTGTCATGGCCTAGCCTCTATAGATAATCGTTTTACAGATGACCCATCAAGCATTTTTTTTGGGGAAAAGAAAAGCTAGCCCAAAAGGCGCCCACATTGATACTATTTAAGGCCAGTTGACTACCACAATTTTGTGCTATGTATTTGCAACGATAGGAGAAGAATGGCCAATGCACCGCGTACCAAGTATCGCTGGGTCATCGCCGGCCTGATTTTTTTCATCACTCTAGTCAATTTCATCGACCGATCGGCTATCTCCTTCGTGATCGGCCCCCTCAAAGAAGAATTCCATTTTAGCGACACTGAGTTCGGGATGATCCTTTCCGCATTTGGGATGGGTTACATCCTCCTCACCTTTTTCGGGGGATGGCTCGTCGACCACTGGGGGCCCCGGTTCATTTGGCCCATTGCCGCGGTCGGCTGGTCTCTTTGCGTCGGACTTTTAGGTTTTGCAGCAGGATTTTGGGGGTTCATCGGGCTCCGGTTTCTCTTGGGAGTGGCGGAGGGGCCTCACTTTCCCGCCATGACCCGGTCGATCAGCAACTGGCTCGCCCCCAAAGAGCGAGCGAGAGCGTTGTCCATCGGCCTCGTCGCAATCCCCCTTTCGTCCGTCCTCGGTGCCCCGATCACTTCCTACCTCGTCGCCGATTTTGGTTGGCGGCCTATGTTTTTCATTATCAGTTCTGTAGGAGTCATATGGGCAGTGGCTTGGCACTGGCTTTTCCGCGACCGGCCTGAAGACTCGGCATGGGTGAACGAGGCCGAAAAACATTATATTTCCGCTCCCACCAAGCATGAGAAAAAATCGGCTCCGATGGATTGGCGCTTCGTCCTGATCCATCCTGCCCTCATCGCCAACAATATTGCTTATTTCGCCTTCGGGTATATGCTCTTTTTTGCGACCCTTTGGCTCCCTAGCTATTTTTTGAGGGAGCACGGCCTGAACCTGAAAAGCGTTGGATGGTATTTGACGATCCCATGGCTTGTCGGCGCCGTCTTTTTAAAAGCGGGCGGCATCCTTTCGGACTATCTGTACAAGAAAACGGGGAAGAGCCGCCTCGCCCGCTCGCATGTGATCTGGAGCAGCCAGCTCCTCGCCGCCATTTGCTTTGTGATCTTGAGCTTCACCCATTCTCTGGGGATGTCAATCTTTTTCTTAAGCCTGGCGCTTGGCTTTGGCCTCATGCCGCAGCCCGCCTTTTTCAGCATCAACATCGACGTGGCCAAGGAGCGAGCCGGTGCGGCGCAGGGGGTCACCTCGAGCTGCCTCTCCCTTGCGGGGATCATCGCGCCAGTCATGACCGGATGGCTCATCGATTTGACCGGCAATTATCAAGGGGCCTTTTTGCTCCTTGCCGGCATGACGGGCATCGCGGTGATCACAGTGATTCTGTTCCATCATCCCGACCGGGAATGGACCCTGAAGCGCGCGGTATAATCATCGCTTTGGCATGAGTTGCCTGAGGACGTAGGGCATGATTCCTCCATGGAGATAATACTCCACTTCGATGGGGGTGTCGATGGCGGAGGTGAGTTTGACTTTTTTCCCATTAGATATTTCTAGCGTCACTTCCTGGTGGGCGATGAGCTTCTCAAGCCCCGTGAGACTGAATGTCTCATCTCCTTTGATCCCCACCGTTTCCCATCCTTCGCCTTCATGGAAGCGCAAGGGGAGGACGCCCATCCCGATGAGATTGCTCCTGTGGATCCGCTCAAAACTCTTCGCGACGACAGCGCGGACGCCCAGTAGGGCAGTCCCTTTGGCCGCCCAATCGCGCGAGCTCCCCATGCCGTAGTCTTTGCCGACGAAGAGGATGAGGGGGACTTTCCTCTTCTCATATTCCATACCCGCGTCGTAGATCGGGATGATTTTCCCGTCTGGCAGGAGTTTGGTGAACCCGCCCTCTTTGCCGTCGGCCATTTTGTTCATGATCCGGACGTTGGCGAATGTCCCCCGCATCATCACTTCGTGGTTGCCGCGGCGCGAGCCGTAGCTGTTGAAGTCCTCCTCTTTCACACCCTGTTCGATCAAATATTTCCCGGCGGGGGTGTTTGCTTTGAAGGCGCCGGCGGGAGAGATGTGGTCGGTGGTGACCGAGTCGCCGAGGAGAGCGAGGGGGCGCATGTTGGACAGAGCTTTGCGGGGTGGCAGCGTGTGGGAAAAGTCGGTGAAATAGGGAGGATTGCGGATATATGTACTCTGCGGGTCCCAGTTGTATTGGGCACTTTTCTTCACGTCGATGGTGCTCCAGATGGGATTATCAGTCAGGACGTGGGCGTACCGTTTCTTGAACATCTCCGTTTGGACCCCTTTGATCATCGCTTCCTCGATCTCGTGCGAGGAGGGCCAAATGTCTTTGAGGAAGACCGGAGCGCCTTGGGCATCGTGTCCGAGGGGTTCCGTGTCCATATCGATATCGATCCGTCCGGCGAGGGCGAAGGCGACGACGAGGGGAGGGGACATGAGGAAATTGGCTTTTAGGGAGCCATGGATCCGCGCTTCGAAATTCCGGTTGCCGCTCAAGACGCTGGCGGCGACGATGTCAAAATCTTTGATCGCCTCTTCGATTTTCGCATCCAACGGTCCGCTGTTGCCGATGCAGGTCGTGCATCCGTAGGCGACGAGTTGGAATCCGAGAGCATTCAGCGGTTTGTCGAGCCCCGTTTTGTGAAGGTAGTCGGTGACGACGCGGGAGCCGGGGGCGAGGCTCGTTTTGATGAGCGGATTCACTTTGAGCCCTTTTTCCACTGCCTTTTTCGCGAGGAGGCCGGCGCCGATCATGACGCTTGGATTTGAGGTGTTGGTGCAGCTCGTGATGGCAGCGATCACGATCGATCCATCGCAGAGTTTCGCATCAAAGCCCCTCTTTTCGGTATAGCCCGGAGAGCCCGCAGACGAAGTGAATGGGCGGTTGGTCACCATTTCCGCTTCGCTCCAGCTGGTTTTGCCGTTAACCCCATTTTCTTTCCCTCCCGTTTCTTCGGAGGCGAGGTGAATCTCTCCCGAGCGAATAGAGACGGCTTTGCAGGCCATCGCTTTGTCATAGCCACCTGCGCTGATGGGAGCTTTGAGGAGACTTTGGAATTTCGTTTTCAACTCTGTCAAGGGAATCCGATCCTGAGGCCGTTTTGGTCCTGCGACGCACGGCCTCACCGTATCGAGATTCAAATCGACCACTTTGGTGTAATCGATCTCCCCTTTTTTCGGGATGCCGAAGAGTTTTTGCGCCTGCAGATATTCCTTGACCCTCTCGATGTCCTTTTTGTCTCTGCCCGTCATCAACAGATAGTCGAGCGTCTTCTCATCGACAGGGAAAAATCCCATCGTGGCGCCGTATTCGGGCGACATATTGCCGATCATCGCCCGGTCGGCGACGCTCAAAGAGGCTGTCCCTTCCCCGAAAAACTCGACGAACTTGTTGACGACCCCCTCTTTGCGCAAGATTTCCGTCACCCGGAGCGTGAGATCAGTGGCGGTGACCCCCTCCTGCAATTTGCCATGCAAGTGGAAGCCGATCACTTCGGGAGTTTGTAGAGAGACAGGCTGGCCCAGCATCGCCGCTTCGGCCTCGATCCCCCCGACGCCCCAACCGACCACGCCCAGGCCGTTGATCATCGTCGTATGGGAATCGGTTCCGACGAGCGTATCGAATAGCAGCGTGCCGTCGATTTCAGTCACCACGGAGGCGATATGTTCCAGATTGACCTGGTGGACGATTCCGATCCCCGGCGGGACGACTTTAAACGTCTCAAAAGCCTCCTGACCCCACTTGAGAAATTCGTACCGCTCTTTGTTCCTCTTGAATTCCACCTCGAGGTTGTACATGAATGCGTCACTTGTCCCCGCCCGGTCGACCTGGACCGAGTGGTCGACGACCAAATCGACCGGAACCTGCGGCTCGATCAATTCTGGATCCAGCTTTTTCTTCGCCACCGCGTCCCGCATCGCCGCCAGATCGACCAGGAGGGGAACGCCCGTAAAGTCCTGCAAGATCACCCGCGAGACGATGAAAGGGACATCGCCGGGATATGGTTTTGACGGATTCCACTTTGCCAGCCGCGTCACATCCTCTTCGCGCACCCGTTTCCCGTCGCAATTTCTCAGCAGCGCCTCGAGCATGATCCGAATGGAGACCGGCAGCCGCGAGATCGGGCCGATTTTCTGCTCTTCCAAAGCGGGGAGCGAGTAGTACGTGTAGGAGTGGAGTTTCTTTTTCGCGCGGAATGGATCTGACATCAGTCACCTATTTTTCAACTATTCTACTCCCTTCTTGCATTGACTCAAGAACTTTTTTGTAGTACACCAGGAGATCAATGGGCCGTTTTGTCAAACCGATCTTGCTATCTCTTTGTTTGTTGCAGAGCGCGCTGTTGTATTCTGCTGGTACTCCATTTACCTGGGTTTTGTCAGGGTCCGGGCAATGGGACATGATTAACGACTGGACGCCCACGACGGCGCCCGGGTATCCCAGTGTGGCAGGTGATTCAGCGACTTTTAGCACCAGCCTAACCGGTCCTTGCACTGCCACGCTGATGACGGCCGGAAATATTTTAATGGGTTCGCTCACTTTTACCACTGCATTCAATTGTTCGGTTGCCCCTTCGGCTGCACAGTCGATCACCTTTTCAGATCCTAGCGGAACCTCCTCCATCAACGGATCTTTATCTGGAACTTACCTGATTTCTAATCTTATGATTTTAGCGAACAACCTTTCCGTGGTTCAATCATCCAGTGGGGGATTGACCCTTTTCGGAGTGATCAGCGAAACTCCCGCAGCATCGATGAAAATGATCACGATCGGAGGGACCAATACGACCGTGATCACCGGATCGAATTCCTATTCCGGGGGAACGACGATCTCGTCGGGCATTTTGAATATCTCATCCGACCCTGCGGGGATGGCCCCGTTGGGACTGGTGGCGGGCGCTGTGACGATCAACACCGGAACCTTTCAGGCGGGAGCTCCATTCTCGACGCAAATGACGCGGGGATTCACCCTGACTGGAGCCGCAATATTTGATGCAAATACGTTTGGATTGACCATTGCAGGCATCATCGGCGGCCCCGGGTCTTTGACGCTCGGAGGGACAGCGGGAACGCTCACCCTATCAGGCGCGAATACTTACTCCGGCGGCACTATAATCAATGTAGGGACGTTGTCAGTCACTTCCGATGGCAATCTTGGTAGTGCGGCAGGTCCCTTGGCCATCAACTCGGCGACGTTTCAGGCGAGTGGGACGTTCAATTCTGCCAGGGCAGTGACCTTGACCGGTGGGGCGACGATCGACACGAATGGATTCAACCTCGGCTTGTCGGGAAACATCACAGGCTCGGGATCGTTGACTAAGATCAGCGCGGGAACGCTTGTCCTCTCCGGAAACAATCAATACGGCCCTACCACCGTCTCTGCCGGGATCCTGCAGGGCAATACCAATAGTCTCACCGGCAATATCACCAATAACAGCATACTGGTTTTCAACCAGACATTCAGTGGTACCTATGCGGGTTCCCTCGACGGCATCGGACCGACGCTGACCATCAACGGAGGCGGCCCGTTGATAATGACCGGCAACAGCTCCGGATACACTGGAATGACGACGCTCACCCCATCGACGCAATTGACCATGAACGGCAACTTAAGCGGCTCGACGCTGACGATCAATGCGGGCGGCCTCTTGAGAGGAACGGGCATCGTCGGCACCACGTTCAACTCCGGCCAGATCTTTCCAGGCAATTCGATTGGGACCCTCACAGTCAACGGCATGCTCACCTTCATGGCAGGGAGCTCCCTCTTTCTTGAAATCATCCCGCTGGGCAATTCGATGGTCAATGTCATAGGAGCCCCTGGGACGGCGTCTTTGACTCTGGGAAATCTCATTGTGTCGCCTGGCTCGGGCTTTTTCGGCCTGACGAAGACATATACTCTCCTCACTACTG
>Ga0315281_10007156_pt1 | contig 15759 bp, 14 predicted proteins | sample YL17G07_0_MG_FD_204540 | JGI IMG/M metagenome (GOLD analysis project Ga0315281, IMG submission 204540) | Sediment microbial communities from Yellowstone Lake, YNP, Wyoming, USA - YL17G07_0 | ecosystem: Environmental > Aquatic > Freshwater > Lake > Sediment | place: USA: Wyoming | collected... | reverse complement strand
TGTAGCCTTCGATCGGCCCCGACAGTGTCTTGGCGTCTTTCCCCCACTTCCACGCGGCGACGCCTCCGGGGTTGACCGCCTTCACCCCGTAGGCTTTGGCGGCCCAGATGAGCCAGGCGACGACATGCGTGGCACGCTCGACCTCGCCCGCCTCCAGAAGATCCAACACGATTTCGTTGTTGGCCATCAGCACGAGACACGACTTGTCCACGATGGGCGTGTCGTGCAGTTCTTCGTGCGTGTGCCTCGCCGAGAGGATCGGAACGGCGGCCTCGTTGACGGTCGTCCAGCCCATGCCTGCGTACAGGTAACCGGTCGCGAACGTGGTGGGCGTGACGCCTCCGAGCCCCGCCCGAAGGTCTTTCGTGTGCACGAAGGGCAGACCGCGCCGCATATTCTCCGGCGTGAGTCCTCGAGCAAAGTTGAGCGCGGCGCCCGCGACGTGGGTGTGGATGTCCACGCCGCCGGGGAACACGATCAGGCCGCTCGCATCGATCGTGCGCCCGCCCTCAATGTGAGGATGGTTGTGAGGCACCACCTTGCCATCGGCGATGCAGATGTCCCGCACGACACCGTCGATCCCGTTCGCCGGGTCATACACCCTCCCGCCGGTTATCCGCAGCATGATAGACGTCTTCCCTCAGAGTCTGAGATCCTACTCTGCCTCCTCGTTTCTCGCGACTTAGAGCGCGGCTCGTCTAGTTGCTATCGTCAATTTGACATCGCCCCATCGAACCTCTACGTTCAAAGCGTATGGAGACGCTGCCCGTCAAGCCGGAGAGATTGGCTCAACTTGAGGAGTATGCGCGCCGACGGGGCAGGAGCACGGCTGATGCCCTCGACGACGCCTTGGCCGACTACCTCGAGTGGGAGCGTCTGGACTATCAGGAAGCCCTCGATGCCGTCCGTCGAGGTCACGACGATGTGAAGGCCGGTCGCACTGTACCCGCCGACCAATTTTTCGATGAGTTCGCGCGGAAGCATGGACTTCCGCGTTGAGCTGTCCGAGCAGGCCCAACGCGACATCGCCGCGATTTACGACTGGCTGCAGTGCGAACCTCCCTTCCCGTTGCCCGGTGGCTCCCGAGAATCAAGATTCACCCGTTGAAGTGCGGCTGAAGTGTTCCTGTTAACCCGTCCAAATACTGCAACACCATACAGCTTACCGAAGAAGCACCCCGGCGGCCCGGCCGGCACTCGGCCTTAATCCGGTCTATCGTCCACTTTTGCCCTTGACCCTTTGCCGTTCAACGTTCGAGAGGGCTGGTAAAATACCGCCGGATACACAGCAAGACCCAACAAGGCGAGAACCCAAGGAGGCCCAACATGTCTACGAAGGCCCCGTCTACCGCATGTCCGATCGGCGGCCGTGCCGATGCGTCCCAGGCGACGGCTCCTGATCGCCCATCGCGCCGCGACTTCCTCGTCAAGGCTGGCGCGGTGGGACTCGCCGGCACCGCCATCGCAGGAGTCACCGGCACGAACGCCGTGTCAGGCCAGGCTCCTGCCGGTTTACGGTCGGCGACGCCGAGGGATGTCCAGAACCTGATCGGCGACGGCCGGCGGCGCCGCATCCTGCTGAGGGGCGGCGTCGTCCTGAGCCTCGACCCGCGCGTCGGCGATTTCGAGAAAGCTGACGTCCTGATCGACGGAAAGACGATCGCTCAGATCGCGCCCACGATCACTGCCGCCGATGCAGAAGTGGTCGACTGCTCGGGAACGATCGTCATGCCGGGCTTCATCACCACGCACAATCACCAGTACGAGAGCGTTCAGCGCGCCGTCATCCCGGACGGGATCCTTGCCGGCGCGTGGCCGATGGAGACGTATGGGTCGGTGGTGCAGAACATCTGGACGGCCGGCCGGATCGTGGCGCCCGGAGCGCGTGGAACACCGGGTCGCGTCATCTGGGACCTGGGGCGTGTCCCGTACGATCCGGAGGACCTGTACATTGCACAGCTCCTCGCGAATCTGAGCCAGATCACCGAGGGTGTCACCTGTGGCACCGACACCTCGCAGGCCAACCACACGCCGGCGCACAGCGACGCGATGATCAAGGGGTTGATCGACTCGGGTCGGAGGATGCTCTTCGACTACAGCGCCGGGACCGATCGCAGCGCGGACGGCTTCCCGTTTGAATTCCCCGGTGCGCTGAACGACACGACGAAGGGGATCGGCCGGATCGCGAAGACGTACTTCAGTTCCAAGGATCAGCTGGTCACCTTGGGCTTCGGCGGCGGCGGAGGGCCGGCATTTCAAGGCGCCACTTACACCGGGTGGCAGCTCGGTCGCTCGTTTGGGGCGTTCATCAACAATCACAGTGTCGGCAACCCGATGGGGATCGTCAATTCGGCCGCCGATCCGCGGAATGGCACGGACTGGTCCGACGTGACCTTCGTGCACGGGACGCGCTGGCAGGACAACTCCTTCGCGCAAATTGCGTCCGGCTCCGCAGGGTACCCGAACAGCAGTTCGTCAAAGGCGTGGGAGATCGTCCGCGACCGGGGCGCCCATGTCTCCATCGCCGTCCTCATCGAGGCGCAAATGCGGCACGGGATGCCGCCCATCCAGCAGGCGCTCAATCACGGCGTCCTGCCGAGCCTCAGCCCCGACGTCGACACCAACATGACCACCGACCCGTTCTCGCTGATGCGAGGCGCCTTCTGCCTGCAGCGCGCGGCAGCCAACGATCTCGCCTTCAGAGAGAGCAATCCCGGCGATCTGCCGATCCCGCAGTTGGTCACGTCTCGTCAATGCATCGAGATGCTCACCATCGCGGGCGCCGCGGGAAGCGGCCTCCTGAGCAAAGTTGGCACGCTCACACCAGGCAAGGAGGCCGACATCGTCGTGCTCGAGGCGCGGAACATCAACACGTGGCCGATGAACAACGTACCAGGCACGATCGTGACGATGATGAACCCCCGGCACGTCCGCGACGTTCTGATTGCGGGGAAGGTTGTGTACTGGAAGGGCAAACTTGTCGGTTGGAACGTCGACGCACTTCTCCGCCGGGCGGAGCAGTCGCGCGACCGGATCCTCGCGCGGATCAACGGCCCGGCGAAAGTCGGAGCCATTCCGCCGGGTAACAACAGTTTCAGCAATCCCTATCGGCCGAACTTCCTGGGGAACTGCTGCCACAAGGGGGAGAACACCACGGCGCCGGAGTATGTGCTGCGGCCGTAACCGCGCCTCGATGTGAGTGCGGCCGTCCACGCCGCCCGGGAATACGATCAGTCCGCTCGCATCGATCCTGCGCCCATCCCCGATGTGAAGCTCGACGTGCGGTACGACCCGGCCATCGGCGATGTCGCGGCTCGGTGACGGCTCAGGAGAGCGCCGTCTTGACGTTGGTCGCGGGAGACCACGCGGGCTTGGTTGCAACGGCCTGGCGAATGCGCCGGATGACGTCTTCGTCGGTGGGATACGGCGACGTGAGGATCGGCCGCAGCGGCAACGGGATTTCGTCCATGCGATAAGCGGTCCCGGGCGCACTCACACCGGTGACCGCCGTCGTGATGTGCACGCGCGCGAGGCGGCTCGTGTGCGTCACTTTCGGATCGAGCACGATCGTGGGGATGCGTGCCAGATGATCGATACCTGGCTGCGGCATCGTCGCTCCCGGATCGGCGCCCAGGATGAGCGCGGCGTCGTTGTCCCCGCGGACGATCAGGTCCACGGTCGAGAACTCCCCCGGATTGAATCGCGGGTAGCCCCGGGTCAGGCTGACGCCAAACGGGTAGCCTGTCGACCAGCGCAGCACCATGTCCGACCCGGTCACGTTGCCGTGCCCTCGCATCGGCATGCAGACGAACTTGGTGAAGGCGTTGAGCTCCGCTGTCAGATTCAGGACGCCCGCCGAGTTCATGTGCTTGCCACGGGTCATCGACAGGCCCATGCCGAAGAAGATCACGCCGAACTTGGCGCGCTTCATTCGATCGACCAAATCCTGCAGCTGCTCGAGGGTGAGCCCGGTTTCCGCAGCCGCCACGGCGTTCACTCGCTGGTTCTTGACGAGCGCGCGCAGGATGGTCAGGATCTCGAAGTCCTTGCCCGGTCGAATCTGCAGGAAGATGTCCGCGGCCTTCGCGCTGAGCGTTTCCCGAATGTCCACGAGGACCATGGTCCGGCCCTTGCGCCCCTCCGGCACGAACTTGCCCTTCTGCGTCAGCGTGTATTTGGTGAAGTGGCGCGGGTGACATTCGGCCGGATTGCCGCCCCAATAGATGATGAAGTCCGCCCGATTCTTGACCTCGCCGAGGGTGCATGTAATCTTGCCACCCAACTGGGCGGCTATCTCGGTGGGCCCGTGTCAAAGCGAGGTGTGGCTGTCGACCACACCTCCGAGGAGCTCGGCTAGCGCGACGGCTTCGCGCTGCGCCTCGCACGTGATGTTGCTCAGTCCGTAGACCAGCGGCATGTTGGCGGCGTACAGGTAGTCCGCGGCGACGTCGATGGCCTCGTCCAGCGTGGCGGGCTTCCCGTCGACGAGCGCATCCGGATACAGGCGCTCCGCCGTGTGGTGCTTGAACCAGGATTCCCCAAGGCTGCAGGCGTTCTTGGCTTTGACGATGCGATCGCCGTCGGCGTGCAGCTCGATGTCGTCGCAGACACAGCCACAGAAGGTGCACGTCGCGTTTTTCACAACCGTCAGGCTCATCGTCTCCCTTTGTACTTTGTACTTTGCACTTTCTACTTTCTAACTTTGTTTCCTGCGCCCGAACCGGGCGGAATGACGAACGTTCAACCGAGCTCCCGGCCGGGGAAGCTCCCCCGGATGCGGCGCGGCATGTACCGTCCGGCCTCGATCATCTCCCACGCCGGAACATTTTCCGCCGCAGGTGGCTCGTCCTCGAGAACTCGGAGGCTCCAGATTCTCTTGCTTGCGAGAACAGTCTCGTCCATATCGCTCACGAGATGATCGGCGCCGCGGCTGTCTCCGGCGCGATCGGCTCGACCTCGACTTCCCAGCCTTTAGAGGTGGGCATTCCCGTGCCGTCGGTGTATTGGCCCATGAGATGACAAGTCGGCGGTCCGTACGGAACGAAGATCATGCCCTGTGGGACTTTGCCGCCGACGCACTTGAAGACGACTTCGCCGTAATCGGACCGCACGCGAACGCTGCCGCCGGACGTAATCCCGGCCTCCTGCATGTCGTCGGGATGCATGGTCAAGGTGCCTACGATCGCCTTGTACTCGGGGGAATCCTTGCCGATGTTGATCTGCTGGCCCTGCTTGGTCGTCCGGCCCGCGTTCATGATGAAGCGCTTGCCTGTCATCGCCCGGGCATCATAGCATGCGCGCGAATCCCGCTGAGGCCTGGCACTGCTAACATTCGCAGTGTCCGCGCCTGCGGTAACCGTCGAAATCAGGAGGCTGGCATGAATCGATTGTGCTTCGCGACGCTGTTGGCCATCGTCGCTGCTCTGTCCACGCCGTTGTCGGCGCAGTGGCCATTGCGTCCGGCTTCCGACATCCCGAAAGGGGCTGCCGGCACGCCGAATCTGACAGCGCCTGCGCCGCGAACCGCCGATGGCAAACCGGATTTGTCGGGCGTCTGGATGATTGATAACAGTCCGGAGAGCAACGGTGCGCCCGGTCGGCCTCCGCGAGTGGCGGGCGGTAACGCCGGAGCGGGATTGAAAGACGGCCTGCCCTTCCAGCCATGGGCTGCGGAGCTCCAGAAGAGCCGCGCCGCCGAAATCGGCTTGAATGATCCTGATGGGCTGTGCCTGCCCCAGGGTCCGCTTCAATACCACGTCGATCCGCAGCCACTGAAGATCGCCCAGATGCCGCGACAGATCCTCATCATCTATGAGTCGAACTACGGCCTCCGCACGATCTACATGGATGGCCGTTCGCTTCCAGCGCTGGGGTCGGTTGCGCCGTATTGGCACGGTTACTCAATCGGACGATGGGAAGGCGACACGCTTGTCGTCGAATCGAACAATTTCCACGGCGTCGATCCGAAGAATCCCCGTGCTGTCGGGTTGCCTGACAGTTACCTTGGCGCGGGATGGCTCGATCACAGGGGGAGCCCTTACACAGAGGCGATGAAGTTGACCGAGCGATTCCGGCGTGTCAACTACGGACTGCTGGACATCGAACTCACCGTCGATGACCCGAAGGCCTATGCCAGGCCCTTTACCGTCAGAGTCCTCCAGCGAATTGTGGCAGACGGCTCGGAACCGATCGAATTCATCTGCCACGAGAACCAGACGTTCCTGAAGAACACCGGCCGCGCTCCCCGCTAGGCGTTGGCGGAGAAGGGAGGGAGTCGAACCCTCCGAGGACCTTTACGATCCCCAGACTGGTTTTGAAGACCAGCGGCGCCACCGGGCACCTTCCTTCTCCCAAGGGAACACGAATGGTACCATCTCCTTTCAATGGCCCGGGATCCGCTCCGCGAACTGCCCGCTGTGGACCGGCTGCTCGCGCACGCACGAACGCAGCCGCTGCTGGCTCGATTCAGCCGGCAGTACGTCGTTCACCGTTGCCGCGAGATCCTCGACGAACTGCGAACTGAGATCCGACAGGGACACCCGATCGATCCCGGCGCGCTCGGGGAGGAACCCATCCTCGACCGGCTCGAAGCACGGATCAACCTCGCGCGCGAGCCCGGGCTGACGCGCGTCGTGAACGCCACCGGAACCGTGCTCCACACGAACCTGGGTCGCGCGCTGCTCCCTCAGGCGGCCATGGAGGCGGTGTGCCGCGCAGGCACGAGTGCCGTCAATTTGGAATACGACCTCGTGCTCGGTGAGCGCGGACGCCGCGAGCAGGCGATCGACGCGCTGCTCCTCGATCTCACCGGCGCCGAAGCGGCCACCGTGGTCAACAACAACGCCGCCGCGGTCTTCCTGGCCCTGAACACGCTGGCGAGCGGCAAGGAAGTGATTGTCTCGCGCGGCGAGCTGATTGAGATCGGCGGCGCCTTCCGGATTCCGGAGATCATGGCGAAAAGCGGCGCGATTCTCAGAGAGGTCGGCACCACCAATCGCACGCACGCCGCGGATTACGAACGCGCGATCACTGCGCAAACCGGGCTGCTGCTAAAAGTACACACCAGCAACTACAAAGTGGTCGGCTTTGTCGCCGACGTCGGCCTGGCCGATCTCGTCGCGATCGGAAAAAAGCACGCCGTCCCCGTCATGGAAGACCTTGGGAGCGGCGCGCTCGTCGACTTGAGCCAGTACGGCCTGCCGAAGGAACCGGTGGTCGCTGAGCGAATCTCGCTCGGAGCCGACATCGTGACATTCAGTGGCGACAAACTGCTGGGCGGGCCGCAGGCCGGTCTGATCGTTGGCGCCGCCTCCTGCGTGGACCAACTCAGCGGGAATCCCCTTCACCGAGCCTTGCGCTGCGGCAAGTTGACCATCGCCGCGCTCGAAGCGACGCTCCGGTTGTATCGGGAATCCGCCACGCTTGCCGAGGACCTCCCGACGTTGCGGATGTTCACGCGTCCGCTGGCTGAAATGGAGACGATGGGACAGCAGTTGATTCCGGCGCTCGGGGAGGCGCTGGGACCGGCGTTTCGTCTGTCGCTCGTTGGTTCCATGTCTCAAGTGGGCAGCGGCGCGCTTCCCACCGAGGAAATTCCGACGAAAGCCATTGCGATCGAACACGACGACATGGGAGCGAATCAAGTCGCCGAGCGATTTCGCCGCGCTCGACCTCCGATTATCGGTCGCATCAAGGACGATAGGTTCCTTCTCGACTTGAGGACGATTTTCGATCCCGACGATCTCATCCCGAAGTAAACCATGCCCTACGTCGTCGGCACCGCCGGACACATCGACCACGGCAAGACGAGTCTCATCAAAGCCCTGACCGGGCAGGACACGGATCGGCTTCAAGAAGAGAAAGACCGCGGGATCTCCATCGATTTGGGATTCGCGCACCTGGATCTTCCCGACGGCACCCGCGCCGGCGTGGTCGACGTGCCCGGACACGAGCGGTTCATCCGCAACATGCTGGCCGGGGCGCACGGCCTCGATCTCGTGCTCTTCACGGTCGCGGCCGACGATGGCGTCATGCCGCAGACCGAGGAGCATCTCGATATTCTCCATCTGCTCGGGATCGACCGCGCGATCTTCGTGATCACGAAGATCGATCTGGCATCGGAAGCACGAATCGCGGAGGTCCGACAGGAAGTCCAGATCCTGGCGGCAGGGACATCGCTGGAGCACTCGCCGGTTGTCCCGTTTTCGTTCGTGACGGGTCAAGGGTTGGACGAGCTTCGCTCGCAGATCGCGCAGGTTCTGCGGAGCCGGCAGCAACAGCCGCCGCCCGGCTACTTCCGGCTGCCCGTGGATCGCGTCTTCGTGCTCCAGGGGCACGGCGTTGTCGTCACCGGCACGGCGCAAGGCGGCGAGGTCGGCATCGGCGATACCGTGCGCTGCCTTCCACAGGATCAGCTGTTCCGCGTGCGCAGCCTTCAGGTTCACAACCAGCCCGTGCCCGCGGCGACATGGGGCCAGCGAATCGCGTTGAACCTGAGCGGATCGGAAACACTTTCCCTCACGCGCGGTGATGTCATCTGTCACGAAGCGCTCACGCGACGCTCGGATCGCTTCGACGCGTCCTTCGAGGTGCGGCCGTCGGCCGCGACAGCCGCGACAGGGGTCAAGAACCATCAGCGCGTCAAAGTGCATCTGGGAACCGCTGAACGAATGGCCAAGCTGATCCTCTTGGGGCCCGCATTTTGCCAAATCGTTCTTGCGGAGCCGCTCCTGGCGCTGCGCGGCGACCGTTTCATCATCCGTGACGAGACCGCCCGGCGAACGATCGGCGGTGGCGTCGTCATCCACCCCTGGCCGCGGACCCATGCACGACGGGAACCGGGGCTCGTGGACAAGCTGAAGACACTGCAGCGGGGAGATCTCGCGAGCGTGGCGGAACTGTTTATCGCCGAGAGCAGCGACTTTGCAGTGCCGATCGCCCTGCTCTGCCAGTTTCTGAATCGACGCGTGGAAGAAGTCCGGGGACTACTGCAACGGATGGATGCGACGAGCATCGTGAGTCTCGAGGACGAGCAGGTCTACACGACGAAACAGAAGTGGACGGCGCTGCAGGAAGCTCTTGTCACAGCCCTCAGAGACTTCCACGCCGCTCATCCGCTTGCGCCGGGACGAGACATGGAGGAGCTGCGCGACAAGCTCCCGGGCCGCATTCCGCCCAGGCTGTTTCGCGCATTCGTAGATCAGCTCGAGCTCGAGAAAGCCGTCGTGCGCCACGGCAGCCTCTTGCGTCTTCCGGAGCACACGGTCCGGCTCGGGGCCGGCGACCAGCGTCTTGCCGAACAGATCAAGAGCCTGCTGGCAGCTCAACCGCTCGCCCCGCCTGACCTCAAAGAGCTGGAGCGCGCGAGTGGAGTCGGGCAAGCTAAACTCACGGAGGTCATGCGAGTCCTCGAACGGGAGCGGTCGATTGTGCGCGTCGGCGCCGACCTCTATTTTCTGGCCGAGAGCCTGGACACGGTGAAGCGCGTTCTCCATGAAGAGTTCTCTGAGCGCGGGAACATCACACCCGCGATGTTCCGAGACCACTTCAGCACGACGCGGAAGTACACGATTCCCCTGCTGGAATACCTTGATCGCGAGGGCGTGACGGTGAGAATCGGCGATGCCAGGCGACTGAGAATCTGAAGATGGCGAAAGTCACGCGCCGGAAGAGGCTCAAGCAGATCGGGCTGACGCAGCGGGTCGCGGCCGCCGGTTGAGCGTCGAAGCTCGGCCCGGCCGACCTGTTGCAGGTGCTGCACAGCCTCCCACCGTTTGAGTCGCCCGATCTGATTGTCGGTACCGAGACGTCCGACGATGCAGGAGTATTCCGTCTCCGGCCGGATCTCGCCATCGTCAATACCGTGGACTTTTTTACGCCCATCGTTGACGACCCGTACACGTTCGGCCAGATCGCGGCGGCCAATGCGTTGAGTGATATCTACGCGATGGGTGCCGAGCCGAAGACGGCTTTGAATATTGTCGGGTTCCCGAAGGGCAAGTTAGACCTCGAGGTGCTGGGCGATATCCTCCGCGGCGGCGCGGAGCGGGCAAGGGAAGCCGGCGTCGTGGTGATCGGCGGGCATACCGTCATCGATGAAGAACTCAAGTATGGGATGGCGGTCACCGGCGTGGTGCACCCGGACCGTGTGATTCGCAACGTGGGCGTCCAGCCCGGCGATGCGCTCGTGCTCACGAAGCCGCTGGGAACCGGCATCATCGCGACGGCTCTCAAGAGGCGAATAGCGTCGAAGGCAAGCGTCCGAGCCGCGGTCGCATCCATGATTGCCCTCAACAGCACGGCATCCGCCGTGATGCGGAGTGTGCCGGCCCACGCGTGTTCGGACGTCACCGGATTCGGGCTGCTGGGACACGCGCGCGAAATGGCGGACGCGAGCGGCGTCACGATCGTGCTGCAAGCCGCACGGCTGCCGCTCCTCCCTGGCGCCCGGCGTCTCGCGGAACACGGCTCTCTGACCGGCGGGTGCAAAAGGAATCGTGCCTACCTGAAAGACAAGATCGCCGTCGATCGATCGGTGTCGGAAGGCCTCCTGGAAGTCGCGCTCGATCCGCAAACCTCGGGAGGGCTCCTGATCGCGCTGCCGGAGGCCCGGGCGTCAGCGGCTGTCGCCGAGTTGCACGCGAGGGGCATCACGGCAGCGGTGATCGTCGGGTACGCGACGGCGCTTCAGGACGTCTCGGTCAAGCTCGTCTGACGCGAAGACGCGACGGCGAGATCCGCATACACGCGCTCGGCGCGCTCGACGAGTGCGGCATGGCACGCGGCCGCGTCGCTTCCGGCGGCGAACACGGTGCAGACCGGCCGGCCGGCGGCGATTTCTTCACCAGGGTGCGGCACGTCGCGAACGCCGGCGGCGAGCCACGTGCGCGTGTCGCCGACGCTGACGTCGCGCCGCGCGAAGACGATGGCCTTGCCGACGGCGGGAGCGCGGCGTCGCGCGCCGGCGAGATCGAAGTCAGGCAGAGCGCCGGCCGCGCAGGCGGCCGCGTGCGCGCCGAACACCGACACGCCGTAGGCGCGCTCCACGAGCTCCATCGACGCCGTCCAGCGCGGGTTCACTTCGATCGCGTACGGAACGCCGGCGCGCGCGACGAAGTCGACGCCGTTGACGCCGACCAGGCCGAACTCCTCGGCCACGACGGCGGCGAGCGCGCGCGCCCGGTCCAGAAGCGCCGGCTCGGATCCAGGGACCGCATCGTCGTCGGCCGGTTCGAGGATGCTCCCGCAGTACCGGTAGCCCGCCGCTCCGAACGCATCCTCGCCGACCAGTTGGCGGGTGATGCCGAGCGGCACGGCACGCCCGCCGGCTGCGACGAACACCACCGAGCCGGGCGTCCCCTCGACGAACTCCTGCAAATAGCAGCGGCGCGGCAGCGCCGTCGCGGGGCGCCACGTCCGCACGTGGTGTCCGCCGCCCGACGCCAAGGGTTTCACGAGCCACGACGACGAGGTTCCTGGTTCCGGGGTCCTGGCTCCGGGGTCGGGTGCGCCGACGTGCACGGCGGGCACGGCGAATCCCCGGCGGCCGAGCGCCTGCATTAGCTGTAGCGGATCGCGTACGCGTCGGAGGACGGCGGGCGCGTTGCCCCAGAGCGCGCGCCCGGCGGCCAGCGTGCCCACAGCGCGTGGATGATTCTCGAAGCTGGACAGGTACGCGACCGCGTCGCACTCGATGCTCTTGGCCGCTCGCGCCGCCGCCGTCGCCGTGAAACGCGCACCGAAGTCACGCGGAAGCGACAACGCGCGCACCGACGGGTGCTGATCGAGGTCGCCGAACGCATCGACCGAGGTCACGCTGAAGCCGGCCCGGGCCGCGGAGTCGGCAGCGGCCCGGTTCGACGCGCCCGCGATCAGAAGACGCGTGGCCGCCGCCACGTCACGCCGAGGCTGGCGTCACATCGCGAGCGACGTCGGCAATCGCCTCCGCGTCGAGCACGAGATCGTTGCGCTCGAAGAGGCGGGCGATGCACGCCTTGTGGATTTTCATCTTCAACTTGCCGACGCCAAGCGCGCCGAACACCGTCACGCCCTCACGCGCCACGCCGTCGTCCATCACCTCGATGCCATCGATGCCCATCGGCGGGACGACGTTGAGATCGGCGGCGGCGACAACACCTGCGCGGCCCGCCCAGGCGTTGCGCGCGACGAGACAGACACCCGCGGGCCCGGTATTGAGCAGCAGCGCGGCGCCGTCGAGCGCGGCGACGGACTGAGAGCTGTCCGCCATTGCGATCGCGCGCACCGTGCCGCCAAACCGTTTGATGATGCCGTCGATAAGCGCGGGATCGGCCTGGCGTCGCGAGGTGATCACGACGTCGGCGCCGGCTTTCGCCAGCAGTCCCGCCGCGCGCACGCCCACGGGTCCCGTTCCTGCGGTGATGACCGCGCGCCGACCGTGGACCGCCCCGCCCGCCGCCTGCCCCAGCTTCGCGACCGCGGCGGCCGCCGTCGTGTTCGATCCGTTCGAGTCGAGCATCACCGACACGCGCATCGGCCCGAAGAACGACTTCGTCACCGCCGCGAGCAGGCGCTCGCCGGCGGCCATGTCGGTGCCGCCTATGAAGATGGCCGTATTGCACAGGTCTTTCGGCCCGCGCGTGAAGATGCAGCCGTGGACGAGATCGCGCACCGCGTCGGCCGTCACGCCGCCGTAGCTCATGACGTCGTCGGCACCGCCGTCAAGGGCGACGACGCGGTCGAACACGCTGGGATGTGGGGAGCTGTCGAGCTGGAGGAGAAGTTTTCGCACTGTAGAGAAATCGCGAGGACCGGGCAGCCGATCCTCGCGCGATCTTGAACCGTCCGCCTGAAGGCGGACGCTACGTCCTGTTTGCTACGTCCTGTTTACTTCGGGCTGAAGGGATGCTTGGCCGTCTTCGAGCCGGTGATCACGTCGGCGACCGACGGCTTCTTGCCGAGCGCGCGCGCGATCGATTCCTTCGTCGCCTGGTAGTTGTAGTCGTAGATCTTCTTGTCGTCGGCCGCGTCCCAGTGGATGAAGACGCCGACCATGACGCAGAGGTCGTCGGCCTTGTCCTTGGGAATCACGCCGCTCTCGAGGGAGTCGACGACGGCGCGCGCGACAGCGGCCTGCGCGGGTCCGAACATCTGGACGGCCTGTTTCGCACCTTTGATGGTCACCTTGTTGAACAGCAGGGTGTCGGGCTTGGCCGGCAGGTTCGGCGCGACCACGGCGAGCAGCGTCGTGAACCCGTCCTTGTTGTTGGTCAGCGCGTTGCAAAACGCGGCGCCCGCGGGGCCGGATTTGGAACCGATGATCAGATCGATGTGGGCAACTTCGTTGCCGTCGCCGACGAGCGACTCACCCAGAAAAAAGTCGGCTGCCATGTCGAGAAGTCCTTTCAGAAAGACGGAAATAAGCGGCTAGCGCCCTGAGGGCACGCCAAGCGCGGGAGTGTATCACGACGCGGAAACGGATGCCGCGTTCCTGCTATCCTTCCGTCCGGATGCTGCGTTTTCTCTTCGCCGTCCCGCTGGGCCTGGCGCCGCGGCGCTACTGGCCGTCGCTCGACACGCAGGTGCCGGTCTTCCGCGCGGCCTTCGCCTCGGCCCTCGCGACGTTCCTGCTGTCGGTCATCATCAGCGTGCCGGCATTCTTCGCCTACGCACAAGGCAACGCGAGCTCGGCGGTCGACATGATGCTGCAGTCGACGGGGTGGCGAACACCGCCGCCAGGCGCGCCGGCGCCGACGGTCGCCGGGGCGCAGATCACATGGGTGTCGAGCTCGATGATGCTGCCGGCCTTTCTGTTCTTCACGCCAATCGGCCTGTTCTCGACCTATCTCACCGTCACCGGCGTCGTTCGCATGATTTCCGCGTTCGTGGACGACGCGCGGGGAGACCCGATCCTGTCGACGGTCGACAGCGTGGCCCGCCGGCTGTGGAACAGCAGCCGCCGGCGCGCCGCGGCGCACGCGCGCGAAAAGCGCGAAGGCGTCGACGTGCCGGACGTCCTCGTGACGGGGGCGGCCGCGGGTCTTCCCGACGCGGACATCGTCGTCATCGCCTCGCGGCGGAAAGCCGACTGGGACGCGGGCGCGATCGTCGTGACCGATGACAAGTGGTTCACGCTCGGCGCGCCGGTCGAACAGCAGATGCCCGCAGGATGGCGCACGCTCTACCCGCTCACCGAGCTTCATCATCACGAGGTGCTCCGCCGCGCGGTCCGCTACACGCTGCCCCCGCTGGCGGGCGCGCGATCTACTTCAGCTCGGTGATGATCGCCCGCAACTGGCCGTCGACGAGCGTTTCGGTGTGGACACGGTCGCGCAGGTTGAATCTGGTGTCGCCCGGCACCCACGTGTTCACGACGCTCTTGCCGTCCGGCGTCGTCGATCGCAGCGATCCGTTCCCGAGATAGATCACGACCACGTCCTTGTCGTGGAAATGCACCGGCGTCGGCTGGCCCGGCGTCCATGTGTAGTCCCAGACGATGACGCGCGCGTCTTCGTAGGCCTTGATGCCGTTGGGGCGCGGAAACGCGTTCGGAACGCCCGATGTGTTCGCCAGCGGCGCGACGACTCTGTCCTTCAGCGTGATCGCGATCGCCTTGGCCGGCGTGACGGAAATCCAGATCTCGTTCGGCGTCTGCCGCACGATCGACCCTGGCGGTCCGCCAATGGTGGGCCGCTCCCTGACATTCACGCGCTCGTTGTCGACAAGCGGCGGGTCGAGCGTCGTCTGCACGAGGTCGCCGAGCTGGGCCGCGCTGAACTGATTGCCGTCCAGATTGGCGACGAGCACGCCGCGGCGATCGATGACGGCGGTGTGGAACGAGTGCGTCAGCTGCCCTTCGTCCTGCCAGAACTGGACGCCGAACATGCCGGCCACACGCGTCACGTCGGCCAGCGGTCCGGTCAGGAAGTGCCAGCCGGCCGCATTCGTCGTCCAGGTCTGCGCGTAGTCGGCGAGCGCCTGTCCCTGATCGAGCGCGGGATCGATGGCGATCGTCAGCAGGACAAGATCTTTCCCCACGCGAGCGGTAAAGCGCCGCTCGAGCTGCGTGAAGTTGCTCGCGAGCCTGAAGCAGTACGCCGGATTCGGACAGCGGACGTACGTAAACGTGAGCGCGACGACTTTGCCCGCGAGATGGGAGAGCGTCACCGGCGTCCGCTGCTGATCAACAAAAGTGAAGTCCGGCACGGACTGCCCCGGTTCGAGCCGCGCCGGCGGCTCGCCCGCCGCGAGACGACTGAGCAATTCCAGCCGCTTGAACTCGGACGGCTTGACCTCGAGGGTTTCGTAGCGGCGGACGCGCAGCGCCTCGACAGACGACGTGTCGCCGTCGACGACGACCGTGAATTCGATCGCCGCGCCCGGCCTGACGTTCTTCAGCAGCGCCGCGTCCTTCACCGTGAACGGCATCACCATCGCGGGCATGAACCCGGGCACGCTGTCGCACGACACCGACACGCTCCGGGCCGCCGCGTCGACGGTCAGCACGAGCCCCGTCATCTTGTGACGCTCGGCCGCCTCCGTCGCCGCGGACGCCGCGAACAACAGCGCCGCCGCAAGGAGAATCCTCATCGCGTTCCGCCTCCGAGCGTCGTGGTGCGTCTCGCCAGGCGCGTGTAGTCCCCGGCGAATTCGGTGATCTGCAGGAACTGACGGCTCGCGACGCCCGCAAACGTCTGGCGCGAGCCGGTCGCCGGCCACCAGACGTCGATCCTGTCGATCGTCGACGCCGCGCCGACGCCGATGTGCAGTTCCATCGGGTTG
>Ga0315281_10007155_pt1 | contig 15761 bp, 13 predicted proteins | sample YL17G07_0_MG_FD_204540 | JGI IMG/M metagenome (GOLD analysis project Ga0315281, IMG submission 204540) | Sediment microbial communities from Yellowstone Lake, YNP, Wyoming, USA - YL17G07_0 | ecosystem: Environmental > Aquatic > Freshwater > Lake > Sediment | place: USA: Wyoming | collected... | reverse complement strand
GCCTACCAGTGTCGCCGCTCTTTACCATCTCGCCTTCTTTCGGGCATATGTGATCGCGTCTACTGCGTCTGTTGGCAGATACTCTGAATACATATTGGGTGGGTACTTCCCTTCATATTCAGCATAGACCCGGGAGTAGAGCTCTTTCCTGATGTTGGGGATGGAATGCCTCTGCCGAAATGACGCGATGGGGATGATCTCGCCAACTACGGTTTCCTGCGCCGACTCTGCCTGTTTCAAAATTACGCCGTTAGGATCAATTATCATTGAAGAGCCTCCCATTGCATTTCCATACCATTGGGGGGCCCACGAGCCGCTGTTGGCATAGATACCGTAGACGTGGTTCTCCATGCAGTAACTGCGCATCGTCACTCTTGAGTCGCCGATGCCTGGAGTTTCGGAATAAATGTACCCTCCGGCAGCAATCAGGCGTACCAGAATCTCAGCCCCCTTGAAGGCAAAGGCTCTGGCTGTCTCCGGCTGAAAACCCTCCGAGCATACGAAGGTGGCGATGTTTCCTATTTCAGTTCTGGCTACAGGCCACACTGCATCCCACCCATAGCGCTCTACAAACTCATCAAGTACATCATGCACTGTCGTAGCGTACTCCAGCCGTCCAGGGTCACGAATCGCCTTCCAGTGATTGTGAATGACTTTGCCTTCAGGGCCAACGATCAGCGAAGTGCTGAAATAGTGATCTGGCCAGTCTTTCTCACGGGTGTGACACGCTAGCGCGATATAGCAGTTCAGCTCCCTTGCCGTCTTGCCAATGCGCTCAATCTCTTCTCCGGGCAACTCTATGGCAATCCTCAGCCACTCCTTTCTTGTCCACGCATAGTCGAGACCGGTAAGACAAAACTCGGGAAAGCAAAACAGTTGCTTCGGTGAAGTTGTCGGCCACATCATGGCACCTTCGACCATTTCACAGAGGTGCTCCACGTTTGCCCTTACGCCTTTCTCTGGATTCCCGGGGTCGATGGGCTTGGTGTGCATCTGCATGGCGCAGACGGAGATATTGTCGTATTTCAGCGGCCTGACCTCATAGTTGGGTAGCGGCTTCTTGTAATAGGGCTCGGAGCATTCTATGTATTGCTTGTAGTAGGTCACTTGCTGGCCTCCGTCCAAAGTTGCGATAGATAAACTGATCCCGCGGGGTAGCCTATTCCCATTCACGAAGCTGCGCCCGCCAATTCGCTGGTGTGTGCCGACGAACGCATAACGCATCTTATGTTAATTTCGCTTACCTCCTCACCCCCAGAAGGGGAGCGATCGGAGCGGATTAGTAGAAAACTGTTTCTACAGGAGCCATCATGACGGACGGCCGCACCGGCGCCGCGACAAAGAAGCTGCTCATCTCGTTCCATCCGAACCCGCGCGTCCTGCCGCTGGTCGATGGCGGCGTGAAACCGGAGGGCGTTGACCTTGAATGGGACACCGGCGCGATCGGCGCCGCGTTCCTGCGAGCGCTCACGAAGAACGACTTCGACATGTTCGAGTTTTCCATTTCGCACTACATCGCCACTCGTGATCATCCTAATCCCGCCTACGCCGGCTGGATCGCGGTACCGGTATTCACTTCGAAGCCGGTGTTCCTGTATCGCAACCTATTTGTGCGCGAAGCCGCCGGCATTAAAAGCCTTGCCGACCTGCGCGGCAAGCGCCTGGGGATCCCCGACTTCAGTATGACCGGTGGCATCTCGATTCGGATCATTCTCAAAACGCTCTACGGAATTCATCCACGGGAAATCACCTGGATCAACACCCGCCCGGCCAGGCTCCGTCACGATCATGCGATGGGATTCGATCACAGCACAGAGACCGGCGTAAAGGTGATCAATATCGACGAGGGCACCACTCCGCAGCAAATGTTGGAGCGCGGCGAGCTCGACGCGGCGGTCGGTGCGCCAGAAGTGGAAGTCAGCGAGGCGCCTGGCATTCGCCATTTCCCCCGCGAGCAATGGGTCGAAGTCCTGGCGGCGGTGCAGCGCGCGATCGGCATCACGCCGGTCAATCACACGCTGATCGTCCAGAAGCGTCTGCTGGTCGACCGCCCCGATCTCGCGACGCGCATGCTGCAGGCATTCGAGCGCTCGAAGTTCGAGGCCTATCGGCGTAGCCCCACCGCGCGTGCGATCCTTCCGGAATACGACCTCGATGCGCAGCGTCGCGCGTTCGGTGACGATCCATTCCCGTACGGTCTTAGGGCAAATCGGCAGGCACTCAAGCTCGTCGCCGAGCAGCTCGAAGTCGACGGCGTCATCCGCAAGCGGCCGGACATCGACGGGTTGGTGGCGGAGTCGGTGCGGAATAGTTGAGTTTTCAGTTGATCACCTGACGAACGATTCATTTAAGGGTACCCCGTGCCCGAGTTCGGTTCCCGCGCCGCCGGCGGCAAACGTCTCACGGACAAGATCTGCATCGTCACCGGTGCCGGGCAAGGCATCGGCCGGGCCGCGGCGAAACGCCTGGGTGCGAAAGGCGCCAAGATCGTCGTGAATGGCTAAAAGAATCAATCCGGCCGCGAAATCCGAAGGGCTTGCCGGTGCGCCGCAATCTCGTGCTTGTAGCCACCACAGGAAAGCGTGACCGGTAGCAATAATGACACCCTGCATCGGCGGGGTTCGCCATTTCTGGTGGCCTTTCCAGCGGCAGCTTATGGCCGGCTGCTGCCCTTGGCACCGCGATCCTACTGAAATTTGGGCCAACGGCTGCAATGTGGAAGCGTCGACGGGCGCAAACGACCCTAAGCAGACGGTCAAAATTTCGGAAAGCAGTCGTTCAACGCCCGCTTGACGCGCTTGTTGGCCAGCGGCGTCCAAAGGGCTGTTTGATCCTCCACACTCGGATCGCTGCGGGCAAACCCGCTCGATAGTGTTGCCTCAGAAAAACTATTGATTCGGCCCGCAGCAGCTTTCCCTCTCGAGCCGGTAACTATCCGCCGAGGCATCATGCTGCCCGCTTGAGATTTGTCGGGCAGGTCGCCGACCGGCCGCTGCCTTGTTGGGGATTGGGGCCGCATGTGCCGGGTTTGCGCCCGCAACCAATGACATAGTATTTTCAACGGTCGTGAGCACCGTCTCTTTCTTTCTAATCTTTGTGTCGTCTGCTTGCACGGATACCGAAACCGCCAATGCCACAACAGCACTGACCGTTAGCAACGAACGTAGTGAAATGAAGATAGGTTGATCCAAAGCACTTCTCCCTGAAAAATAAACCAAAACACACCTGTTTTTTTGTTTGACAAACAGCCAAGCGAGCAGAAAAACCGGTACTGCTTTTCTCTGCTGCCTAACTTCGTTAGGATATATTTAGTTTGTCAGCGTGCGCATGATACAGGTCTAAAGCGTCAACTGCCGATCATTTGCCAGCGGCCGGTAACTGGATGTGCCGGGCGACGGCAGACGACCCAGAGCAGCCGTTCAAGCTTAGACTTCCCTGTGGCCGAGTCCGTTACTAAACGAGGGGACACATCGCCTCCCGCTCCCCTAAATCAAGGGCAGTTTCGGCAATTCTGAAACGGCCTTTTAGTGCGTTTGGTGTTACAGCCGCTTCCAAGTCTGATGTAGGAGTCACAAAGATGATTCGTCACATTGCGTTCGTAGTCGCATTCGCCTGGACTGCCGCGGGATTCGCCCAGTCTTTCCCCGCTAAACCGATCACGCTCATCGTCCCCAACCCGCCCGGCGGTCTGGTGGACACGTCAGCACGAATCGTGGCCGAAGTACTGCCGAAAACGATCGGCCAAACCGTGGTGGTGGACAACCGCCCGGGCGGCAGCGGCAACATCGCATACGCAATCGTCGCCCGTGCCAAGCCAGACGGCTACACCTTGCTCGTGTCCTATTCGGCGTACCACGTGGCCAATCCGTCGATGATGGCGAACCTTCCTTGGCAGCCGAAGGATTTCGCACCTGTCGCGCTCGTCACCGCGGCGACCAACGTGATCGCGGTGCATCCCTCGGTGCCTGCCAACAATCTCAGAGAGTTTCTCGCCTACCTCAAGTCCAATCCCGGCAAACTCAACTACGCTTCTCAGGGCAACGGATCGCTCTCGCACATAGGCACGGAGATGTTCAAGCAGCAGACCCAGACAGACATGCGCCACGTCGCCTACAAGGGCTCCGGCCAAGCCATTCAGGACGTGCTGTCAGGACAGGTGCAGGTATTCATGACGACGCCGCCCTCCGTGATGGGGCACATCCAGGCGGGCAAGCTCAACGGGCTCGGGATCACGGGCAAGCGCCGGCATTCGATGATGCCCAACATCCCGACCACGGCCGAGGCGGGCCTACCGGGCTTCGAGCTCGATGCATGGGTGGGCTTGTTTGCGCCCGCTGGGACTCCCGAGGCCGTGATCGCCCAGTTGAGCGATGCGGTCAAGCGCGCGCTCGATCAGCCCGAAGCAAACCAGCGCGCCTCGGGCGCCGGTATTGAACTCCGCTACCTCGGGTCCGACGCCCTTGCGGCGCTGGTGAAACAGGAGATCGCCTTCTGGGGCAAAGTGATCAAGGCTGGAAATATCACTGCCGACTGACGCAGACTCTGCTGGTCTGCGCCCCCGACGGCTAGTCGATCGGCGTTCACTTTCGCGCGCGATTCTCGCCGTATCCGTCGGCGGACTCGGGCAGTCCCACGCGAAAACTGGCCGGCCAAGTCGGTGCGCTTCGGCGCATCAGTTCTTCTTTGTCTCTACGTCACGGGACTGGGGTTATGACCTCGGGTGACCAGCCTCAACGTCCGGTTTGGAGAAGCGCGACCGGCCGGTGTCGACCCACTCCGAACATAGCACGTTCTCCTAAGCTGCCGTTCAATGCCCGCGTTCGACCGCGCTTCTCCGAGAGATTGGCGAATCAGTTCGGCGCGCCGCAATCAGGTGCCTGAACCGGCCCCGAACCGCGCACAATGCGCATCATGTTAGTTTCGCTGCGCTACGCACCCCCGGCGGGGCGGATCGGAGCGGGTTAATGGTAAATTAATTTGCACTTGCGGAGAGAGCATGGTGAGAGGAAAGACTGTCTTTCATGTCCACGATTGTTAATAGACTTGTTGCTTTGGCAGGGCGGGAAATATTGTCCGCCGCTGCTTCATGGCGCCGAAGCGTTGGTATACTTGCGCGCCTCAGTCCAAAGTAGTTCCGATTCGCACCGCCCCTGCCGGAGTCGAAACAATGTTGAAACTGCACGCTGTCGCAAGGATTTCTGCATTCTTGGTTGTCTGCGCGGCTGCGGCCGGCGCCGCGGCGCAGGACAATTATCCGAACAAACCGATCCGGATGATTGTAGGCTTGTCGCCCGGCGGCATGGCCGACCAGGCTGCGCGCCTGCTTGGGCCCGGACTTTCAAAGGAACTCGGCCGGCAAATCGTGGTTGAAAACCGGGTTGGGGCAACCGGCGCTATCGCGGCACGCATGGTCGCGGACTCGGCGCCCGACGGTTACACGCTTATGATGGTGCTCGACGGCACGCTGGTGCTTCCGGCGGCGCTCAATCCGAATATTCCCTTCGATGCGGTCAAGGACTTTGCCCCTATCGTCAAGTTGATCGAGTCGCCGATGACCGTAGTTGCGCACCCGTCGCTTGCGGCGAACAACCTTGCCGAGTTGCTAGAACTGACGCGCTCGCCAGGAGGCGACAAGAAATATTTCTACGGTTCGGCCGGTAACGGGAGTTCGGGCCACCTCCTCGGCGAATACCTCAAGCAGCTCACGGGGCTCCAGATCACGCACGTGTCCTACAAGGGGGCGGCTGACGCGGCGCGCGATACCGTCGGTGGCCAGATACCGCTGCTGATCGCGTCGGTGGGGACCTCACTGCCGTTTGTGAAGTCCGGCAGGCTCAAAGGGCTGGCCGTGACCAGTGCCAAGCGTTTCCCAGCCTTGCCTGATATGCCCACCGCCGCCGAAAGCGGGCTGCCAGCACTGAAAAACTTTAATGTGCCGGCATGGGCGGGAATTGTCGCGCCGGCCGGTACTCCGGATTCCATCATCCGTCGTGTGTACGAGGCTACGGCCAAGGTACTGGGCGACGGCGATCTGATCGAAAAATACGCCGGCGTGGGTGCGGTGGTTTCGGTGGCGGGGCCGGCACAGTTCGGTCGGCAGATCGCCTCGGAACTGGAGCAGTGGCGAAAGGTGGTACGCCAAGCTAATCTGCGCTCGGAGTAGCTTGTAACATACAGCGAAGCAAGACTGCAGACCGCAGTGAAGAGCTTGTGCCGGACAAATGCTCGCGCCGCATGCTATTGCGGCGCTGGCGCGAGCGGCTTCACAATCGTGTGTGTAACTTCCACTGAGGTGTTTCCATGGACACGAAAGAGCCGGGCGGCGCCGAAGCGCTCTAGATTGCAGCACCGGGTGGTAGAACTTTCCCAATGCATGGCGAAGGAGGGTAAGAGGTGATCGACAAGACCGTGGCGACCTGCGAGGGATAGTAGAATCAATTCGGCCGCGAAGTTGGAACATCTTGCCGGGGCGCCGCAATGGCGTGCTTGAAGTCGCCCGAACGGCGCGCAATGGAATTTATGTTCAGTTTTGGCGATTCAGGATGCTGCATTCTGTGCTGCTGCTCGCCGACCGGGTGATCGAATAGGTTCCGGCAGCCCGCGAACGGCCGGTTTCGTTTGGAGTGAATTTGGGGACCAGGCTTGGAGGTCCGGTTGTGGCCGGCTGCTGCCCTTGGGACCGCGATCCTACTGAAATTTGGGCCAACGGCTGCTAACTGGAAGCGCCGGCGGGCAGGATCCGACCGAACCAGTCACTCGCAGAAATTCATACGCGGTAACCGTAACCCCGCTTCGGCGGGGTTTGTTCTTGATGGTATCTGCCCACCTTTTGATTCGAGTCAAAGCCGGCAGTTGCGCGGTCGAGCAACATTATTTTTGCCAACGTCTTTTTGGAGGCGACCAAAGATGAATGCAGCAGATATTTCGGCACTTGCACGCCACCTTTTTGAAACACAAGGCGCCAAAGCCATCGCGGAGGCCGCTCAAAAGGCCGTGTCCTTTGAGGACGCCGGCGACGAGGAGCAGTCGAAGACTTGGCGGCGGGTCGAGGCCGTATTGTGGGAGATGCGTGGTCCGCACGAAAGTTAGGCGACAGGTTTCAGCGGGCTGATCCGCAGGCGTCGGCCTGAAATCGGCAGCCGTCGAGCCGTAACCTCGCATCAGCCGCTAGGAGCGCCCTTCCTCGCGCAGCGAACGTCCGCGAGTGACCGGTTGTGGCCGAACTGAGTCCGTGGCACCCTCAACCCACTGAAATTCGGCGAATGGCGGCTTTCTGGAAGGACCGACGGGCAGGACCCATTCCGGACGGTCGCGCCAGTGTGCTGCAAACTAACCCCTGTAGCACATTCTCCCGAGGGGAAACAGGCCGAAGCGCAGCGCGCCCGAGCGGACGATGGCGACGATGCGGGGGTCGGGGTCTCCGCTCACTTCACCTTTTCCCAGATCACGGTACCGAAACCCATGCTGCCGTCGACCGGTGATGGCGCTGGCCGCGTCGTATAGATTAGGCGGTCGCCTTCCTTCTTGACGTCCCTGATCTGCTTCGTGCCGCTCCAGACTTCATTCCAGGAGACATCGATTTGATGTTCGATGGTCTTGCCGTCGAAATTGTAAGTACCGGCGTAAGCGATCATTGAGGAAAACAGCTGGTTGCGCTGCTGATCTGTGATCTTCTCGATGCTTTCCGCCTTTGGCCGGTCGGCTCGGGTAATTAGCACGAGCACGCGCCCGTCCCTTCCGTAGGTGATGAAGCCTTGCGGCTTCGAACCGAACGTTTCGATGATCGCGCCGGTCGCGGTGTTGGTCCGGGTGCTGCTGATGAGCCTCCAGGTACCATCCAGGACTTCCTGGCTTGCGGCCGGCCGAGCCAGAACGATCATCGAGATCAGTACAACAAGCGTCGCGCGCGTCATCGGCTGCTTTCCTCAAACACGAATGGTGTTGAATTGTATAGGATGAGACACGGCAGTTGCATGTGTCAATTGTGGCAAGGAGCCGGAGATTGGGCAATCTATGGGATTCGAAACCCGTGCCGTGACATCTTCGGCCTGATACAGATCACGGTTACGCATGGGCATCAAGTCTGTGTACCGCACGATGGTCCGCTTCTGGCCGATGGCGGCCTGTCAAGCCGGTCCTCTGTTAACCCGATCAGAGCGCTTTTCTCGCTGCATTTACCAGCACCGGCGCGAGATGCAAAGTACTTCCAGCGAAGCGTAGAGGTCTTGGGACTCCGGACCGGGTAGGCCGATGCGATGACCCCACGCCTCTCAGGACTCGCGCCATCTTTACCTGAGCGGCATTGCAAGCGGCCGAGCGCAGGTGCAACATGCTCTCAGCGCAATGCTCGGCAGCGTTGAATCAGCGCCAAAGCGTCGCCACCGAGGAAGGAGACGATGAATGAAGAACAATATATCCGGCGGACTACTACTCACCGCACTGCTCGGGTGTGCTTTAACTGCCCACGCTCAGGACTATCCCAGCCGGCCGGTCAAGATTATCGTGCCGATCGCATCAGGGGCCTCTTTCGACACCGCGGCGCGCCTGTTCGCCGAAAAACTCCGGGAGAAATGGGGCCAGCCGGTGATCGTGGAAAACCGCGCGGGCGCCGCGCATAACATCGGCGCCGAGGCGGTATCCCGGGCGGCGCCCGACGGTTATACGCTGCTGTTTGCGCCGCCGCCGTCGCTGGTCATCAACAAGAGCCTGTTCGCCAAGCTCGCCTACGACCCGGATGCGTTTGCGCCGATCTCGGTGATCCTGTCGACTTACAACGTGCTGGTGGTGCATCCCAAGGTGGCTGCGGACAGCGTGCAGCAGCTGATCGATTTCGCAAAGGCGAATCCGGACCGGCTCAACTATGCCTCGGCTGGAAGCGGCACCACGCCGCACCTTGCCGCCGAACTCTTTAAGGCCGTGGCCGGAGTCGGGATCGTCCACATCCCTTACAAGGGCACGAGCCCCGCAATCATGGAGCTGATGGGCGGACAGGTGGAGGTCATGTTCGCGGACATCGGCCTGGCCCATCCCCACATTCGCGCGGGCAAGCTGCGCCTGCTCGCCGTTGCCAGCGAAAAGCGCAGCAGCACTTTGCCCGACATCCCCGCGATATCCGAGGTACTCCCGGGATTCCTCTCCGTGATCTGGCTGGGCGCGGTCGCGCCTGCGGGGACACCGTCGGCGATCGCGCACAGGATTTCCGCTGCTATAGCGGAAGTGCTGAAGCAGCCCGACATCGCCAAGCGGCTGGCCGATATGAGCTTCGATGCGATCGGCAGCACGCCTGAGGAAATGGCGCGGTTCATGACCCAGGAGCGCGAGCGCTGGGGCAGCGTCATCCGCACCAGCGGCGCGACAGCCAACTAGCTGCTTCCGGCAGTGCCGGGTCAGGAGGACAGCGGGTGATGGCACCGCTACTCGGCAACCTCTCCCGCCGGCGGCGGCACGGCGCCGTGCGACTTCACGTCGCCACGCTGGATGCTCGCATAGTCCTCCAACTGGCGCTTGGCGGCGTCAAACGCGTCGCGCAGCGCCACGTACACGTCCTCGGCATGCTGCCGGTTGACCACGATCTCCTTGCCCGGCGCCGTGAGATCCACGCGCACCGCAAACTGCTTCCCCTGTTGCTTGTGGCGGTCCTCCAGTTCAGCCACGACGCGGCAACCCATCAGTTTCGGATAGATCCGATCGAGCTTTTCCGCTCTTTCACGAATATGCTGATCAAGCGCGTCGGAATGTTCCATGCCGCGCACGGTGATTTGCAGTGATGTTTGCATTGAGGCCCTCCTTGACCACATATTATCCCTTGACGCAGATCCTTGGCACGAGAAACGCGACGCGACGAGCAAGTCCCGCGCGCTCGGTCGCCTCGGCCACGGCATCGACGTCCTTGTAGGCTCCGGGCGCCTCCTCCGCGGCGCCGCGCATCGATTTGGTACGGATGAGAATGCCGCGTGCGGCGAGCTGGTCGATGACTTCTCGCCCCCGCCACCGGCGCAGCGCCTGACTGCGGCTCATGGCGCGTCCCGCGCCATGGCTTGCCGAAGAAAACGCACGATTTTCGGATTCGCCGGTGCCCGCGAGCACGTAGGAGCCCGTGCCCATGCTGCCGCCGATAATCACCGGCTGGCCGGCGTCGCGGTAGCGCTCGGGCAGTCCCGGATGACCGGGCCCGAAGGCGCGCGTCGCGCCCTTCCTGTGCACATAGAGCAGGCGTCGTCTTCCCCCAAACTCGTGCCATTCCGGCTTGCACGTATTATGAGACACGTCAAACAGCGTTTCGATCCGCGCTTGCGGAAAAAAGTGCCCGAGCACCCGCCGCGCCAGATGCGTGAGGATCTGACGATTGGCGAGCGCCACGTTGATGGCGGCGTTCATCGCGCCCAGGTACTCCTGCCCCTCGGCCGAATTGATCGGCGCGCAGGCAAGCTCGCGGTCCGGAAGCTCCAGCCCCAGGCGCTTTGCCGCCTTGGCGAGGCTCATGAGGTAGTCGGTGCCGACCTGGTGCCCCAGGCCGCGCGATCCGCAGTGAATCGATACGACGACCTGTCCCTGCGCGAGGCCGAAAGCCCGCGCGGTCTGCTCGTCGTAGATGCGCTCGACAGTCTGCACTTCGAGATAATGGTTGCCCGAGCCCAGCGTGCCCATCTCGCCGCGCTGGCGCTTCTTGGCAAGTTCCGAGACGCCTGCCGGCACTGCGCCCGACATGCATCCGCGCTCCTCGATGTATTCGAGGTCCTCCTCGGCGCCGTAGCCCTGCTTCACGGCCCACCGCGCGCCGCCGATCAGCACTTCATCCAGCTGCTTCGGCGAGAGCTTGATGTCGCCCTCCTCGCCCACGCCCGCAGGAATGCTCCCGAACAGGCTGTCGGCCAGACCATGCGCATGGGCCTGGATATCGTCGGCTGTCAGATCGGTGCGCAGGCATCGAATGCCGCAGGAGATGTCAAAGCCCACGCCACCTGCCGAAATGATCCCTCCCTGGTCGGGGTCGAACGCCGCAACACCGCCGATGGGGAACCCATAGCCCCAGTGGGCGTCGGGCATGGTCATCGCCGCGCCCACCAGTCCGGGGAGCCGCGCCACGTTGGTGATCTGCTCGATCACCTTGTCGTCCATCGCCGCGAGCAGCCCCGCATCCGCAAACAGGCGCACTTCGGCGCGCGATTCACCCTCGCGCCGCGGCAAAGTCCACGACCAGGAATCGATGGGCTCTAGCCGGGAGACGTCCATGGCGTATCTATACCCTGAGCCGGCATAGCCGGAACCGAGCAGATCGGCCCGCTTTGCCATCCTGTTTCTCCCGATTTTGCGCAGTTGCAACCGCGCAACTGCGCAAAATCGGGAGAGCTATATAAACCCAATCTCTTCGCCAATTCTGGCCACACCTGAGTCATCACAGACTACACGTCTACCACGCAGCGCGCCTCCCAGCCCGCTGCGCCTTGGACCACCGAAAGCATGGTGAGCGTCGCGCCCTTCACCTCGGTGCCGCGCACCAAAGCGTCGCGCCATCGCTCGCCACGCGCCCAGCCCAGCCAATGGCCACCTTCGCGCGCAAGACCGAATTCGCAAAGCACCATTGCGCGATCGCGCGAGGCGGCCAGCAGCGCGTTGAGCCATCGCACCAGCGCCAGTTCCACATCGTCCTCCTCGAAATCGATTTCGATCCCCTCGATGGACTGCACCGAATCGAGTTCACTCTGGATCGCGAACATCGCGCGCGCCGCGCCCACGAAAGACTCTTCCACCGTGTTACCCCTGCCGATGATGCCGATGTCCGCGTCGTGTTCGAAATAGCCGTGAGCAGCCTCCATCGGCACGTTGCCCTAACGGATCAACACGACGGGGCAGGCGATTTCATCGACCAGGCCTTCGAACTCGTGTTCCGCGCGCGCGAGGTCTGCCACCGGCAGCAGGACCGCGCCGGCACGCTGGCGCTTCGCCGTCTCGGCGATGGTCGCGATGCCCGCATCCGGCAGGCAGACACGGCCGATTGAAGCATGTCCCCGGGCCGCCAGCATCGCATCGACCTGCCCGCCCAGCGCCGTGAACTGTTCCGGGCGCGATGCCGGAATTGCCACGAGCACCTCCCCGTGCGCCCTTCGCTCCAGCGCGAGCGCCGCATCCAGCACGCGCGCTGCGGCAGCCGAGCCGTCGAAGAGCGCGACAATTGGATGGCGCGCAACACGGCGCTCCAGCCGCCGCATCACTTTCTCACCGTGGGCGCCGCGATACGCCGGACGTCTCGTCCTGCCCAGCACCAGAAGATCTGCGCCCGCAGTGCGCTGCAGAATCACGGCAATCAGATCGCCGCGCACGATTTCGAGCGACCAACGCAGCGGCAGCTCCCGCGCAGCAGCCTCAAGGGCACGGCGCACCTGCCGCGCCTGAACACCGATGGCGCGATCGAGTTCGGCAACGTCGAACCGGCGGTGCTGCGCGGAAGTGTTGCCCAGTTCGCTGGCGAACGGCAGCTCCGCCAGCCGGCGCAGATTGACGTCTTCCACGAACAGCGCTTCGAGCTCGGCGCGCAGGCCGATCGCAAGGCGCGCTGCGGTCTCGATCGCCGCCCGGGAAAGCGAACCGGTATCGAGCGCGACCACGATGCGCTTGGGACCCCGTGCCTGCGGCATATCAGCGATCCTTGGGCCGTCCGCGGTGTGGTCCACCCTCGCTCGGCGGCCTGCGCAGCGCCGCGTACTCGCGCAGGCGCTGCGCGACCCGGCCGTAGACCGTGTCCGGCCGCGCCTCGCCGACAATCTCGGGCTCACCGGCGGGCATCCCTGTGAGCAGATTCACCGCCTGGTCCACGCTGCGCACGGCATACACGTGGAACCGGCCTGCCTGCGCCGCGGCGATCACGTCCTCGCGCAGCATCAGGTGATCGACGTTCGATTCCGGAATTACGACCCCCTGATCGCCCGTCAGTCCGCGCGCATTGCAGATGTCGAAGAACCCCTCGATTTTCTCGTTCACGCCGCCGATCGCCTGCACTTCGCCCTGCTGGTTGATCGACCCCGTAACCGCCACGGACTGAAGGATCGGCACTCCGGCGAGCGACGAGAGCAGCGCACACAGTTCGGCCAGCGAGGCGCTGTCGCCTTCGACCTCGCCGTAGGTCTGCTCGAACGACAGACTGGCCGACAGTGAGAACGAACGCTTGCCCGAGAAGCGCGAGGCAAGGAACGAGGAAAGGATCAGCACGCCCTTGGAATGAATCGGACCGCCCAGCTGCACCTCGCGCTGAATGTCGATCACCCGCCCCTCGCCCGGCCGCGTGGTTGCCGTAATGCGCGTCGGCGTGCCGAAATCGAAATTGCCCACCTGGTAGACCGACAGGCCGTTGACCTGTCCGGTCTTGGCGCCGGTCGTGTCCACGAGAAGCTCCCCGCGGATGATCGCCTCGCGCATCCGGCTCTGCAGCCGGTCGGCGCGCCTGCGCTGTGCGGCATGGGCCCGCTCCACGTCCTCGCCACCGATCAACGTGCGTCCCGCCTTGCGTGCCAGATAGTCGGCCTCCGACAGCAGGTCGATGGTCGCATCCAGATTGCTCGATATCTTTTTCGCGTCCCCGGCCCGGCGCGAAGCCTGTTCGACGGTGCATGCCACCGCCTCCCGGTCCAGGGGCAGCAGCTCGTTCTGCCGTGCCACCGTAGCGATCAGCCGCACGAACAGGCCGCTGTTGCCTTCGCTCCTGTCGATCGTTTCCTCGAAATCCGCGGCGACCCGGAACAGCTTCTTGAAGTCCGGATCGTAGGCCTGCAGCAGATAGTAGTAAATGCGTTCACCGAACAGCACCACCTTGATGTCCAGCGGTATCGGCTCGGGCTCGAGCGATACGGTCGACGCAAGGCCGTACATGTCCGATATCGACTCGATGCGGATTTCGCGCCGCGTGATCGCGCGCTTCAGACCCTCCCATGCAAAAGGCTGCATCAACACCTTGAGAACATCGAGCAGCAGGTAACCCCCGTTGGCGCGGTGCAGTGCACCGGCCTTGATGAGATTGAAGTCGGTGACCAGTGTCCCCAGCTGCGCGATGTGGTCGACCCGGCCGACGAGGTTCTGGTAGGTCGGGTGGTCCTCAATCACCACCGGCGAGCCGTCGGGCGTGGAACGGTCCACCAGCACGTTGACCTGGTAGCGGCGCAGTCCCGCGTCCTGGGACATCATGATCCGCATGGGCCCCTGGGCCGCTTCCTCGGCGGGCTTCCTGAAATCGTCCGCATTCTCCAGCACGTCGTGCTGCAGCGACTCGAGGTATTCGACCACCTTGGGCACGTCCGTGTAGCGCTGCTTCAGTTCGTCGGCCACATGCCCGACCGCGAGCAGCACCATCTCGCGGTTGAGCGCCTTGATGCGTTCGTAGCGCTCCTTGCGCCAGCGCAGCACGTCCCGCACCACCCGCTCGAGCCTGGACTGAAGCCGGGTAATGGTTTCCTCGATGCGATGCTGTTCTTCTTCGGGAAGCTTGGCGAAGTCCTGCGGAGCGATGACTTCACCGTCCTTGAGCGGCGCAAACGAGAAGCCGGCCGGCGTGCGCAGCAGCGCGATGCCCTCGCGCGACGCTTCCGCGCCGAGCTCGGAGAACGCGCGCTCGTGGCGCTCGTTGAATTCCGAGTCGATCTGCTCGACCTTGGCCGAATACTCTTCGCTTTCAAATACCGCGGGGATGGTCGAGCGCAGCTCATCGACCACGCGGCGCATGTCCTCTCGAAGTGCCATGCCCCGGCCCGGCGGCAGCTCGATCGCGATCGGCTGGTGCGGCCGCGAGAAATTGTTGACGTAGACCCAGTCGGATGACTTTGCGGCCTCCCGCACGCGCTCGGCCAGATACTGCTTGACCAGCGTGTGCTTGCCGCTGCCGGCGGGCCCCATTACGAACAGGTTGTAACCATGGCGCTCGATGCCGATGCCGAACTCCACGGCGGCGGCTGCGCGATCCTGGCCGACGATCTGGGCCAGATCGACGAGTTCAGCGGTGGTTGCGAACTGGAACTGCGCGGGATCGCAGCGGTGTGCCAGCTTGTCGGCGGGCAGTGCGGGGAAAGGCTTCATCTGCTGTGCGTTGCCGATATGGCGGTCGCAGAACCGCGAATCCGCTCTGTTTCCAAAACTACCGTCCGCGAGTCACGCCGCTTTGACTTGGATCAACTGCCAGGGCTTGAATGCAGAATCGTCGCGCACTGCGGCGAATCCGGGAGGGCTCGCCCGGCCCGCGATAGCGAGTTGCCGGTCAGACTGCAATCATGCCGTGAATCGAAAACATCCGCGCGGCATCGGTCCAGACCGTCTGTGACTCAAACCCCGCGTGGCGCGCCAGCGCCTGGAACTCGGCCTCCGAATACTGGTACGCGATTCCCGTGTCCATGGTCTCGTTCGCTGCAAAATCGAAGCGCCGCCCGCCGACGTGTGCGAACTGCGAGTACAGGCTCTCCAGATACATCGTGACGCAGCCTTTCGCCCGGTCGTGGAACGCATGATAGACGAAGCGCCCCGGCTGGAAATTCCCCTCCAGGTCGCGATTGATGCGGGCAAGCAGATTCAGATGCAGCGCTGCGTTCATCCCGTTCGCATCGCTGTAGGCTGACTCGATCGTCTTCCCGTCCTTTTTCAGGTCCACGCCGGCGAGCAGCACATCGCCAGTGCCCGCAAGTTGCCGGGCGTTGCGCAGGACATCCGGAGCTTCGTCAGGCGTGAAGCCGCCGATCACCGAGCCTGGAAGAAATATCACCTTCTTGCGAATCGGCAAGCCGACG
>Ga0315281_10007154_pt1 | contig 15764 bp, 11 predicted proteins | sample YL17G07_0_MG_FD_204540 | JGI IMG/M metagenome (GOLD analysis project Ga0315281, IMG submission 204540) | Sediment microbial communities from Yellowstone Lake, YNP, Wyoming, USA - YL17G07_0 | ecosystem: Environmental > Aquatic > Freshwater > Lake > Sediment | place: USA: Wyoming | collected... | reverse complement strand
AAATTCGCTGAACGCTTCCCTTGTAAACCATATCGTATCTGATTTGCAATCTCAGGAAGTCGATTTGACTATACCTAAATTCCAATTCGAATCTGAGTTCAGTCTGGCTGATACACTTGCAGCCATGGGCATGCCAGCAGCATTCTCGGACGATGCAGATTTCTCGGGAATGACGGGAAATCGTGAACTCGCCATCACCGATGTGGTGCACAAGGCCTTCGTTTCGGTAGATGAGGCAGGGACAGAGGCCGCAGCAGCCACTGCGGTAGTGGTGGGGCTAACAGCGATGCCTGAACAGCCGGTGCGGGTGACTGTTGACCGTCCTTTTATCTTCCTTATACGCGACATTCAGACAGGGGCAATTCTATTCGTTGGTCAGGTTGTGAACCCAGGTGCTTAATCCCTGCACCGGATGCTAGCTATGGCACTCGGCGAAACAAAAAGTCACCTAAACTGCTTTCAGATGGTGAGGCCCAGGCTATCTTTTCTCAATAGAGACAGTGTTTATATGGATGTCCGCTGTGGGCAGAGAGACCTCCCCGGTTAGAGGATTAGTTGTAAGTGGAGTGTTGCCTATCTCCTGTACAACGTCGAAACCGCTGGTCACCAGCCCAAAGATAGTGTAGTTCTTTAATAACTTCCCCCCGCTAAGGTCAACCAGGGTGATGAAGAACTGACTGCCATTGGTATTAGGGCCACTGTTGGCCATAGCCAGGGTGCCCGCAACATAATCTCGGGTGACCTTCTCGTCTGCAAACTGATATCCGGGTCCTCCAAATCCGGTGCCCGTTGGGTCTCCGCTCTGGATGACAAAGTCCTTCACCACACGGTGGAACTTTACTCCATTGTAGAAACCCTGCTGAGCCAGAAAAACAAAATTGTTTACCGTTAAGGGGTCCTCTTTGGCAAATAGTTGTATCTCGATATCCCCAAGATTGGTCTTGATGGTCGCTGTATATTCTTTATTCGGATCGATTGAGATGGCTGGTGGATTGGCCCACTGCATGATCTTGGCTCCATTGGTGCCGGTCGGGACTGGGGTTTGGGTTAAGCCTACGCTGGAATTAGAACTACAGGCCGAAGCAATCACAACTGCAATAGTCAGCAATGCCAATGGAAAGAATAGTCTCATCTTTTTCATCCTGCCCTCCCCAGACAGATGTTCATTAGTTTATCACGGATAACCAGCTTCATCGATGACATATATGGTTAGAGTTTTGCTTCAAATTCCCTGACGCTGAACTCTTTACGCCTGCTAGATTCTCCCTAAGACAAGTAGCGTCTATTCTGCCGATCGAAATAGGACGATCTCATGCAGAGCCGTCCCTGTTTCCTTGTCGGTTTTTCCCTGGCGAGTCACACTGATCTCGAAATTGGATGCGAGTCTGAAATACCCTGGCCTCAATCTTAGTAAATACTTTGCGGCGAGCCTGAGAGGCAAACTGAAGCTCTCGAGCATATCCTGGCTCTCCAGGACGTTTCTAACACTGAGGTTTACCACAAGTTCATTGGGAACACTGATGACAAGCTTCTTGGGATAGCTGTGTTTAGCTTTCGAGTTGTATTCAAAATTCTCTTTGACGAAGTCGAACTCTCCTGTGCTGAGTATTACGTCTTTTCCAGCCGCCAGCATCAGGACTTTGACTGCATGGTTGTTCATCTTCTTGTTGCACTGAATGAAAGCGTAGGATACGGTATAGTGTGGTGAATAGATACGTCCCCACATCCAGTAATCGATTATCCTCGGGAACTGGAAATCCAACCAGTTGTGATCATGATAGCCAACGCCCTTGACCTGTAGAGTATGATTTCCGTCTGTCACTGTTCCATCTACAGAAGCCCTGGCAAAGGGCACTACCCACGCAAAGTAGCCCATATCTCCGAAGTGAGAAACGCCTGTTCCCGGTTTCCAACCATTCACCTCGGCTCTATATGTAAGATGGCAACCGAGATCCTTTTCCTTCACATAGACCTCGTAGACAGGTAGCTCTCCGGGCGATTGTTTGACCCGCAGATAGTTCTCGCCAATCTTGACATCAGCCCTGTCTCGGGAACCGGCGAAGGCTGATTTGCTGTAAGGCACGAATTTCTGGGTCTTGCTGCCGTCAGGCCTGAGCACGACGATTTCCACACCGGTTTTGCCTGCCGCCCCGGGGTTGGGGTTTGCTGCGTAGAAGAAGACAACGACCGTGTGACCGGATTCCATATGTGCATCGAAGTACCACCACTCGTACATGCCTTTTTTGCGCATGTCGATATGAAGGCCGTCTTCCTCAGGTTTAAGCGGTGTTATCGTAGAATCGCGTCTGCCGGGACCTGTCCACCCTTCTTTGACCAGCGGGCTTTCTTTGTCAGCCATGGCTTTTCTCTCCTTTTAATCGGATGCCATGAACTCTATCATGACTTTTGACCGTCCTCGGGTTCAGCGTAGAAGAAAGGGTCTGAGGCGGTATTTGGGTCTAATGCCTTCTTTATCTTGCTCATATATTTTGGATAGTTTCGGCATGCCGGGCCGAAGCGCTTATTCATCCCACAACCGAAGGCAGCAATTGGGATTCCCATGGCCTGTTCGATCGCCGCATTGCAGCCGTCTTCTATTATTTCTGCAGAGGCTTTTACCGCTTGGGGGTCTCCAGAGGCGTACAAGTAGATACCTTCCAGATAACCGAGATGAGCATTTTCAAATGTGCCACCGCACCCCAGATCACCGCCATCATCGAGAAAGATGCCCTTTTCTATGTACTTCTTTTTCGCCTGAGCAATCCATTCCGCTTGAGCGACTCCCATATCCCAGGTATCAAACGAACCCAACATTGTGGACATCCCCTGAGAGGGACGGAAGGTTGCCTGTGTGTTGACAGCATTCCGCACCAGCAGCCAGAACAACCTGGAGTCCTGCACCAGCTTTTGCTGTTTTCCTATGGGTATACTGTGGATAATATCCTGTAAAAAGGGGAAACGGCGCATAATTGCGAGCGGGTCTTTCACAGGTTTCAGCAGAGGGCCCGCTATACGCAACAGGCCCGGGGTTATTTTTAGGTACATAGGTATCTTTACGCCGCCCGTTTCCTTCATTATCTGTTTCATCGCTGCCATTTTCCACTTGAATTCACCGTCAGAGTAACCGATAACCGTGTTGACCAGCACATGGTGCATTGCTTTATGAAAAACACCGCTTTCCAACGCAACCTTGAGCTGTTCATTATTCTCGGTCATACCCAGAGCCGTGAAGAACATGGGCGTGCGGAAACAGGCGAATTCAATCTCAGCCTCACCGAGTTTGTAGCCGGCGTCCCTCATAGCTTTGCCTGATGGGAACGCGTGCACATTCATCGCCATTCTTTCCGGCAGTTTATCGAGAACATAGACCGGTGATTTTCCATGGACTTCCCATTTCGCGGGCCCATTCCACTTGTACAGTTTCACAGCACATTTGGTGAAAACTCCAAGTCCTCCAAAGGTTCCTTGAAAACCACGCATGATTCCTCGCAGCGAAGGCCCAGGGCCATCTGCTGTGAACCAGCCTGCGCCAACGCCGCCGCTGCCCAGGGTCAGCACTTCGCCTGTGGGCAATACCCATTCTACGCCCAGCAGATTACGACCGCTGTAGCTGGTCGATGGTCCGCTTTCTCCGTAGCCCCATGCGGCTGTGGTGGACGCTAGAACAGAGTGATTGGAACCTGAGGAGATGATGTGAACAGTTAGTCCTTGCTTAAAAAGCTCTGTCTGCAGGTCAATGGCGCGTACATAGGGCTCGATGATGGCGACTTGATTCTTGGTATCAATATCGATGATTTTGTTCATACGCTTGAGATCGAGAATTATCACGCGGTCCCTTGAGGCAGCGCATACAGCGTGAAATCCGGTTGACAGCGGTTTAACCATTAAGTCAGTTTTATTGCAGAAGCGCATGATTTCCTGAATCTGTTGAGTGGTCTCGGGCAGCACAACGGCGACGGGACGGGGGAGCCATGTCGAGCCATCTGTTACCACGGTCTCCGGATTCATGTACAGGGAATAGGTGTCCATCATACAGGGAGCAGTGGATACCCACTCTCGGCCGACTATATCCTGAAGCGCCTTAGTCTCTTTTTCGGTAATCATGCCGCCACCTTCTCTGTCACTCCCACTTCCGTGAGTAAATCATATCAAAGCCCCCATTTGCCATTGTTCAATACCTTGTTGGGATCAAATATCGCTTTCACTTTCTTCAACACTTCGTAGTTCAGGGGGTTTTGCTTGAATACAACTTCGCCAGCCGTTCCATAAGGCCTGCTGAAAAATGCTCCGGCCCCTGCTAACTTAACGACTGATTCCTTTTCAAGCTTGCGCATGCGCTCAACGTCACTTGGTATTTCAGGATTGAACGGGCACATTAACTCTACATGACACGCATGGTTCTGAACAATAGGTTGAATATATAGCCCAATAGACTCTTTTTCTACGGCATGTTTGCCAGCAAGCTCCGTGAAGGTATCGACAAGTCCAGGCGCCCTATCAAGGGTCGTCAGGAAGAACAAAGAAAGGCAGTGTCCCTTCAAACGGTGACGCCAGTCTATTTCCCCACATGGACGCGTTGCTATGTCTAGCAGAGCCTTCGCTGCGATTTTACCCTGGGACGTGGTCATGCTCAGCTTATTCTTACTGGCGATAGATTCGATGTCCTTGCGCTGATATTCGATCCTTTTCTTGGGCATTCTTTCGAATCCCGCAATATTTTGCAGACATATATATCGAGGCAGCGAGCTACGCATAGCTTCGTAGTCAGTGCCGCCCTGCGCGCTCATGAGCATATCCGCCGCAGTGCGATTGAGAACGAAGGAATTCTCTCCCAACCATTGCCGCTGAACTTCGTAGATAAATGGAATCAACGCCAGAAGTGAATCGGCGCCGAGAAGAAAGGGCTGTTCGATGGTCGGTCTCAGCTCTGCGCGCACTGTAATCCATGTAACGATGCCCATAGTGCCCTGAGAACCCTGGATAACACGGTGAAAGTCCGTCTGAGATGGCCCTAGAGGTGATTTCTGTGCGCCGCCTACTGCGCGCTGCTGCTCAAGGGTTCCCGGGCCTCCCGCAGCGCCGGTGCGAAATATCTCTCCATTTCCGAAAATGAACTCTGTGCTCGCTACCGGATCATTTGTGTCCCACTGTCTATTGGGCCATGAAGTCGGTTCCCGATCCATCATCGCTGCAATTACGCTCTTGCCGCTGCGGGGTGACAGAGGCATAGGGACGGTCATTCCCTGTGGCTCAAGGGCCTGCAGTAGCTCCCCGTAGGTAACGCCGGGCTCGATCAGGCAGACCCTGTTGCGCCTGTCGATCCAGGGAATCCGCTTCCACGGAGACAGGTCTATGAGGATATTTTCCTTCGTTGCTGCGAAGCCGCCCTTGCAATGATTGCCTGTAGAGGAGGCCACAGTCAGATTCAGACCGGATTCACTAGCGAGTTGCAATAGTTTTTGTAGCTCCTCCACTTTTGAAGGGCGGACTATATAGGAGGGCTTTGTGGCTGAGTTGATAATAGGATTGGATACCTGAAAAGCGGCGATATCCTTGGGATCGTTACCGAAGTTACCCTCTTGTAAAACAGAGCGCAGGCGTTCGCCAAGTTCAGAACTAAGTATCAATCTTCAACTCACCTTAATTAATATCCGCAGCCTCGTATACCAGGTCGATGATATCAATGACCGGAAGCAGCGGTTTTCCCAAAGACTGCTGGGATTTAGACAGATTCGCTCTGCAGTGATGGCATGCCGTGACAAGACATTCAGCCCCTACGTCTATCGCTTCTCCCAGCCGATCGAGGGCTGCTGAGCGTGCTAGGTCTGGATATGCCAGGGGGACTCCGCCACCTCCACCGCAGCAATACGAATATTCACGAATCCGATACATCTCGATAAAATCAAGCCCTTTGATAGCACGTAGTATCTGCCGCGGCGGGTCGTATACTCCATTCACACCGCGGTTGATCTCCTTGGGGGGGTCGGTGTAAGTCATGCACCCGTGGGTTACTTTGTACTCTCCTTCCCATGTGAGAGGCGGTTCACTCTGGCGGCCAAGGTAGCAGGGATCATGATATGTCACTTTCCGCCCCACCGGTCTGGGCAGGCGCAAACGGCCTTCTTTTATCAATTTCGCCAGGAACTCAGTTGCGTGCAATACCTGGGCCTTGGGAGCCTTGGCATACTCAGGATACTTTGAACGTAAAGCTCCCAGGCATGAACCGGACAAGGGAATAACTGTCTGGATTTTCATATCGTCAAGCTGATTTACGAGACGGTTTGCTGTTTTTGTAAAAGTATCTCGGTGTCCCGTCCAGTACGCCGGCATCCCGCAGCATGTTTCGTCCCGCATAATGCCGAAATCCACGCCTGCATGCTTCAGAAGGAGTGCAAACTTTCGGGCGACATCAGCGGCTCCAGGATCGCTGCCCGTCAGACAGCCTGTAAATAAGAGGACCGGCGCTGTTTGGTCTGGCAGTATCTTTAGTCCCAGGTCTTTGGCCCAGCTTAAATCCAGATTCTCTTTTTTACCCTGCGGACGTCCGTACTCTTCCAGATTCTTAATCATTGACTGATAGGCGGGCAGGGCGAATCCCTCGTCCACGATGTGCTCTCTAAGCGCCATGTTCACATAGTGGCGCTCTGCCTCCATAATGAACTTGCAGGAAACGTCACAGAGCCCACATGCGGTGCAGGCGAAGGTGATATCTGCCAGTGTTTGATCGACTTTGATGCGACCGTTAACTAGGGAAAGAGCCATGATGCTCTTACCGGACCCAGAGTATCCGTGGAAATGGAATTGGCGGCTGGATGGGCATCCATCTGAGTACTTAGGATTCAGCACAGTTGGGAGAGGCACCATTTTACATAAAGAGCACCTGAAGCACTTCTGCATCTCTGCTTCGAGCTCTTTTAGTCGAGATAAAGCCATATCACCACTCTTTATTCTGCGTATCTTGAAAATAGAGCTGAGGTCGATTTCTGTGGCAGAATGAACCTTTGATACAGAATATGTCTGAGAGTTACATTTGCTCCTACTCAATTTTGAGGTTATCACACGATATGCGCGATGTCAAATAGCGATTGGAGAGCGATGCTTCATTGAAAACAATGTAACGCTTAATGAGGATACTTCACCCACATTAGCAGGCTGTGCAAAGGTGATACAAGCTATTCTACTATCTCAAATCGTCCCATTTTTTGCTGACGATTTACACGGTTAAAACCGGAGTCTCTTTTTGGCTGCCTTTAGAAGGTCCTCTCTAAACTTAGGATGTGCAATCTCGATAAGAGCGAGGGCACGCTCTCTCTCATTCAACGGCGCAAGGTTCGCAATCCCCCACTCCGTCACTATGTACTGCGCATAGTGCCTCGGCACAGTCACCCTTGCTCCCTGCGTCAGATAGGGCACAATGCGCGACTTCTTGCCACCCTCGTAGGTGCTGGGTAGAATGTTGATCGCCCTGCCACCTTCAGACCAGTAAGCCCCAATCACAAAGTCAAGCTGGCCACCTGTGCCAGACCTCATCGAATCGCCAAAAGACTCCGAGGCAATAGTGCCCACAAGATCGACCTCGGCAGAGCCGTTTATGGCTACCAGGTTTTTCTCCTGGCACAGCAAAGGAATAGAGTTGGAATATGAAGCACAATAAAACTCGACCATGGGATTGTTGCCCAGATAGTCGTAAAGTTCCTTGTCGCCAATGGTGAAGGCCATGATCATCTTGTTGCGGTGGGTCGTTTTATATTTACAGGTGACAATGCCCTTCTCCACAAGCAGGTGGGTGCCCTGGGGAGCCATCTCGGTGTGAATCCCCAGGTCCTTAAGATCACTATTTACAAGAAGCTTGGATATCTGGCCCGGGACAGCGCCTATGCCTACCTGAATGCAGTCCCTGTCCTTGAGCAGGCTAACCACGTTCGCTGCAATCTTTTTGTGTACCTCCGAGGGCTCGGGTAGCGGAGGCGAAAACAGAGGCTCGTCTATCTCGACTAACTTCTCGAACCGGCTAACGTGGTAGTGCGAATTGCCATACGTATGCGGCATCTTCGGGTTGACCTCACCGATAACCACGGCGCCCTGGTCGATGATGTCCGGCGTGAAAAACAGATCGAGCCCCAGCGACAGATAGCCGTGTTCGTCCGGCGGGCTTACCTGGACGGTGACGACCATCCTGCGCGGATCAATTTCTTGTAGCTTTTTCGACACAACGCCAACAGAGGAACTTTGTATCGGAAAGAATGTCGTAATACCTTCTTCATGCTGCCACATGGTAAGCTGGTTATAGAAGCCGCACATCATGTCAAAGGTTTTCATGTACTCACGAGCAAAGATTTTGTACGGATGAAATACAAGTGCACATATATACTGAACGTTCCTTAGCTCATCTTTCCGATCCGCGATTGCGTCCATCATAGCTGTGGAAGGCTCACCCAGGCCAAGGGGATTTAACAGCCGGTCGCCCGATTTCACGACTTTCGCTGCCTTTTTATGATTGCATAGCTTCGACCTGTATTCCTCTCTCCAATTCATCTTGAAGCTCCTTTCCTCAGAAGATAACTCAAATTAGAAGTGCCGACCATGGTCTATCCCTTTTGGGTAGTCTGCCATCTCGTGTATGACGTATACGCTTCAAGTCGGACTTTTCAAGCCCGGAAACAACTACAAATCTAAGATGCCTTGCGTTTTTTGAAATGCAGCCTGCGCCAGAGATTCCCCTGAGCAGATGAATGAAGATTCATGTCAATTCTAACAGCCCACGACGTGGTTGCATATTTGTTCATTGTTGTTCATACAATAACAACAACTTACTCGTTGGTCAAGTGACTGAGCGACATACGCTGGGTCCACCATTATGCCAACGATTTACAAATTCTTGACATCCCGCTCAATACCCTCTACAATATTAGTGTATGTGAATATTATAATATAAAGGTTGGGCCTATGATAGAAGAATCACAGCTACAGCTTTTCAAACACCAGGCCAGTATCTGCAAGACCCTGGCTGATGCCAAGCGTCTCATGATTCTCCACGAGCTCCGAGATGGCGAGGTTTCCGTAGGCCAACTGGTCTCCAGCCTGGACTTGCCTCAGTCCAATGTCTCGCAGCACTTGGCTATCCTCAGAGAGCGGGGCATCGTGACCACGCGTCGTGAGGGGACTACCATTTACTATAGACTGGCCAATCCCAAGATCGGCGAGGCCTGCGACTTGGTGAGAGAGGTCCTTGCAGACCAGTTGTCTCAGAATCAGGCCCTGGTCAAATCGCTCGGCCGCCATGGCAAGCGAACTTAAGCAAGGGGGGAGGATGCAATGGGCAGGCTAAACAGCAAGCAGCAGGCGTATCTCGAAAACAAATTCGGCAGCCGTGTAAACTTCAGTAAGACTGAGCGCAGGCTATACGGACACGATATAGCAGCCGTGCCCGGTTTGCTCAAACCGCTCATCGGCAACACAATACCTGATGTCGTAGTGCAGCCCCAGACAGAGCAAGAGCTGGCGGAACTGGTACGCTGGGCAGCGCAGAACAAACTGCCGCTCACCCCGCGCGGCAAGGCTTCGTCCGGCTATGGCGGGGTTTTGCCCGTGAAAAACGGTGTGGTGGTGGACTTCTATCACATGAACAAAGTTGTCAAGATTGACCCCAAAGCTCTGACTATCACCGCGCAGGCCGGCGTGATCTGGGAAAAGCTCGACCGCGAGTTAGCGAAGCAGGGCCTGACCTTGAGGCTATATCCTTCAAGCTACCCCTCTTCGACCGTCGGCGGCTGGCTGGCCCAGGGCGGCGCCGGCATTGGCTCCTACGAGGCGGGCTGGTTCCGTGACAACGTGGTGAGTGCCCGCGTGGTGCTGCCGAGCGGCGAGGTCAAGCAGTTCAGCGGTAAGGAGCTCGACTTAATATCTGAGGCTGAGGGTATTACCGGCTTCATCAGTGAGGTCACTGTCCGCATCATGCCTCTGGATGAGTTAGAGATTATCGCTATCGGCTGCCCTGACCCACACGACATGCAGAAATTCGTGCAGGCTCTGATCGATGAAAAGCTGCCCATCTGGTCTCTGATATTCATCAACCCGCGCATGGCTGAGTTGAAGAACAGAGCTCCGTTGAGAGAGCATTACGGCCATCCCGCAGAGGAGCGGGTGCTTCTGCCGGCAGCATATGTGCTCACCTTGGCTTTCCGCAAGAAAGATCGCGATGCCGTCATGGGTAAGTTGTCTCAAATGCTGAAGCTCTGCCAGGCGGAGATACTCAACGACCGCATCGCCCGGCACGAGTGGAAGGAACGCTTCAAGATAATGGTGGTCAAGCGCCTCGGTCCCAGTCTGGTGCCTGCCGAGGTGGTGATCCCGCTCTCGTCATTGGGCGATGTGATGACCGAGATCGAGCACAAGGTGCACCAGCCTGTGGTCAAGGAAGGCGTCATTATCCGGAATGGCTCGAATGGCAAGCCCGAGGTCGTGATACTCGGCTTCATCCCCAGCGACCAGCGCAAATTCAATTATAACTTCGTGTTCAGCTTGGCTCTGACTATCATCAAGATCGCCGAGAAGCACGGCGGCCGCGCCTACGCTACAGGGCTCTATTTCTCCAGAAAAGCCCCGCAGATTCTGGGCAAGGAGCGCGTCGGCAGGTTAAAGGCGTATAAAGCGCAGGTAGACCCCAGGGGCATCCTCAACCCGGGCAAGGTTATCGGTAACGGGCTGGTGGGCGCATTCATGGGCTTTGCCCGCACCTTCGAGCCCCTCATCCGTCCCTTCGGCAACCGCGTTATCCCCCAGATCGGCGAGCTTCCCGAGAATAAGCCCGTGCGCGGCATTCCCGGCGATGTAGCCTGGTATGCCTACGGCTGTTCCCAGTGCGGCTACTGTGTGGATGAGTGCGACCAGTTCTACGGCAGGGGCTGGGAGAGCCAGTCTCCGCGCGGCAAATGGTACTGGCTGCGGGAGTATATGGAGGGCCGCGAGAAGTGGGACCAGTTCATGGCTCTCACCATCCTGGCCTGCACTACCTGCGAACTGTGCAACCTGCGCTGCTCGGCGTCCCTGCCTATCGAGCCGGCGTGGATGAAGCTGCGTGGCCTTCTTATTGATGAGAAGAAGATGATGACCATACCGCCCTTCGAGATGATGGCGGCAGCGACGAGGAGCCAGGGCGATATCTGGGCTGGCTATCGCAAGGACCGTGCTGCCTGGTTTCCCCAGGACCTCAAGGAGAAGCATGGGCCTGCCCATAAAGCTAACACTGTCTATTTCGCGGGCTGCACTGCCAGCTATGTAGAGCATGATATAGGTATGGCCACCGTGCGCTTGTTGGATGCCGCCGGTGTGGACTTCTCCTACTTGGGCGAGAAGGAGAACTGCTGCGGCATACCCATGTTGATGTGTGGCAAGTGGGATGTCTTCGCCGAGACTATAAAGAAGAACATGGCGGCGGTCAAGGCTGCCGGCGCTAATACCGTTATCACGTCGTGTCCTGCCTGTCACATGATGTGGCAGCACACCTATCCCGTGTGGGCCAAGAAGCTGGGCATTGAATACAATATCCAAACGAAGCATTACAGCGAAGTAGTAGCGGAGAAGATAAAGTCAGGCCAGTTCAAGTTCCCTGCGAGCCTTCCTCCCACCACGGTTACCTGGCATGATTCATGTCATATCGGACGGGTATCCGGTGTGTACGAAGCCCCGCGCGACGTTATCAAAGCTATACCCAATGTGAAGCTCGTGGAGATGGACCACAACCGTGAGGAAGCACATTGCTGCGGCAGTGTGCTCACTCTGATTAAAGACCCGCCTGTGGCTGCCGAGGTGGGCAAGACCCGGCTCGACGAGGCGTTGCAGACCGGCGCAGACAAGGTGCTGGCGCTCTGCCCCTGCTGCGAGTTCCAGTTCCGGGTCACTGCTGACAAGAAGAAGATACCTGTCGAGGCCATAGACCTGGCGCGCTTCGCGGCCTCGACCCTGGGCTACAAGTTCCCCGATCCTAACCCTGAGGTGCAGAGGCAGTGGGCGGTGTTCGAGGGTATGATTGCTCTGATGAGCCCAAGGGGCTTCGCCGACCTCATGGGCACCATGTGGCCTGAGCTTATCGATGCCATGCCCTTCGGCATGGGCAGGATGATGCGGGTCATGGGCAAGATTCCCTTCACGCTGGAGCTGATGAAGCCCGTGTTCCCTATCCTGTTCCCGCGGCTGCTGCCCATGATGATGCCCAAGGTAACGCCGACAATGTTGAAGCGGATTGGGGAGCGCATCCCTATGCCCGATTATATGGCTGAGCAAATGCCCCAGATGATGCCTGGCATTATGAACAGCCTCATGCCGCACATGATAGGCGATGTGGTTCCGCTGGTCACCCAGCCTATGATTGACTACCTGAGGGGTAAGACCAGGAAATAGTGAGTTTGGCTCTTGATGAAGCGTTTTAGGGGCGTCCTAGACCTTGAGTGCATCAGGGGCTTCGCCCCTCTGAACTCCCCATTAGTAAACGACCTCCTCTATACTCGCTTGCCCAGTGTACTCTAAGATTAACAAAGCCTCAAGCTAGACGAAACCTAAACGGAGAAACTTGGTATAATTGACGTTATGCCAAAGGGTTCCCTTGGAGCTAATACGATGGAGGAAGAATCAATTGAATCCCACTCTGATCAAAGCAGTCATAGTCGTCACATTTGCGTTGCTATTCTATTCGATTGCCATAGTGACTGAGCAAAGGAAATCCCTCATCTCGAGGCGTGTTCTACTGTTTCTGACGGCCGGAGTAACCTGCGATATCGCTTCTACCGCTTTAATGATAATAGGCTCCGGTAACATCCCCATCACGATTCATGGTTTCTTCGGGTATACGGCACTGCTGGTAATGCTGATTGACACTGTGCTGATATGGAGATTTTGGACGAAAAACGGAGGTATCAACAAAGTTCCCAGAGGTCTGCATATTTACACGAGAATAGCTTATAGTTGGTGGGTTATCGCCTATATCGCCGGAGCCATCATTTCTATCAGGCTAAGAAGCTGAGGGATGCCCTACGTTTCAACGATTGGCGGCAATGGTACAATTGGTTCGGGCAGGTCAAAAAGGAAAAGGTGCAGACATACAAAGCCTACAGCTATAGATGGGTCGTTCTGGCTGTATTCATGTATATAGCCGCCCTGACCCAGCTCTACTGGTTAAACTTCTCAGCTATAGATACTTATGTCGAAGACAATTTACATATCTCCGCATTCAGCACCAGCTTACTGGCACTGGTCTTCCCTCTGACATACGTCCTGCTTTCCCTGCCTTCAGGCATGCTTATCGATAGAAAAGGGTTCAAATACAGCTTAAGCATAGCTGTCATCTTTACCGGCGTCTTCAGTATCATCCGCATCATCGATCCATACTCATATCCCCTGCTTCTGATTTCGCAAATAGGAATCTCCATAGGACAGCCTTTCGTGCTGAATGGAATTACCAAGCTTGTCTCAGTCTGGTTTCCGCAGAAAGAAGAGGCTACTGCGGTAGGACTCGGTTCCCTGGCACTATTCATCGGCATGGTCATCAGCCTGGGCCTGACTCCTGTCCTGGTGGACTCCCTCGGGCTCAGAGCAATGCTGTTAATTTATGGCATCATGGGGATCGCGGGCACGCTGCTGTTCTTTACGCTGGTCAGGGCTAAACCTCCCACGCCTGCCAGAGAGTCGAAAGAAGAAGAAAAGATTTCAATCCGGGAAGGACTGAAAAGGATTTTGCGAATCAGGGACTTTGTCATTCTGGGATTTGTAGCTTTGATCGGTATCGGGGTTTTCAATGGACTGGCCACTTGGCTGGAGAAGATATTAAATGAATTGCATGGCATCTCGATGGTCGATGCCGGCAGCATATCCTCAGTGTTAGTCTTCAGCGGCATGCTCGGCTGCATTGTCATTCCCATGGTCTCGGATAGAATCAAAAAAAGGAAGCCTTTTCTGGTACTGGCATCTTTAGTGGGAGCTATAGGCGTCGTGGTGCTCATGTTCGGCAGTGGTTATGCAGTTAATCTGGGCAACGGTATAGTGCTGGGCTTCTTCCTGTTATCGGCCCTGCCGATTATGCTTACCATGTCCATCGAGATTACAGGTGAGAAATACGCGGGAATCTCGGTGGCATATCTACAGCTTCTGGGAAACGGGGCGGCTGTAGCTATCGTACCCATAATGGAAGTCTTACACGGAGTGAGAAGTGAGTATATTTTGCCACTGGTGTTCATAGCAGTATTGCTGGCTATAGCTGTAGTGATGGCATTTCGAATCAGAGAAACGGCGAAGGCGGCTTAGCACCGGGGTAAGACCGGTGCGTGTTAACGATTCAGCCGGTTGTCCAGCAAGCCCGTCTTTCAATGCTAGTCACTTGTTTCACAGGAATTGTCAGAGTAAAATGGGACTCCCTGCAGCACGCGTAGGGTGGGTGGGTTCCATTGCATTTTACCGGCATCCTTGCCAGTTGAAATTAAAAGTAAATTTGGAGGAAACTTATGAAAGCAATTGTATGCACAAAATACGGACCACCGGATGTTCTTCAGCTTAAAGAGGTAGAAAAACCTACTCCCAAGGACAATGAAGTACTGGTAAAAATATATGCCACAACAGTAACATCAGGGGACTCCAGGATGCGAAGTTTCACTGTTCCTCTCTCTTTCTGGTTCCTCGCTCGAATAGCGCTTGGTATTAGAAAACCCAGAAAAGCTATACTGGGGGCGGAGTTAGCCGGGGAAATTGAATCAGTAGGCAAAGATGTAAAACTGTTTAAAAAAGGTGACCAGGTTTTTGCATATCCCGGACACCATTCTGGTGCTTATGCTGAGTACATATGCCTGCCGGAAGATTGGGCGGTGGCAATCAAGCCGGCCAATGTGCCCTATGAGGAAGCCGCCGCTATTCCTTTTGGGGGCAATACAGCTCTGCATTTTCTGAGAAAAGGAAATATCCGGAGAGGACAAAAAGTGCTTATCTATGGGGCTTCCGGAAGTGTAGGTACTTTTGCGGTTCAGCTTGCCAAGTACTATGGCGCAGTAGTTACCGGGGTATGCAGCACCACGAATTTAGAATTGGTGAAATCTCTGGGAGCCGATAAGGTAATTGATTACACTAAAGAGGACTTTACCAAAAACGGTGAGACCTATGATGTTATTTTTGACACGGTAGGCAAGAGTTCGTTTTCAGGTTGTATAAGATCCCTAAAGAAACAAGGAACGTATCTTCATACTGTTGTTACACCGGCGCTAGGTATTCGGATGCGATGGAATTCAATAACAAGCAGCAAGAAACTAATAGGTGGGACGGCAATCCCTAAAACTGAAAATCTCATTTACCTCAAAGAACTCGTTGAGGCGGGGAAGATAAAACCTGTCATTGACAGACGCTATCCGCTGGAACAGATTGTCGAGGCTCACAGGTATGTCGATAAAGGACACAAAAAGGGAAATGTAGTCATTACTGTGGAACATAATAATAAAATATAAGGAGGGGGAAAATGAATACAAATAAAAAGATCGCAATAATTGCTGGAGTCTTATTTATAATTGCGACGGTTGCGAGTGTGCTGGGTACTCTTTTTTCAAAACCTATTCTCGATGCTACGGATTATCTCATTAAAATTTCTGCAAATGAAAACAGAATAGCAATAGGAGCTCTTTTCAAGTTTATTGCGGCTGCCGCAAGTGCTGGTATCGCAATTTCGCTGTATCCAATTTTAAAAAAATATAATCAAGGTCTGGCTCTTGGATCTGTTGGTTTCAGAATTATTG
>Ga0315281_10007153_pt1 | contig 15765 bp, 15 predicted proteins | sample YL17G07_0_MG_FD_204540 | JGI IMG/M metagenome (GOLD analysis project Ga0315281, IMG submission 204540) | Sediment microbial communities from Yellowstone Lake, YNP, Wyoming, USA - YL17G07_0 | ecosystem: Environmental > Aquatic > Freshwater > Lake > Sediment | place: USA: Wyoming | collected... | reverse complement strand
ACCCAACCCATTGCCGATTCGCCCCTGCTCCAAGGCGCCTTCGTCTCCGAGCTTCTCATTCGCCAGACGCCGATCGACGTCATCTCAGGCGACCTTGCGGCGACGACGATTCTAAACGGGACGAGCGGACAACCGATAACCGGGTCCGCCGGACGTTTCTGTTCCGGATTTCTGGCGGACGAAAAGGTGGGTCTCGATCGGCCCCTCTATCTCGCCGGCGAAGAGGCCTCGGGAAATGAGACCTTTGACGGGCGGGGTGGTCAGACGTTTGCGATCGTGGCCGGCATCACCTATCCCCTTCCGAATCTGGGACGTTTTCAGAAGGAAAATACGATCGTCGTCCCGGGCACGGGACTCAAGACCGTCGCCTTCGGCCTGGAAGACGCCCCCAAGGCTTACAACAGCCAACTCTATCTTTATGTGGGCGAGAAGAATCTCTCGTCGAAAAATGCCCTGGAACGCAACGGACTCGCCGGCGGAAATCTGTACGCCCTGGCCGCCGACGCGCCAGGGCAAAAAGACGAGGGCAACTTTCACAAGAGGGATCACGCCATCATCGGACGCTGGATCAAGATCCCGAACGCCGTCTCTCTGACGGATGACGAGTTGCAAAAGGCCGCGTTCGAAGGAGGCGCCTTCGGCTTCGACCGTATCGAGGACGGCACCTATGACCGGACGCAAACGGGCGTCTTCTATTTTGTGACGACCGGAGGAGACACCGACGCAAACCGCAAAGGCCGCCTCTACCGGTTGACATTCGACCCGCAGAATCCCGCGGGAGGCCGCGTCGTTCTCGAAATTCTTCTTGAGGGCGATGCCGGCGATCCCATCGTCAATCCGGACAACATCGACATGAACGCCTCGGGGGACATGTTGATCCAGGAGGATTTCACCCTCGACAACTATGGGACTCTCCTCAAGAGATCTCCCTCGATCTGGCTCTATCGCCCCGGTGGTCAGTCCTTAACGCGTCTTGCGGAGGTGAACGGAAAATTTTGGGAATCAAGCGGCGTCCTCGACGCCTCCGACGCCTTCGGCCCGGGGAGCTGGCTCGTGACTGTTCAAGCCCACACGATCGGCAGCGCCGAGGCCTCGCGACGGCAAGGGATTCAAGGCGACGGCTACGTCTCGGAGGGAGGACAAATCCTGCTTCTTCAAACGCGGTGAGTTTTCCTTCGCAGCTTCGTGACCGGGCGCGTCTTGACCTTGACCGTCGCTTCAACGCGTAGGCGGCAATCGTCGAGCACTTCTTCGGGAATCATCTTTAGGGCCAAGCGAATCAGGATCGGGATGATGATCGCATCGTCCATGTGCCCCACAATGGGAATGAAGTCCGGGATCAGGTCGAAGGGAAGGACGGCATACGCCACGGCCAAGGCCAAAAGAGCCTTCGCCAGCTTGGGCGTCCGGGGGTCTTTCAGCGCCTGTTGATAGACCGGCAAATCACGTTTTAAATCGCGGGCCGCTTTTTTAAGTTCTCTCAGCACATGCCCTCCTTACGAATACGTCCAAACCATTCGTCTATTTTCTTATTTTTGGAAATAAAATTCCAAACCTTCATTTCGCGGACGCTGTTCAAGACGCCGTAACAGACAAGATCGGAAACGTCCGGCTCGGCGCCGCCTAGGAACTTATTCTTCCCCAGCCCCTTGACGATCTTGTCGAGAGAGTCTTCGAGTGCCTTGCGTGGGTCCGTAATGCCCCTCTTCTTCATGCCCTTCTTGGCCACGATCGTCATCGCGACGGCACCGCCGAGCATCAGGTAATAGCGTTTCCAAGGGGGAAACTTCGCCACCTTTGAAATGTATTTGAACGAATGGAGGGCTTCGGGAAAGGTTCGATAGATATTCGCGGGCAGGATCTGCACGAGATCCTCGTCCGCATAGGCGATCCACTTTTCTTGGAGCGCCGAGGGCGTCCCTTTGTTTGCGATGAGAGGCCTCTTAGGATACTTTTTGTCGAGATACCGGATAATGTCGTTGGATTCCAATACCGTGTCGTCGCCATCGATCAAGACGGGTACCTTGTCGTGGTCAACGGCCTTCTTGTTCCAGGCCAGTTCCTCGTGCGTCATCGGATTCACCTCGATCTTCTCGTAGGGAATCTTCTTGTAGTCCAAGACGGCCTTCACCTTGCAGCAAAAGGGGCAGACTTCGTATTGATAGAGTTTCAGCATAGCCACGGAAGTAATTCCGGAGCGGGGAAAATGCAATCGAACATTGAGGCTCAGGTCCCAACGGACTGAGTGTAGAGGCTGGCTTCGAGGGGAGGAAGATAGATCGGATAGCTTCTTCCCCCATCTTCGTGCGTTCCGACCCGGACGTAGCAATTTGTTGTTGCGGATCGAAAGACGCAAACGCTGTACCAGCAGACGGAAAAAAGGAGAGATGACGGGTTCTTTAAAATCAGTGGGTTAGACTGTTTGTTTTTTCCCTCAAGAAATCGCTGGGTAGGGCCCACCCCTTTTGGCCAGCCTAGGCCCTAGGCTCGATCCGCAACGACTCGCTCATATTTCAAGACCAGAATGGAACGGCAGGAGAGGCAAATGAGGTCCGTCGAACCTTCCACGCCAAACACGTCAATACCTTCGCAAACGGCGCAAGCCGCCGTCGGCAGCGATGTGTCGCGTCTCTCAGGCCCCTCCGGGATGAAAACCGACTCCCGGTCTTTGAACTCCGTCGCCAACTCAAATGTCGTCCGGCAATCGTTGCAGACATGATTGAAGCAACAGGTCGTGTGGCAGGTATAGAAGACGCCGGTCGATCTGCAGGTGGGACAACGGGCTTGGATAGCAGTCAATTTTGGCATATTCAGCCACCGATTTAAATCGGTGGCTGATCACCGCGCAACCCTTGATTTCAGCCACGGAATTAATTCCGTGGCTGATAGGCACAACTCGACAATCGCGTGCAGCCGACAATGCCCAACATGAACCTGCGTCGCACGCATGCTCACCATCGCATCTATCATCACCTAGTCTGGTCGACGAAGAATCGTGAGCCAATGATTACGCCGTTGATCGAATTGGTTCTTCATTCATTCCTCATCGACAAAGCCTCCGATTTGGGAGCGGAAATTCTGGCACTCAATGGCATGGAAGATCACATCCATTGCTTGGCCCGCTTGGCGCCAAAACAAAATCCTGCCAAATTTGTGAAGTATCTTAAAGGCAGCAGTTCCCATTTTCTGAACCACGCGGTCGACGGCCACGGAATTAATTCCGTGGCCTTGTTCCGGTGGCAGCCTGGATATGCCGCATTTTCTGTCAGTGAGAAAGATCTGCCGGCCGTTCGCAATTACATCCGGAGGCAGAAGGAACATCATCGGGGAAAGAAGGTCGTAGAGGAATGGGAATGAGGGGGCGTGTGCTGCCAGGCAATCAGCCCCCGAATTAATTCGGGGGCTGTGATTATGAGGCGAACCCGCTATCCAGCCACGGATTTAAATCCGTGGCTGTTATGAAGGAATATACGCCCTTAAATCCTGCTGAAAGCGGTCGGCATCGAAGGCGGCGCCGTTGTTGAGGTCTTGCAGATAGCGCTCGATGATCGCCTTCGCTTCATCTTTTTTGAAATCTTTGATAAATCCGTCGAAGACCGTTTCGCCCGCCAGGGCGCGATTGATCTCGGTCTCCTTGTTGCCGTCGCCCAACTCGGTGAAATACACCACGCGATAGCGCCGGTTAAAACTGCCTTCGCGATAGATCTGGAAGAGGATCTTTTGGGACTCAAATGACATTCACGCCTCTTCAGCCACCGATTTAAATCGGCGGCTGTTTTCGGGGTTGATCTCACGGACATCCGCCACGGATTTAAATCCGTGGCTAAAAAGGGATTACAAATTCACCACCTGGGGCTGATACACGCCGGTCAGTTCCTCGCGCAATTCTTCTTCGAACGCCTCCAAGCGGCGCTCGATGTCCTCGCGCTTCCGATCCGCCTTCCGCATGTCCTCGAGATAACGCGTCAGGAAGTAATTCATGGTCTCCAGACGAATCTTGATCGATCCCGTCGGCTTGTTCTCATCGATGTCCTTGAAACAGAAATACGGCGTTCCCGAGTGCTCAATCACTTCTTCGACCACCGTATAAACCGGGGCGTCGTGGCCGCACTTGAAACTTGAGAGTTCCAGCGCCACCAAGTTTGGGTGACGGGCGGTAAACTTCGCAGCCCAGACCTTGCGCGTCGTATTTTCGGAATAGGAATTCTTCCAGGCGTCCTGGACATCCAAAGGATGCTGAATGACGCCCCTCTCCATATCCTCTTTGAAGAGACGATCGAGAATGTCGGAGTCCACCGGCAACGAGTCCTGAGTCAACACGGGATACCCGGCCTTCTGGAACTCCTCCAAGATCTCGTGATTGATGCCGGGATCGTTGTGATACGGGCGGCCTAAGAGGACGATCCCTAGGCGATTCTCGCGCTCCAGCATCTCGATGGTCTCGCGCCCCATCCGTCTCTGCATATCTTCGAATTGCTTCAAGGCCATGAAACCTTCGGCAACGGCACGGGAGTTTTCCTCGGGCGAGAGGCCGAAAATATCGACGAATTGCTCGAGCATCTGGCGCTCGAAGAGCTTCGGAGTGCCGACGTTCACGAAGGTGTCCAAGTATCTGATGCCCTTTTCGGCAAAGATATCGCCCTCCTTGGTGAAGGCAGCCTTCACGGCCTCCGGCGTCGCCGTAACCGTCGGACAGGCGCGCGAGGCTTGGACGTTCTTCAAGGGCGTCGGAAGATCGTCGATCATCGGGAAAAAAATGTAATCCAGCTTCTTTTTCTCATGCTGCGTAAAGAGCAGATTGTGGACGTGCGGAATGCCCACCTTGGAGGGGAAACAGGGATCGATCGCGCCGCGCTTCGCCCCGTCTTTGTAGAGCTTCTCGTCCGTAAAATCCGAATAGATCAGGTTTTGAGGCTGAATACCCAGAGCTTCAAAGTAGGCCGAAAAAAGCGGGTTCGTCGAATACTGATTCAAGACGCGCGGGATTCCGATCTTGATCTCCGCGCGACGTTTCATGAGCTCGATCCTCTTCTTCGTCTTGTCGGTGAAGGCGCGCGCCGGAATCGGATCCGCAACCATCGCCGGCTTGAACGATTTCCAAACGGTCTCGGCCGCCCAATGCACCATGTTCGGGTTCTTTCCCTTGACGGCATCGAGCCCCTTCTTGATGTCGCGCATCGAGCCGACGTCTTCGACGGTCCCCTTCTCGCAAGTCGCGATGATGATCCGGTTCTCGCCGGGCTCCAAAAGAACCTTTGATTTGAAGGCCGGCAATTCATTGACGACGACCGCTTCCGCGTCCTTCGTTTTTACATCGATGAAGGTACGAAGGCACTTGTTCTTGCAGAAGTAACAGCGCGTGTCTTCGCTGCGCGTCGTCCGATACGTGATCTCTTTGACGCGATCGAGACCGATGAACTTCGTGCGATGCCCGTTGCGATGGATACGCGCCGCCTCGATCGCCGCACCGATGGCTCCTGCTTCGCCGCAGTGCTTGTGGACGACCACATCGGGCTTCAGGCCCTTGTCCTTAAAACGCGATTCGATGAAATCCACCTGCGACTTGACCGCCGCCATGTTGTGCTGCGTCCCACCCTGCAGGACGAACTTGGTTCCAAGCGACGAAAGATTCGGGATCTGAGAGACGTAGAGCCAAATGTTTTTAGGCAACACATTCGCCAGTCCCGCCATGATCTCTTCGGGCTTCCAGCCCTGGCGCTGGAAGTCGACGATGTCGGATTGCATGAAGACCGCGCAGCCGTATCCGAATTCGGGAAACGTCTTGGCCGAGAAGGCCTTGTCCGCGAAGTCTTCCACCGCGATGCCGAAACCTTGGGCGGTGGATTGGAGGAAATAACCGTTACCCGCCGAGCATTGCGTGTTGAGCTTGAAGTCTTTGACGCGGCCGTTCTTCAAGATCATCACCTTGATGTCTTGGCCGCCGACGTCGACGATAACGTCCGTATCCGGATAAAAATGCAGGGCGCTCTCCGTGTGAGCAACCGTTTCCACGATGGCCGTGTCTCCGTTGAGCGTATCCTTCAAAATATCTTTGGCATAACCCGTCGTGCCGACGCCTAGAATCTCAAGGGTGCAGCCCTGATCTTCGATCATCTTCTGAAGAGCGCCCATGACCTCGATCGTATCTTGAATCGGATTGCCTTTTGAAAGCTGGTAGGCCTTTGCAATGATTTCCTTGTTTTCGTTGACGAGAACGACCTTCGTGGACGTCGAACCGCCGTCCAAGCCGAGAAAGCCCTCTACCCTTGTTCCCGGCTCGAATGTTTTTGGAACGAACTTTTCCTTTTTATAGGCCTCCAAAAAGGCGTTCAGTTCGTCTTGATCCTTGACGAGTCCCTTGCCGCCCGATTTCTTGCCCATCTCTTCGGCGCGGCCGACCTGGATGTACTGCTCCAGGTCGCCATAACCTTTGTATTGGCCGATTTCCTCGTCTTCGGTTTTCCCGTATTCGACCGCTCCGATCGCGGCATAGTACTGGGCGTTCTCGGGAACCTTGATCAATTCCTCGATAGGCTTGTCCGGGACTTCGATGCCGCGTTCCTCCCAGATCTTTGGAATATTGTTCCGCCACGCCTCGCGCATACCCTTGATGTAGCAATTCGGACCGCCGAGAAGAAGGACGGTCGGTTTCAAGGTATTGCCGCGCGTGAGCACGGAGAGATTTTGGACAATGATGGACTCGAACAACGACGCCATCAGCTCGTCGTTCGGGATGCCCATTTTCTGCAGCGAATTGATGTCGGACTCCGCGAACACGCCGCACTTGCCGGCCACCGGATGGAGCTTGACGCCCGTATGTCCCAGCTCGCAGAGCTGTTCCGTCGGGATCCTCAACTTGGCATTGATCTTGTCAATGACGGCGCCCGTACCGCCGGCGCACTTGTCGTTCATCGTCGGCATTTTCTTTTTCTTGCCGCTCTCTTCGACTTCTTTGAAGAAGATCATTTTGGCATCTTGGCCGCCGAGCTCGACGACGGACTGGACGTCCGGGTGGAGTTTTTCAACAGCGAGAGAAACCGCGTTCACTTCCTGGACGAACTTGGCGCCGATCCGCGCCCCGATCCCGCCGCCGCCAGATCCCGTGACGAACATGCGGGTGTTACCCGCACGCGCCTCGGTATCCACTTCGATCCTCTTCAGGAGCTCAAGGGTTTTTTCCGGCTGCTTGGTCTCATGGCGCTGGTAGTCGCTCCAGATCATCTTATCAGTGGCCGCCTCGACCACGATCGCTTTGACCGTGGTGGAACCGATGTCGAGGCCGATTAGAAATTTGGTTTCTGACATTTGATGTCTCCATCAGCCACGGATTTAAATCCGTGGCTGTTCGCCTAGGTGATCACGGGCACAGCCACGGAATTAATTCCGTGGCTGCGGGTTAAGCCGCCTTCGCCTGCTTCGCGCCCGCTTGGATGCCTTCCTTCTGCATCCGGTCACCCACATGCTTCACGAAACACGGGGCCACTCCGACGATGCCTTTGTAATGAGGAACCTTATAAAACGGACGCTTCAACTCCGGTTGGGCCTGAATATAGTCCTGGATATCGGCAAGCGAATAACCCGTCGACGTGACGGCATCGGCGAACTCGGCCTTGGCCTTGAACTTCGCCTCGCCCAACGCCATCTGCACGCGGCTGTGCGCGTTGACCGCGCCTTCGCCGGAGGTCTCGACCGGCAGATAGATCATGTCTTTGTATTGCGATACGACCGCCGCCTGGGCTCCGTCGGACTGAGTCGACGGCATGCACCCGAAGGGTTTCACGGAGAGCACCATGTGGGCCAAGTCTTTATTCGAGTAGTAGATGTTCTTCGCGACCTCGAGATGGCCTTCGCCGCCGCCCGCGCGGCTGTTGTAGTAAGGATGCCCTTCCCTCTGCAGTTCGTATTGATTGACCAGGGCGTGCGGAAGGTTTCCAAGGGCGCCGCGGAGACGATTCCACTCGCGCTCAAAGATACGCTCAGCAACCTTCAACTTCGCGACCTTCTTCCTGTAGCCCGTCTCGATCGAGAATCGTTTTCCGAACTGGCTCCAAGACGGCAGCGTGGCTCCGTCGTCGAGTCCCTTCTGGTCTTTGTATTTTTGAACGACCTGATGCATCATGTACATGATCCACGTCCCGATCGGCTCGACCACGACCTGGGCCCCTTCCTTCTCGAGGAAAGGGAACATATTGAAGTTGCCGTCACCCTCGGTCGTCTGCGCCCAGAACTCACCGGTGATTTTCACGATCGGCTTCACCCGCGTGCGGTCGATCTCGATCGCGTTGAAACGGCGGCCGACCTCCGCGAAGGCCTTCACGTACTCGTCGCCCAGCAATTGGGTGAAGAACTTGCCCAGGAATTCCGTCGTGCTGGCGGCGCTCGGGAGGGTTCTCAGGAGCTTCGCGAGCTTGCCTTCGAGCTTGAACGGCTTGTGATTCTTCATCGCGGTGAAGAGGTAATCCATGCATTCGCTCAAGACCCGGTCGGTCTCGCCCTTGTTCACCTCATAAGGACGGATCTGGTAGGCGATATCGTTGATCAGGTCGCCCATGTTCATGGCGTTCAAGATCCCGAGGAAGAAATCGAGGTTCATGTCGAGGCCCTGTTCGGCATCCGACTGGTTCAATCCGCCGGACTGCTGGAAGAGGACGACGCGGAATCCGTCGAATCCTGAATTCCGAAGCGCCAGCCGATACTCCGCCTCGTACATGCCGAAACGGCAAGGGCCGCAAGCGCCCGCGGTAATAAAGATATGGCGATCGATGATTTCCTGTTTGCTCATCCCCTTCTCTTCGAGCTTTTGGAGATGCTGCACGAGATTGCCGACCGTGAAATAGGTCGGATTGCACTGGCCGTTGTTTCCGTACTCTTTGCCCAACTGGAAGGCCTTCACATCAGGGACTTCGACCGGCTCGGCAAGGTAACCCAACCCCTCCCAAGCCGCCTGGATGAGCTTTTCATGTTTCCATGTCAAGCCGCCGAAGAGGATCTTGGTCGTTCCGCGCTGCGATTTCAAAAATGGATTCTCTTTGGGTCGTTCGAAATGATGGACTTCCTTTTTGAGTCCGGCCTCCGCCAAGAGCGCATGGCGCTTTTCGGCGAGGCGCTGCTGGATGATTTCATCGACGGACTGAATCTGAGCGAGTTCCATGGTTGCCCCTTTAGAAATTAATTAACCGGTTGGTTAATTTGAAGGCGGATATGTCATAGTTCGACGGGATGGTCAAAGGAAAAGTTAACTAAATGGTTAAGCCGGATGGTTAAGCTCCATTTTGCCATGAAAACCAGCTTCCCCGATTCATATAAAATCGTATTGACGATGATATGTATTGTAATTAGTATTAGCATCATCATGAAACGCACCAAAAGCACCGCACGGCGCATCACCGCCAACCTGCCCGAAGACCTTCTCGATGAGGCGCTGGAGACAACCGGGCAAGGCATCACGGAGACCCTGATCCAAGGCCTCCAATTGGTTCGTCGTAGCCGAGCTTACGACAAGGGGATGGCACTCAAGGGACGGCTGAACCTGGACCTGAATCTCGAGACTCTCCGTGAACGTACTCCTCGTTGATACCTCTGTCTGGATCGATTTTTTTCGGGGGAAAACCTATCCCGACTTGGAGATGGCCTTGAAGGAAGGCCGCGTCGTTTTATCGCCGGTTGTCCTAGCGGAGCTCATGAGCGGCGCTCGGAATAAGCGCGAGGAAACCCAGCTCCGCGATTTCCTCTTGGAGCTCCCTCTCCATGAGACATCTGAGGAGCATTGGATTCAGGTCGGGCTGCTCCGCCACCAATTGTCGAAACAAGGATTCGAGACATCGATTCCGGACGCCCATGTTGCCCAGTGTGCCAGGGATCTAGAAGGCTATCTGCTTACGCGGGATCAGATTTTCGAAAAGATCGCATCGATGGCGGGAATCAAGTTACTGCACGCCTAACGTCGCAAACACAAAATCCAGAATCGATTTCTTCCGCTGCTCCAAGGCCACCTTGGCCGAGGCATCCTTCCCCAACAACAACGAAATCATCGGCGTCATGGCGAAATAGGAAAGGGTCAAAAGGAGGGCGGAAATTAAGAATTGCGGTGCGTCCACCTTCCGGATGGCCCCCTTCTCCATGTGTTCCTCGAGAAACTCGACGCCCCTTTGGAAGAGCGGCCGGAAGAGGTTCTTGATGCTGGTCTCGAGATATTTCGCGTCGCCCATCGTGGAGCCCGCGGTCGTGAGCTTGGCAAAGTGAGGGTGGCGGGCGGCGAAGTCAAAGAAATCGGAGACCAACCCCTCGACCAGGGCCTTACCGTTTAATTTCCGCTTCGCCACGTCCTGGCTGATGCGGATCAAGTCGAACATCATCTCGTCCATCACCGACTGATAGAGAGACGACTTATCCTTATAATAGTAATGAATGAGGGCCTTGTTGACGTTGGCCTTCTTGGCGATCTCCTGCGTGCGCGCGCCGGCGAAGCCCTGCTCGGCGAACTCGTCTTCGGCGGCTAACAGTATCTTTTGCTTGGAAGACTGTTCCTTCTTAGTCATGAGTTAAGAGGGGATGACCTGCAAATTGGGGCTCACGCGGCTCTGGAGCATATTTGAAATATAAGAAAGCGTCGCACCGGCGGAGCTGGGACAACTCCCGCAAGCTCCTTGGTATTGAACGAGAAGGCGATTTTCTTCCAATCCCAGGATTTTAAGATTTCCGCCGTCCCGCATCAATCCGGGACGGATGGTTTCATCGATCACCCGGTCGATCAAGGACAGCTTGTCCTCGGCATTCAACTGTTCGAATTCACCGTCCTCCACGACCTTGGCCGGCCCCTGATTCTCGCCAACCTCGAGAGGACTGATCTCGCCGGCGCCCGTCAGGATCTCATTCGCCATATAGAAGATGAAATCCCAGATGCCTCCGGGGGTCTTATTCACCGTAATGAAGTCGTCCATGAAGAAAACGGATTCGACGCCGTGGATATCGAAGAATTTCGAGGCGATGGCATGGTCCCAACACTCTTCCTTCTTGTTGAATTGCTTGCCGCCGCCGGTCGTGACCTTTTGATCCAGCCTCAACTTGTAGGCCAGTGGGTTCGGCGTCGGTTCGGCAAAGTGGATGCGGGCCATACGCGCGCTAAATGATCCTTCCCGGGCCGGCTTGTCAAGGCTTCACCCATATCTCGTCGCCTCGAACTTCCACGTCAAACTGTCGGATCTTGATCTCCGGCTCGCCGCGCACGCAGTCGCCGGTGCGGACGTTGAACTGCCAATTGTGCGACGAACAAGAAACGACTTCGCCCCGGAGCGTGCCCTTCGCGAGCGGGTATTCGGCGTGCGGACAGGCGTCCTTGATGGCGTAAAATTTCCCGTCGACGTTGAAGACGGCGACCTTGTATTTCTCCAACATCACTGACTTGGCCTTACCCGGCGGGATCTCGGAAGTCTTGCCCACGAAGACCGGTTCGCCTTTTTTTGGGATCACCCGTTTCGTGTACGGGATGTAATCCACCCCGAAGGGCTTCGGCTCCTTGATTTCCTTTTCCCGGTTTTTCGGATAGGTCATTTTTTCTTGGATTTTTTCTCCGGCGTGCGGGCCAGTTGGGTTCGCTTGATCTCCGCCTGCTTCTTCTTGAGCGACAGATGCAGGAGATCCAAGTCGCTGCGGATTTCCCGGGCGGAATTGCTCGACGCTCCCTTTCCGTCTTTCGCCTTGTAGACGACCTCGCCCAACTCGTGAAAGAGGGCCGCAATGCGGACCTTGAGTTGATGCACCTCAAACTCGAGCTGAATCATGTGCGCGGTCTGTCCCGCGACGTAACCCACGCCTTCTCCGCCTTCCTTCAATACCTTCACGCCCTTGTCCATCGCCTTCTTGAAGCGATCCTTCACTTCTCCCCAGTCGACCTTTGCCATGAATGCCCCCTCTATTTGTTGATCCAAACCGTCTTGACGTTCACGAACTCATGAATCCCCATCGCCGACAACTCGCGTCCATAACCCGATCTCTTGACGCCTCCGAACGGTAATCGAGGATCCGATTTGACCATTCCATTGATGAAAACGGAACCGGCTTCGATCTCGCGCGCAATCCCTTCGGCCTTTGCGGTATCGCGCGTCCACAGAGACGCCCCGAGACCATAACACGTCTCGTTCGCCAAGCGAACGGCTTCGTCTTCTTTTTCAAATCGAATGAGCGACGCCACCGGACCGAAGATCTCCTGCTCGAAGGCCACCATGCCTTCCGTCACGTTCTCGAGGATCGCAGGACGATAATAATAGCCCTTCCCAGGCAAACGGCCGCCTTCGAGGATCGCGCACGCTCCTTGGAGCTTGGACTTTTTCATCTGCCTCTCAAGATTCGCAAGCAAATCTTCCCGGGCCAGCGGACCGATGTCCGTACCGGCCGACTTCGGGTCTCCGACCTGGAGCGCTTTGACGGCCTCCATGAGCTTCTCGCGGAATCGATCGTAAATCTTGGAGGATACAAGGAACCGCTTGGCTGCGATGCAACTCTGTCCGGCGTTCAGCATCCGCGACTTCACGGCCACGGGAACCGTGGCCTCCAAATCCGCGTCGTCGAAGATGATGAAGGGATCCGACCCGCCCAGTTCCAAGACGGTCTTGATGAGGTTTTTCCCGGCGATCTGCGCCACGGCGCTCCCCGCCCGGTCGCTGCCGGTCAGAGAGACGCCGTGAATCCAACCCGAGCCGATGACCCTCTCGACGGTTTCGTTCGAGAGAAAAAGAGATTGAAAGACGCCTTCGGGGAATCCCACTTCGCGAAATAGGGCCTCGATCTCCAAGGCGCAGCGCGGAACGTTCGGCGCGTGCTTCAACACGACGACGTTTCCAGCCATCAAGGCCGGAATCGAAAACCGCAGCACCTGCCAGAAGGGAAAATTCCAAGGCATGATGCCTAGAATCACGCCGAGCGGATCGTAACGCACGTAGCTTTTGGCCGCATCCGTAGCGATCGTTTGAGCCTTCAGCGCCTCCTCGGCGCCGTCCGCGTAGTAGTCGCAACCGCGCGCGCATTTGTCGATTTCGATCTCCGCCTGGCCGATGGGCTTGCCCATCTCGAGCGTAATCACGGCGCCGTAGCGGTGTTTTCGCTCACGAAGCTTCGCCGCCAATTGCAAAATGAGCTTTTTTCGCTCCTCCAAAGACGAGTTTTTCCAAGAGCCGAAGGCTGTTCGGGCCTTCTCAAAAGCCGTGCGGGTTTCGTCCCATCCGTGGATCGGATAGATTTGAATCAGTTCTTCGGTCGCCGGATCCAACGTTCGATAGTCCATACGTGTTTCAAGGTAGATCGATCCCTCATCGGCTGTCAATTCGACGCAATGCGCAGATGCCGAACAGGCGCCGAGAATCACCGCAACTTCTGATATGCCGCGCCGAAAAGGCCGGCATGCCGCCGACTATTCCGATGCTCACATTCAGTCCCTATTTTTTATCCACTCTCAACGCTACTCTGAGTGCGCCGGAGGATGTGATCAATGCCCCGTCGCTGGGATCGGACGCCCTGCCGGAGAGGATGAGACTCCCCTCACGGGAACCCCGTGAACTCCTCCTCTACGCCGGCGGCGATGCGGCCCCTTCGCTCCATCCATCGGTGCTCTTCGCCTCCGGAAGACTGCCTCCATCGCTGGGAGGTCCGATCTCTTCGGCCCCATCCGACTCCGGGACCATCCGCCGGGACGTCGAATCGTGGAGGGTGGCGAACGGCCGGACCCATATGGACGCCGTTCTTCTCAAGACGCTGGCGGAACGCATTCGGCAAAACCTCTGGAGAACCCTTTCGGAAGGCGACACGGAAACCCTGACGCGGGCGGCCCTTCGCGGCGAAAGCCTGTTCGTGAAGATCAATCAGGTCGGCGAGACCCTGAGCGATTATGAGATGGGCTTCTTTTCGGTCCAACCCCCGTATTTGAACGTCAAGCAGGTCTTATGGACACTGGATCTTCAGGCAGGTTCCATCGAGCCGATTGAGTATGCCGGCCACGTCTCGTTGGAGTGGAACGCTCAAACCGACATCCGACGGCAGTTCGGTCCGTTCTATCGAAGAATTCAATTCCGGTCCTCCGTACTTCAAATCCAACACCTGCTCCCCGACCTGCCTCAGGATCGCATTCGACTCATGTCGCAGCCGATTTCACGACCGGCTCCTGCGACAACGGAAAACGCTCCGGGTTCACGACCCACGAAAGATCCCGCCCCAGCGGCTGCAACCGTTCCGCCATCCCCTCTCCTAGCGCGTTTCAACGAGGTTCGTGACTCCATCATGAAACAACTCGGTTTCTATTGCGATCAGATGAAGGTGCAAGCGAACGGCAGACTCTATCTCGTCCGCTTGACGAACGCGATCGTCAATAACCTCTACCGCCGCGAGGCCGCGGACCCTCAGTTCGGCCGAATGCCTCTCGTGCATATCTGGATCCGGAACGCCTGGCAGCAACCTTCCGAGAAAACGGTCGAGGTCGACCTCCCCGCGGCGTTCATCGGCAAGGACTTCGGGCCACGGGATATTCATCTGACCTTGATTCGGCACGAACACCGCGACGCGAGCGTCTATCCTTATTTGGAACATCAACAGACTCATTTCGAGGATGCGGATGAAAACGCCGACATGGCCTTCGTTAAGGCGCTCGGGCTTTGGCCCCACAAGATTCTTATTCGGCTGGACGCCTTTCATCCCGACTTTCCGGCCAACCTGGCGCGTTGACCGTCCCGTCAGCTTTTTCTTTTGAGGAATCGAATGCGATGGTGAGGCCTCGGGATGGTGGGCATCTCGTCTTTCCTCAGGGTGCTGATCGACCCGTCGATCTCCAACATGGCCAGCTCCACATCGCCGGCCTCCGAAATGCCGTGCTCGCGCAGGGCCTCGTAGAGTTCGTCCTTCGACAGCTTCTCTCGCGCGAGATTCCCCTCCAAGATTTTGCCGTGATGAATGAGCGGGGTCGGCGATCCTTCGACGAAATGTCTGACTTTTGAGGATTTCCTGGTGATCAACGCCACCATCGCATTGATGAAAAACAGCGTCGCGGCGGCCGTGAGACCGCCGGTCAGAGTCGTGTCGGGTCCCGTCATCGCGTTCTGAACCGCATTCGCGATGAGAAGCAAGAGTACGAGGTCGAGCGGCGTCATCTGCCCGATCTCGCGCTTTCCTGAGAGCCTCATACCGATCATGACGGCGGCGTAGATGAGCCCGGTTCGCAGGAAAATCTCTAAAAGAGTATGAAATGAAGCAGCCATGTCTTGGTGTCTGGGCGTCCGACCGAGGGTCCCTACGCCTTCTCCAGATAATCGCCGGTCTCCGTGTCCACGATGATCGATTCGCCCTGTTTGATGAAGAGGGGGACCTTGACCATGAGGCCGTTATCCATCTTGGCGTCTTTCGTCGAGCCTGCAAATCCCTTCGCAGGCGGATCGCATTCAACGACGGTGTAGGTCATTTTTTTAGGTAACGACACGCTGATCGGTCTCTCTTCGTAATTGAGAATCGTCAGAAGCGCCTCGGGCTTGAGGTAGGGAATGGCCTCCTCCAAGAGCATCTCGGAGATCTCGAATTGTTCGAAATTCTTCGGGTCCATGAAGTGATACAGTTCCCCGTCTTGATAGAGAAAGGTGACTTGCCGCTCGTCGACATGAACCTTCTCGACCGTATCCACAGACCGGAAACGGATGTTGTTCTTGATGCCGGTCTTCACATTGCGGATGTCCGCCTGGACCTGGGCGTTGCCCTTTCCGGGCGTGATGTGCTGCGCCTTGAGCACCCGGT
>Ga0315281_10007152_pt1 | contig 15767 bp, 13 predicted proteins | sample YL17G07_0_MG_FD_204540 | JGI IMG/M metagenome (GOLD analysis project Ga0315281, IMG submission 204540) | Sediment microbial communities from Yellowstone Lake, YNP, Wyoming, USA - YL17G07_0 | ecosystem: Environmental > Aquatic > Freshwater > Lake > Sediment | place: USA: Wyoming | collected... | reverse complement strand
GCCAGGAGTTAGAATGAGGACGCCAGCGGCGACATTTGAGGACGTGGGCTACGGCGATGTTTCCGAGTTAATGCAGTTACTCGAAGAAGTCAGCACGCTACTGGAAGCTTATTCGCGATCCATTCTGGATTCTGGCTCCTGACTTCTGACTACCTGAGTAGTTACTAATTACCAATCTACACCTGTGTCATTTCTTACGAGGAGGAGTGATCGTGAAACAATTCTATCCGATGTTGTTGATCATGGCGTTCGTGCTGATGTGCTGCGGTCTCGCGTTCGGGCTTACTCCCACCCCGCTGCCGTGGCCGATGTTTCATCATGATGCGAGGCACACTGGATTGAGCGAGTATGAAGGGCCATCTATACCACAACTTCGATGGAGTTATCTGACCGGAGGGTTATTGCGTTCCTCTCCCGCGCTGGGGAGTGACGGGAGGGTGTATGTCGGCTCTGAGGATTTTAATCTCTATGCGGTTAATTCTAACGGCACGCTCGCCTGGAGCTATGCGACTGTAGATTATGTACATTCCTCTCCCGCGCTGGGGAGTGACGGGAGGGCGTATGTCGGCTCTAATGATAATAAACTGTACGTCATCAATTCCAACGGCACACTCGCCTGGAGCTATGAGACTGTAGACCCTATTTTTTTCTCCTCTCCAGTATTGGGGACTGATGGCAGGGTATATGTTGGTTCCGACGACGATAGCCTCTACGCGTTTAACTCAAACGGCGCGCTCCGCTGGAACTATCAGACTGGATATGATGTAGATTCCTCTCCCGCGCTGGGGAGTGACGGAAGGGTATATGTCGGCTCTGATGATAATACACTGTACGTCATCAATTCCAACGGCACGCTCGCCTGGAGCTATGAGACTGTAGAAGATGTAGATTCCTCTCCCGCGCTGGGGAGTGACGGGAGGGTGTACGTCGGCTCTGAGGACTATAATCTCTACGCGGTTAATTCCAACGGCACGCTCGCCTGGAGCTATGAGACTGTAGAAGATGTAGATTCCTCTCCCGCGCTGGGGAGCAACGGGAGGGCGTATGTCGGCTCTTATGATAATACACTGTACGTCATCAATTCCAACGGCACGCTCGCCTGGACCTATGAGACTGAAGAAGATGTATCTTCCTCTCCCGCGCTGGGGAGCAACGGGAGGGCGTATGTCGGCTCTTATGATAATAAACTGTACGTCATCAATTCCAACGGCACGCTCGCCTGGACCTATGAGACTGAAGAAGATGCAGATTCCTCTCCCGCGCTGGGGAGCGACGGGAGGGTGTACGTCGGCTCTGAAGATGGTGCTCTCTATTGTATTGACCAGGGTCCCACTGCAACACCCACGCCAACGGAGACCCCGACAATCACGCCAACTCCAACAATTACACCAACCCCCACGATCACCCCGACAATCACACCGACGAGAACGCCAACGATCACTCCAACGATCACTCCAACGATCACACCGACTTCGACGCCGACCAACACCCCCCTGCCGTGGCCGATGTTTCATCATGATGCCGCTCATAGCGGCTTGAGCCCGAACAACGGCCCATTGCTCCCAACGCTCGAGTGGTCATATAGAACGGGGGCAGGTGTGAGCGCCTCTCCGGCTATAGACTCAGATGGCGCTATCTATACAGCTTCCGAGGATGCCCTTGTGTACGTTTTGAATTCTGATGGCACACTCAGGTGGACCTATGAGACCGGGGCCGCGATTTCATCCTCGCCCCTCATCATGAATTCGGGGGGGGTGCGTGTCGGCTCCGAGGATATGAATATCTACGCCGTTAGCTCTGTCGGCTCACTCGAGTGGTCGTATCGTGCCGGCGACAAGGTAGATTCTTCTCCTACCAACGATGCCGAGGGCAATGTCTATGCGACCTCCTTCGACAGCAATATTTATGTTCTCAATTCCAGCGGGGCGCTCGACTGGAGTTTTAAGATGGGTAGCCAGGGCTCGTGGGCATCTCCTGCAGTCTCGGGTGATGGGATGATATACGCGAGCGCGCTCAATAGCTACCTGTACGCTTTCAATTCTGATGGTGTGCTCGCCTGGACGTATAAGATCGGGATCTTCGGCGCCAGATCGTCTCCCGCAATCGGAAGTGACGGGAGGATTTATGTGGGGTCTGATAATTATGCAGTGTATGCCCTGAATTCCAGCGGCTCAATGTATTGGACATTCGTGACCGGAGACGAAGTGCATTCCTCCCCCGCGATAAGCAGCGTTGGCACCCTCTATGTAGGTTCCAATGACAGCAACCTGTACGCGCTCAATTCCAATGGCACGATATCTTGGACCTATCTGACCGGGGACAAGGTGAGTTCATCGCCTGCGGTAGACAATGACCAGAAGATTTATTTCGGCTCTGATGATCACAACCTCTATATCCTCAATTCAAATGGATCGCTATCCTGGAGTCTCGTTGCCGGAGACAAGGTCGAGTCCTCTCCCGCTCTGAGCGCGGACGGAAGGGTCTACTTCGGATCGAACGACCGCGTGGTGTACTGCATCAATTCAGCCGAGACGCCCACGCCCACGCCTACGCCCACTGCCACGCCGTCGTTACGCTATGTCGAGATCACCGTGCTGCCGAATATTCACGGGAATTACGATTTTGGACGGGGAGACAAGGTAGTGCTCGGGTGGGAGTCACATCTCGATCTCTACGGGTTGGCGAACACACGAATGAACGTCTACCTCGGCGCTGTGCTTGATTCGCCGTACGAGAATACCGCCGTCACGGTGGAACAACTCACGTCCACCGGCACGCTCTACCTCTTTGACTCCCGGCTTGCTCCCACGCTCTATGTACCACCTGAGGCGCCGGCGCACACATGGGAGAACACGCTGATTCCGAAGACGGGGACGATTGTGTTCACGGTGCCGCGGGGAGCAGCGGGGGATTGGGTCTTTGCCACGGCATTTGCGCACAGTGGACAGTACGCAGCCTCACCGCCCGTAGTGGTGTCAAACAGCTTCACGATACGTTGAAAAAACCTGTATGCGTATAGGGGAAGTTGGTAACAGTGGTAAGGAACTGCTCGGATAAGGAGGGCCGGTCATGAGAATAATTGTTTATGTAATGTTTCTGCTTGCCCTTGTTCTCTCCACGAGCAACAGTGCGTTAGCCCAGCTTGCCGATTCCCCATGGCCGATGTTCCGCAACAACAAGGAGCACACGGGGAGGAGCAATATCTCAGGCCCGGCGGAGGCTCCTCTGCTCTGGAGCTACGCCACCAATGACGCCATATTCTCATCGCCCTGTGTGAGCACTGATGGCTCCGTCTACGTCGGCTCACATGATAACTACCTCTACTCATTTGACATAGCTGGTCGCCTCTCCTGGAGTTATGCCATAGGTATCGATGTCAGTTCATCGCCCGCCGTCGATTCAAGCGGCAGGATATATGCGATGACCAACGAGGTTCTCTTCCATCCCGCCAATGGCGTCTATTGTTTCTCTTCCACTGGTGCGCTCTTATGGAGCTACCGGACATTAATAGGGTCATGGTCCTCTCCCGCAATCGGTAATGATGGGAGGATCTCCGTAGGCGCATGGGACTACCTCTATTCTGTGAACGCTGACGGGACGCTTCACTGGAGTTACCGAGCCGGCGCAGCACCCAGTGGCATGTTTAACTCTTCACCCGCGCTCGGTTCGGGCGGCGTGCGCTACGCCGGTTCCCAAAACAACAACCTCTATGCCGTGAACCCTAACGGGACACTCTGGTGGAGTTATAGAACGGGTGATTTCGTCAACTCTTCTCCTGTGATCAATGACGCCGGGGCTGTCCATATCGGTTCCTTGGATGACGTCTTTTACTCGTTTTCATCGGCGGCGCTATTGACATGGAGTTATAAGACGGGAGGGGATATCAAGTCGTCCCCCGCCATGGGAAGCGATGGAGCGCTCTATTTTGGCTCCGATGATGATTGGTTCTATGCTATCGCATCTAACGGTTCGCGTCTGTGGAGGGGCTGGTTCAATGGAGATATACTATCTTCCGCGGCCATCGACGCCGCGGGGACGATATACTGTGGATCAAGCGACTATCGAATCCGCGCTCTCACATCCGGCAATTCATTGCTGTGGAGCTACCGCACGAACGGCCCCATCAGTTCATCCCCGGCCATAGGGGATGGCGAGAGGCTGCTCTTTGGTTCAGACGATCACGTCCTCTATTGTCTGGGCCTTGCCCCGCCTCCGACTCAAACCCCACCACCTACACCGACGTCCACGCCCAACTACATCAACCTCTCGGCGAGTCCGTCAACGGTACATCCCGGCGGCACGGTCACGCTCTCATACAGTTGCGACTTCAATATATGGAATTACCAGGGCGTGGCAGTGGACGTGTACCTGGCAGCCATAAAAACCCCGAGGGTCGTTGACGCGCCCTCGAGCCTCAATGACGCGCTGGGCGGTGGAGTGGTCTACCTCTTCGGAGAAAACATGAAGAGCGTCTATGTCTATGAGGGCAGTGTGCATGAGCCGACATACGGCAACGTCGCATTCCCCCTGGTCGCCACGGCCGGTTCTCTTTCCGTGGTCGTCCCTGCGAGCGCCGGTTACGCGGGCGATTACGTGTTCGCGACCGCCTTTATCCGCCACGGCGCAGGGAGTTTCATTCGGGACGACGGCCTGCCGGTGGAGAATTCGAACATGGTGACAGATACGCAATGAGGCGGATGCCGTGAAAAAAGACAATCCCTTCCACATCGCCGCAGCCGACGAGGTAATCGCAGGCAGGACCACGGACATTTATTTCGAGCGCACACTCCGTATCCTCAAGGCACGGGGAATCAACAAACACGTGGTCGCCGAGGTCAGGGCCAAAGAGCTCCCCTCGGGACATCCCTGGGCGGTATTCGCCGGCCTCGAATACGTCCTCCGCATGCTCGAGCGTCTCGGCCTGGACATCGAGGTGCGCGCCCTCGACGAGGGGACGGCCTTCGGGGCCGGGGATGTGGTCTGTTCTATTGCGGGCCGCTACAACGACTTCTGCGTCTATGAGACCCCGATCCTTGGCCTGCTCTGCCAGTCTTCAGGGATCGCGACCGCCGCCGCGCGTTGCAGGAAGGCGGCAGGCGACCGGACGATCCTGAGCTTCGGCGCGCGACGGATGCACCCGTGCCTCGCGCCGATGATCGACCGGAACGCGGTGGCCGGCGGCGTGGATGGTGTGTCGGTGATCGCCTCTGCCAAACTGCTCGGCATTGAACCCACCGGCACGATGCCGCACGCGCTCATCCTCCTCATCGGTGATACGGTTGAGGCGAGCAGGGCATTCCGCGAGATCATCGGCCGAAGCGTGAAGTGCGTTTCGCTCGTTGATACCATCGGCGATGAAAAGTTTGAGGCGCTCAATGTCGCCCGTGCCCTCGGCAAGGACCTCCACGGCGTCAGGCTTGACACGCCGCGCTCGCGGCGGGGCGACATGGCAGAGATACTCCAGGAGGTGAGGTGGGAGCTCGATCTCAATGGCTTTCGCCACGTGAAAATTTTCGTGAGCGGCGGCCTCGATGAGGAGAAGATCCTGGCGCTGAATCCGTGGGCTGACGGCTATGGCGTGGGGACGAGGATCGCGGGAGCGCCGGTGGTGGATTTCGCCTTCGACATTGTCGAGATTGACGGCAGGCCGATGGCCAAGCGCGGCAAGGAAGCCGGCGCCAAGAAGCTCGTGCGCTGCGCGAGCTGCTTCTCCCGCCGCACTGTGCCCCTCCGCGCAGCGCGGCCACGCTGTGCATGCGGGGGTACGATGAAAAACATACACCGGATATTTATGACCGGCGGGAGCATCGCCGTGAAGCTCCCCACGGTTCACCAGATACGCGCGCGGGCGTTGGCCGAGCTCCGCAGAGTGGACCTGTGAGTTGCGATTGCTCATTAATAGTGTAGGGGTTCGATTTATCGAACCCGCTGTTGAAGCGGGCGTGATAAATCACGCCCCTACAAAAAACAAAGTAGCGGGTCAGTCTTGGGTGGTACTCAGTAATAGTGTCATCCCCATCCCGCTAAGCGGGAGGGATCCAGCATAAAACCTGGACTCACGCTGCAGTTTATCCCGAGCGTAGCCTCGGCACAGGAGTGACAGATATGACAGTTTGCCACCCATAAGTAACCCATTACAAAACAAAGTGGTTTCCCTAAACAAAAGTAATGCCTCAGAAGGTGTGAAAAAATTGCCTCGCGGCCTTTTTTGTAGGGGTCGGATTTATCCGACCCGCGTTACGGGCCACGCATTTTGCGTGGCAAGCTTGATACTTGCCCGGCTTTGGACGGGAATCAAGCCCCTACACGATGGGTTACATATGCTGAAGCGACAAACCTGATTTTTTCACACCTTCTCAGTTACGCGGGGGCAGCGGATCCATGCATATAGTGTTCTTTCATCCACGGATTAACACGGATTGTAACCACAGCAGAAAGTTGAATGTATAAAGTTTAAAGTGTAACTGTCTCCTTTGGCTTTCAGCTTTTAACTTTAGGCTGTTTTTACATCCGTGACAATCAGTGAAATCCGTGGATTGTTTTTATAAGCACCTCCCATAACTGAGGTCTTACAAACAAAATGGTTTTTTTCTTGCGTGGGATTTGGTTTCTTGCTATCACGGTGGATGTAAAAAGGGTTGGAGAAGATGCCTAAAAGGATCAAGAGCACCACGGCGATACTCGTCATTGACATGCTCAATGATTTCGTCCTCAAGGGGGCGCCCCTGGAGGTTCCCCGGGCGCGGCAGATCATTTCGTCTATTAAGAAGAGACTCGCCCGTGCGGCCCGCGAGCACGTGCCGGTGATCCACGTCTGCGACAGGCATCGAAAAGAGGACCCTGAGTTCAAGGTGTGGCCGAAGCACGCGGTCAATGGTTCTCCGGGGTGCGAGATCATCGCCGAACTCAAGCCGCGCAGCCGCGACTATATCATAGACAAAACCACCTATTCGGCGTTCTATCGCACGAAGCTGGAGAAACTCCTCAGGAAGCTGGGGACGCGGAAGATAGTCATCGCGGGAGTGGTGACGGAGATCTGCGTTCTCTACACCGCGGTGGAAGCGAGCATGCGCGGTTTTCAAGTGGAAGTCCCCGAAGACTGCGTTGCAGGCATGACCGATGCCGACCATCGCTTCGCCCTGAGACAAATCGAGAAATACCTCAAGCCCTACCAGGGGTAAGTAAATCCCAAATCCCAAATCCCAAATCCCAAAGTAACGCTATAAGTGTATCCTGTGCAAACCGGTCGGATTGATTCGATGGCTGAACAACCGAAAAGAGTTACCGCGGTCCAGCCCTCAGAGCCTGTTACGCTGTGTTTTGGGATTTGGAGCTTGGGATTTGGGATTTGATCAGCAGGTGAGGTGAAATGCGCCGACCGCGTTCGGATCATCGGCGTGCGCGTTGTACTCCTCGATGGCGGCGCCTGTCCGCAGGGCGATCAGGCGGATTCGCTGTGATTCAAGAAATGCCTTTATCTCCCCGGGAACGCGCAGCATCCCGACTGCGCCGCAGCCGATGATGAGCGTGTGTGGTTTTGCCGCGAGAATCTCTCCGAGATCTTCCCTGTGGAGGCTGTGCCCCTCCATACGCCACCAGTCAGGGCGCACGCGGTCCTGGAACACAATGACATCGCTGCGGTATTCTTCCCCGCTGATAGCGATTTTGCCAAAACTATAATCATCGATTTTCATATCCGTCAACCGGCAGGATAGTTCAAATCGTAGAAGTCGTTCAAGTCGTTGAAATGGTAAAACGTCTAGCGACTTCAACGATTTAAACTGCTTTAACTATTTCAACGGATCATTCAAACATTCCGTCAATCTTCGCCCCGCATTTCGGGCATGCTCCATTCCTGAGCTTGTTGTCGAAAACCTCGAATCCACACCGCTTGATGAGTATATCCCCGCAGCCATAGCAGCAGGTATTTTCACAGTCTTCACCGGGGACATTGCCGCCATACACATAGCGGAGCCCGGCCTCTTTTCCTATTGTGCACGCGCGCAGTATCGTGCTCGCCGGCGTCCGCGGGAGGTTCGTCATCTTGTACGTCGGGTGGAACGCGCTCACGTGCCAGGGGATCCCCGCATCCACCGAAGCGAGGAATTGAGCGATCCCGCGCAGCTCATCGTCTGAGTCGTTCTCCGTCGGTATGACGAGCGTGGTGACCTCGACCCAGATACCCATTGTGTTCATCAGGCGGATGTTTCTTTTTACCGGTTCAATGCTCGCCCCGGTCCTGCGCCTGTGCCTTTCCTCATCGAATCCCTTGAGGTCCACGTTCGCCGCGTCCAGGTAGGGCCGGATTGTCTCGAGTGCCGCCACGGTCATGTAGCCATTGGTCACAAAGTTGTTCTTGAGCCCCCGCTCTCTTGCGAGCCTCGCCGTGTCGTAGGCGTATTCGAGGAAGACGGTCGGCTCCGTGTAGGTGTAGGAAATACTGGCGCAGCCATAGTGCGCGGCGAGATCAACGACCCTGCGGCACGGCAGTTCCTCCCCCTCCAGGCGGCCGTGCTGGTCTCGCGGGAGCTGGGATATGGTGAAATTCTGGCAGTGCAGGCAGCGAAAGTTGCAGCCGACGGTGGCGATGGAGAAGGAACTGCTCCCGGGGAGGAAGTGGAAGAACGGTTTCTTTTCGATCGGGTCAACGGCTGAGGAAATGGCCTTTTCGTAGACGAGGCTGTAGAGCATCCCGCCCCTATTCTCCCTCACGCAACACACTCCCCGTGTGCCCTCGGCAATCCTGCAGTGAAACTCGCAGAGGAGACAGTCCACCATACCGCCGTCCGCCTTCTTCCACAACATCGCTTCTTTCATGGTATCAATATGAGCGATATATTAATGATTATTTCTGCCGCAGATTACCGCAGATGCTCGCAGATTGAGATATATTGACCATTTATTTTATCCACATTGCCGCTGGTTACATATTCTTTCGTTGCGGCGTGCTCGTCGCTTTTCCTATTGTTTATAATATCTCCCGGATTTGCTTTCTCTGGTTATCGTAGGCAAAGCGCTTGATCTCCAGCTTCTTTCCAAAATTCAATAATAGACCCACTTCAATCTCTGTCGCCCTCAAGTAATTGATCACCTGAGATTCATGTGCGGGAACAAGATTCTCAGCAGCTTTTATTTCAACGATAACTATTTCATCCACGATCATATCCGGAGTGAATGAACCTACTAGAGAGCCTCTGAAATAAACAGATATTTCCTTTTGCCTCTCTATAGATAACCCATATCCGGTCAGGACTACGCATAGGGCATTCTCGTAGACTGACTCGAGAATCCATGCCCGAGCTCATTATAAACCTCGTAATACCCTCTCAGAATAGAAGATGTAATGTCAGTATGCTTGAAAATATTCTCATTCATAATCTGCGCTTATCTGCGACAATCTGCGGCGAAACGAGTTATCCTTTTACGCAAATCATGGGTCGGAGGCGAAGGACCTTTATGTTGACCCCTGCCCCCTCCATCACGTCCACCACCTCCCGCACATCCTTGTACGCGCCGGGAGCCTCTTCGGCAGTCCCGGGGAGGCTGTGCGCCCTCACCACGATCCCCCTGGAGCGCAACTCACCGACTATCTTTTCTCCGCGGTACTCTCTTTTTGCCTGAGTGCGCGACTTGAGCCTCCCTGCGCCGTGCACGGTGCTCCCGAAGGTTTCCGCCATGCCCTTTTCCGTCCCCCTCAATATGTAAGAGTATGTTCCCATCGTTCCGCCGACGAGCACCGGCTGCCCCACACTCCTGTATGCCGCAGGGATCTCCATGCTTCCCGCAGCGAAGGCCCTCGTGGCCCCCTTGCGGTGGATGAGGAGCCGCTTCTTCTCCCCTTCCACGGTGTGCGTTTCAAATTTGGCGGTATTGTGTCCCACGTCGTAGAGCATGCGGATCGGGGCGGTATCGATGCCGAACACCCTGCTGAAACACTCTCTCGTCAAATGCGTGAGCGCCTGGCGATTGGCGAATGCGCAGTTGATGCCGCAGAACATGGCCGAGATGTATTCCTGCCCCTCAGGGCTCTCGATCGGCGCCCCGACGAGCTCCTGCTCGCGGACAGGGATATTGTATTTCTGGCTGGCCCGCTTCAGTTTGACGAGGTAATCGGTGCCGATCTGGTGGCCGAGCGCGCGGCTCCCGCAGTGGATTGAGGCCACCACTGAATCCTTATCAAGCCCGTAGACACGCGCTGTCCCCTCATCGTAAATTTCGTCCACGTATTGAACCTCGAGATAGTGGTTCCCGGATCCGAGCGTGCCCACCTGCCGGAACTGCCGCTCCTTCGCCTTATCGCTCACGTTTTCCGGTTTCGCTCCGGCGATGCATCCGTTCTCCTCGATATACTCGAGATCCTGGTCGGTGCCGTACCCGCGTGTGACAGGGAATCGGGCGCCCATGCGCAGCACGTCTTCTATCTCGCGCTTATTGAGCCTGAAGTCACCCTCCGATCCCAGGCCGGCGGGAATGCCCCTGTAGAGCGCCTCCGCGAGCTCGGTTTTTTTCTTTTCGATCTCGGCCCTGGTGAAGGGAGTGATCAGGGTGCGCACACCGCAGTTGCAGTCGAAGCCCACGCCGGCGACGGTGACGATGCCCTCGTGTATGTCGAATGCGCCCACCCCGCCGATGGGGAAGCCGTAGCCGGGGTGAATGTCGGCCATGGCGAGCGAATATCTCTGGATGCCGGGCAGGCAGGCGACGTTCTTTACCTGGAGGAGCGCGTTCCACTCTCTGGCCTTGGGCTGGTCGGCCATGAGCTGGTCAATGATCGTGCGGTCGGCATAGATTCTTCCGGGCACACGCATCTCGCCGCTTTTGGGAATCTCCCACAGGAACTCCGAAATTTGCCGCACCTCAATACTCATCTTTGATTCTCCCGATCGACGTGATGTGAGAATTTTGCCGCAGATTAGCGCAGATGACCGCAGATTTTAAAACAGCCTAATGTGTAAGATAGTAAGCCTAAAGGCCACTTTAAACTCTTGCCCTTTAACTTTAAACTGTAGGTCAAATCCGCGTTTATCTGCGTGAATCCGCGGCCAACTATGATCCGTGTTCATCTATGTCCATCTGTGGCTATAATTTTGTCCTGTGGTATCCTGTTTCAGATAATTCCGCACGCGGCCTTTATGGCGTTCTCCAGCTCCTCAGGCTCATCGGAGCCGATGCCGTAGCGCCTGCCGTTCTTCATCCCGAGCTCGACCGCGGCGAGGCCGGAGACGCGGAACAGCCAGCCGCGGGGTATCCATCTAAAGCCCCAGCCGAAGTACCAGGGGAAACGAATTGTCCTGCACGACCGTATTTCTGCGAGCGGTATCCTCTTCCAGATGATACCGGCGCCGTACGCCACCTTCACAAACCCTTCGCGCAACTCAACGGTGAGACTGTGCGTAAGGGCAAGCGATACGACCAGGACGGCGAGGATCATGAGACAAGGCCAATGGCAGCCGTACCATGCCGTGAGGGCGGTGACGAGAACGACGCCCGCGCTGAGACAGATGATGATAACCCATCCCACCTGCGTGTGGCGGTACATTGTTTCCGGCATGATCCCTCCCTACAAGTCGAGCACGCAGCGGGCCATGTAGTGCCCGTCCCCCTCCTCTACCTTCAGCCCGAGGTAGGAGGCTGCCTTGACTTCGGCGCCGAGCTTCCCCGCGAGCCTGTGAGGCGTGAGGCCGGAGGCCGTCCCGCAGAGACGGTATCCTCTTCCCACGCGGCTGATCTCCCGCACCACGCACTCCGTAAAGATGAGGGCGTGGAGCCCCTGCTGGGCGAGCAGCTCGTTGAGAAACTCCACGAGAAGTTCCTCGCGCGTGGCCGCCATGACTTCAATCTCGACGCTTTTCTCCGGTGCGGTAGTCCCCGCGTTGACCATCAGGCCGAACATGGCCCTGCCGGCCTCAGCAAAGGCCTCCTCCAGTGTCGCCCCGGTTGCCTCTATCGCCGCGTCGCCGATATGCTCGAGATATTTGTAGGACATTGGTCAAAATTCACCACGGAGGCACGGAGGACACGGAGTGAACCACGGTTGAAAGTGTAAGGTGTAAAGTTGAAAGCATGGGTATCGCTCAACGTGCCTTACACTTTAAGCTTTTCGCTTTAGACTGTAGTTAGCTCCGTGTGTATCTATGTTCATCTGTGGTTAGATTTAATCTGCTAAAATCCGCGCAATCCGCGGTTAATAAATGTAACATCGTCTCCGTGCGCTCCGTATCTCCGTGGTATAAAATTAATCTCCATACGTTTTAATCTGCGGTTGGTCTTCTCCACGTAAATGACCGGCGGTGGATCTCGCATGGCCCATGCGCGCGGAGGGCGTGGATATGCTCAGCGGTGCCGTATCCCTTGTGGCGCGCGAAACCGTACTGGGGGTATCGTGTGTCATAGAGGAGCATGAGGTTATCGCGATACACCTTCGCCACGATGGATGCGGCAGCGATTGAGAAGATCTTTCCATCGCCTCCCGCGATTGCCTCCTGGGGGATGCCGATTCCCGGTATCGTCCTGGCGTCAACCAGCACGTGCTGGATCTTCATCTTCAGATCGAGGATGGCGAGCCGCATCGCCTCAAGCGTCGCCCTGTAGATATTGATCCGGTCAATCTCTCCCGCGTCAACCGACCCGATCCCCACACTGAGCGCTTCTCGCCTGATCGCTCCATCCAGCTGTACCCTGCGCTCATGGCTGAGCTCCTTGGAATCCCTGATGCCTTCAAGAAACGCCCCGCGCGGGAAGACCACGGCCGCGGCGACCACCGGCCCGGCGAATGGTCCGACCCCGACCTCATCAACGCCGGCGATGTAGCTCACCCCTCTCTCCCACAGTGATTTTTCATGGGCGAGCAGCGCGGCAATGCGGCTCCTCTCGCGCTCGCGCCGGGCGGTTCGCTTTTTCAAGACAGAGGCAATCCGCCGCACCCCCGCGCGGGGATCGCCTTCGAGGAGGGCAAGCTCAGCCGGCGAGGGCACATCATCCCCGCTGAACATCTGCCTCAATTTCCTCACCGTCATATTTGACGTATCACGCATTTTGCTCATGTGATGCTTAATCCTCGCTGCTTAGAAGGTGTGAAAAAATCAGGTTCGTCGCTTCGGCATATGTAACCCGTCGTGTAGGGGCTTGATTCCCGCCTGCGGCGGGCGAGTATCAAGCTTGCCACATGGAACATGTGGCCCGCTGACGGGTCGGATAAATCCGACCCCTACAAAAAAGACCGATAGGCAATTTTTTCACACCTTCTTACTGCTTACTACTTATTATCACGCTCCGAATTTCGTTAGTTTCCGCGCGTGCGCGAGCAGAATCGGCATGAGGTGGGTCGATGGTCTTAGTCCCAGCGCACCGGTCGCACCGCTCTTTTCGGTGAAGCGCGCCCCGCTGCTCACGCGGCAGTAGGGCGAGTGCAGGAGGAGCGGCACGGGATGCCAGCTGTGCATCGCGAGCGTACAGGGCGTCGAGTGATCGGCGGTGATTGATAGGACATCTGGTCTGAGCGCGAGCAGTTCGGGTACGATGCGGTCCAGCTCCTCAATTGCCTCTACCTTAGCCGCGAAATTGCCGTCCTCTCCCCGCGTGTCGGTCTTCTTGTAGTGCAGGTAGAAGAAATCATAGCCGGTGAAGTTATCGGCGAGCACCCTGAGATCCTCCGCGGTGCTCCCGGTGTGTGGGGCGACCGTCATCCCCACGAGGCGGGCGAGGCCACGATACATCGGATACTGCGCCACGGCAAAGGCGTTCACGCCGTAGCGCTCGGACATCGTCGGGAGGGGTTCGTACCTGGCGAAGCCGCGGAGGAGCACCATGTTCCCGCGCTTCTCTCCCTTGAGGATTGCGGCGGTTTGCTCGATGAGGTTACTAAACAGCGCGGCTGTTTTTTCAGCCCGTGCGGCAAACGCACGGGGGGTGAGCGCGGGCACGCCGAGCTCCTGCGGATCGGTGTCATGGATATCGCTTGAGAGATCGTCGCCGCGGAGCACGATGAGCCCCCGGTACTCCTTCACTGTTTCGATGAATACCTCAACGCCCCTCTGCGGCCTGATCCCCTCGCGCAGCTTCTTCACGAGGCGCTGGTTCTCCTCAGTGCTGAGGCGGCCCGCGCGGCGGTCCACGAGCTTTCCACTGTCATCCACCGTGGCGAAATTGAAACGCGCAGCGACATCCCTCGCGGTGAGCTGAAAATCAATTCCCAATCCTTCGAGTACGCCCCGGCCGATATTGTACTTGATGGGATCGTAGCCGAAGAGCGCGAGGTGCGCCGGACCGCTGCCCGGCGTGATCCCGGGCCCCACGGGTTCCAGCAGCCCGCACGAGGATATGCGCGCGAGGGCGTCCATGTTGGGTGTGTGCGCCGCCTCGAGCTCGGTGGGACCGCCCGGCTCCATCGGCAGCCCTCCAAGGCCGTCGGCGACGACCAGCAATATTTTACGCGCGCTTTTTTCCTGCAATCCCCTAATCACTCCTATCAGTTCCTCGCCCATTCGCATCCTCCTTGCGATATATGTCCGCAGCCTTTCTGAATTCTAACATATTCTTTCCTGAGGCGTAAACATCTTCTGCCGGCCCGAAATGGCGGATAACGTAGGGGTCGGATTCATCCGACCCGCGTTACGGGCTTGATAAATCAAGCCCCTACAGGAATAAATACTTCTAATTACATTTCACCCATAAGGTGATCGTTTTGACCTGTTATCCGCCATTTCGGGCCCCGTCAGCGGTAATGGATCACTTATGGGGGGTACAGATCTGTAGGGGTTCGATTCCCGCCTACGGCGGGCAAGTATCGAACTTGCCACGTAACATACGTGGCCCGGGCGCGATAAATCGCGCCCCTACACACAAAATATTGCACTTTTCCCCCATAACTGACCCCTTACCGTCAGCGGAAACTGTCCAGAAGATGCCCCAGGGCATTCCCGAACCGGGCATAGCTCGTGGAGATATTTTCCCGCAACGCGGTCGCCAGATCAGCGAAACGAAAATCCGGCGATATGAAAATGAGGACCAGGCCGAGCACGATTATGTTCATCACATAGATGACGGTGAGGGAAAACAGATAGCCGTTCTTCTTCACCTCCGCCTGGCCCTTGATGAGCGCGGAAACGGTGAGGATGATGTGGAACGCCCAGGTGAAGCCGATGAGGAATACAAAGACCGCCGTGAACTGCCGGGGTTCCCAGAAGAGCTTTCCCGCGAAATAGAGTCCGATCAGGAGAATGGTGTAGACGGGGAAAAAGTAGGGTGAGAGCGCTATGAAAAAGTTGCCCTTTGTCCCCTCCACCGCGCCCCCCGTCAAGGAGGCGGAGAAACCCGTCACCTCCCCTCGGAAGAGGAGTATCCAGAATGCGTGCGTGAGCTCGTGGCCGAAGACGTAGCTCTTGATCGGCTGCTGGAAGATTGCGAATATGAGAAGGAACACGCCAAAACCCACCAGGAACCATAGCTGTGATTGGATAGGGCGGAGCAGGTCGTGATAGAACGCGGTCGTCGCCCCGACGCAGGCGGGGATAAGAAACAGGCCGATGCAGAATTTGATGAGCCTGAACAAAAATTGTAGCACTTTCATATGCACCAGGATCCCGCGGTGGAATTGCTCAAATATATCTTATTCCCCTTCACCGATCAACCCATAACTACCTTCTGGAGTTTCCCCAGTTTTTCATAGAATAATCTTTCACCACGAAGGGCACGAAGAAAATGGCCCCCGCCCTATCCTTTCCCTCAACTTCTCGTCCTTCGTGTCCTTCGTGGTAGAAAAACAACGA
>Ga0315281_10007151_pt1 | contig 15772 bp, 7 predicted proteins | sample YL17G07_0_MG_FD_204540 | JGI IMG/M metagenome (GOLD analysis project Ga0315281, IMG submission 204540) | Sediment microbial communities from Yellowstone Lake, YNP, Wyoming, USA - YL17G07_0 | ecosystem: Environmental > Aquatic > Freshwater > Lake > Sediment | place: USA: Wyoming | collected... | reverse complement strand
ATAACCCAAAGGTCGCGGGTTCAAATCCCGCCCCCGCAACCAACGATACTTGCAGGGAGAGGTCGTCAGATTCTGACGGCCTCTTCGTTTTTCTGGGACGCGCGCCTCGACTGGCCCCTCGGCGAGAACCCGCCGCTGATCATGGGTCTTCCTCCTCTCTCGCTGAGTAAAGCGTTAGATAACGCGTAAACGGCTGCCGAGGTGTCGATCTCGGTCCGCAGATTCCAGCCTGCCATTACCATCGTCGGCTGACCCGAACGCCGACGGCGCCGCGTGAGATTGCGGGCACGATGAATGTCCGCTTCGCCGGCTCGGGGTAAACGATCGTCGTCTTGTGGATGAGCGCCCCCACCGCAAGTCCGAGACCCGCGCCAAAGGCGCCGGCGATAATCGGAGCGTCTGCGCATTCTTCGCGATCCGGGCCCGCGCAACCAGCCACGGCGCCGGTGGCCGCGCCCACGCCGGCCCCGATGAGCACGGCCATGCGGAGTGGCTGGCGACGCACGGCGACCTGCCGCACGATCTCGCGCGTGAAATGCTTCTCGCCGCCAGCGGTCTGGAGCGTGATCTCATCGGCCGTGAGGTGCGTCAGGCGACCGGTGGTCCCGACCCCCGACCGGTCGTCGACCCGGAGTTGATCGTTGAGGTTGACCCGAAGCGCCAGGTCCTCGAGCAGGCTGGCCTGAACACCGATCGTGCCCCTCGAGCGTGGAACGGAAGCGCGATTCTCCGGCGCACGATAGACAGTTCTCATCTGAGGGATGAGTGCCCCCATCGCCAGTCCGACGCCCGCGCCAAACGGGGCAAAGCTGAGCGGTCCGACGATGCAGCTGCCTTGCCCTTCGCGCGCTTCGCGCGACGAGCAGACCAGCGCGCCTAGAACCGCGAACACCCCAGCCCCGATGAGTGCACCCGTGCGGAGCGCGTGGCCGCGCACGGCCACCGCGCGAACGGTGTCGCGCGTGAAACGCTTCTCGCCGGCCTCGGTCTGGATCGCGATCTCATCGGCGGTGAGGCGCGTGAGGCGCCCGGTGGCCTTGACTCGCGACGGATCCTCAACACGAAGCTGATCGTCGAGGTTGACTCGAAGCGCGAGGTCCTCGAAAGACTGAAGCGCCTGAGCCGAGCCTTGGGACGGTGCCAGCAGCATGAGGGCCACGAATAAGGCGAGACCCCTTCGGCGCAGGCTGCCGCTTGGCCCACGACGGTTCCGGATCAACCTGGCACCCGAGCCGGCGGCGCCGAGGCCGGCATCTGACCGAGTGATGCCTGCGGTGGCGTTACGGCCCATCGCAGATGCCGAGATAATCGCGCCAATGAGGCTCATGTCAGCCTACCTTTCGATCTGCCACTATTCGCCTGACGATACCTTCTCGCCTGCCGTGTTGGCGCTCAAGGCGTTCGTTCTCGGTCTTGAGGGCCAATCTTGCCCAGGACGGCTGCGATGACGCCCCCGGCGACTGCCCCAGGCACGAGCTCGATCAGGGGATCGACGACGGTACTCGTCAAATTTCCTACGTTGCTGATGCCATAGAACGTGAAGTCCGCGGTGAACCAAAGGAGGAAGCCGACGAGCGCCCCAATCTTGATTCCGGCTCCGATATTCAAGGAACTAGCGCGGCTTCCAATCGCCACGGTAACGAGCGCGCTGTACGACAGCGCGCCCAGGGCAACGGCCCAGATTAATTGTGGCTCTCGCGCAACGCCCGTCGCTGACCCGGCGTTCATTGCGTAAGCCAGGAAGTCCCGGAAGGGTGCCACCGCGAAGATGAGCGTGCCGGTCGCAAATACGGTCACGCCGCCGACGAGGGTGCCAATCACGAATCGCCTTGCGTCCATCGGGCAATCCTCCAGAGACCAGCGCAGACCAACCTGACCGGACGGTACGCAAACGCGCGGCCGCTCTGGCGGCACCGCGTGGCCGTTCAGTTCTCGCTAAGAGGGAACCCCTCACTCTTCCGTTGCGTTTCCGGACACTCGCCGGTTTCTCGGCATGGCTTCATCAGCAGAGTCTGGGGAGCCACCGGGCTGGCCTGGCAGCTGTGCCGACGCGCTCAGCACGGCCGAGAACAACGCGGGTAGGTCCCGCGTGACCGCACGGATTCGAAGTACGCTTCTCGCTGCCGCGTGTGGACGCGGATCGGACGCCGGAGCTATTGGCCGGCGCCCTGAATCCCGCGGCCCAGGCCTGGCTGAACGGAGGAGAGCGCCGCCGCGGGCGCGCCCATCAGCCTGCTATCCTCGCGCAAGCCTTATGAGAACTTTGTTCAAAAGCGCCGTGATCGGGGCGTTGATGCTCTTCGCGCTGTGCGTGGCGAGGCCGGCGGCGGCCTACTCCGTCCTGGCGCATGAGGCGAACATCGACGCACTGTGGGAGGGCACGATCGCGCCGATGCTGGTCGCGCGCTTTCCGGGCGCGACCCCCGAACAGCTGCTGGACGCGCGCGGCTACGCGTACGGCGGCTGCGTCATCCAGGATCTCGGCTACTACCCGTTCGGCAGCAAGTTCTTCAGCAACCTGCTTCATTACGTCCGGACGGGTGACTTCATCGAGACGTTGATTGCCGACGCTGAGGATGTCAACGAGTACGCCTTTGCGCTGGGCGCGCTCGGCCACTACTCGGCGGACAACCAGGGCCACCCCCTCGCGGTCAACCTGGCGGTGGCGCTGATGTATCCCAAGCTGAAGAAGCAGTTCGGCAAGGCTGTGACGTACGCGCAATCACCCAGGAACCACGTGCTGGTGGAGTTCTCGTTCGACGTCGTCCAGGTCGCGGCGTCGGCGTATGCGCCGGAGGCGTATCACAGCTTCATCGGCTTCCATGTGAGCAAGCCGCTGCTCGAGCGCGCCTTCAGCGAGACCTACGGCATCGAAATGAAGGACCTCTTCTTCAGCGAGGACCTCGCGATCGGCACGTACCGGCATGCCGTCGCGAAGACGATTCCCGGAATGACGAAAGTGGCGTGGGGGAAGAAGCGCGCGGAAATCCTCAACGTGGTGCCGGGAGCGAAGAGGGAACGGGTCGTCTTCAACCTGCGGCGCGGGGAGTACGAGAAGCGATTCGGCGCCGACTACGAGAAGCCGCACGGCTTCGCCCGCTTCCTGTCGTGGATCTACATACTGATTCCGAAGATCGGTCCGTTCCGCGCGCTCAAGTTTTCAGTACCGACGCCGGAGGCCGAGCGCCTGTTCCTCGAGAGCTTCATCAGCACGAGACAGCACTTCAAGCAGTCGCTCGACGCGTCGAGAGCCGGGCAGCTGAACCTTGCCAATACCGACTTCGACACCGGCAAGCTCACGAAGCGCGGCGAATATTCAATGGCCGACGACACGTATGACGAGCTGCTCGGGAAGCTCGCCGATCACAAGTTCGCCGGCGTCTCAGAGGATCTGCGATCCAACCTCGCGGCTTACTACGGCGACCCGACGGCGCTCCCGGAAAAGATTCACAAACACCTTGCGCTGCTCGCGGAAATGACACGGAGAACTCCATGAACTCCATCACCTACACGAGCCGCGAAACCGTCCTCGATATCGGCCCGCTGCACGCGACTGTCGATCGGCAGAGGACGCTGCCGCTTCCGCCTATCGTCGGAGGCATGGCAGTGGACGGCGGCGGATCGCCGGCGCACCTAAGCGCGCGTGAGAGCAGCGGCCGGCGCGCCCATCAGGATGCGCACCTGACGCACGCCGCCGTTCTCGACGAGAGGAATCGCTCCCGCACTGACCGCCACGCCGTCGATTTCGGCACAGGCCACGCCGACGCATCGCCGCTCCGGGTTCGAGACGGTGATTTCATAGCGCGTGCCGAGGTGCCGCCACACGATTGAATATTCAGGCCATGACGATGGGATGCACGGGTCGACGCTGAACGTTGTCCCGCGGCGTCGCAGGCCCAGCATGCTCTCGAGACCGGCGCGGTACATCCACGCCGCGGATCCCGTGTACCAACTCCACCCGCCCCGGCCCGCGTGCGGCGATCGCGCGTAGACATCGCCGGCCACGACATACGGCTCCAGCCGGTAGCGGTCCACGTCCGCGGACGTTCGCGTGTGATTGATGGGATTGAGCATGTGAAAGAGCTCGGCGACCTCGTCGCCGCTGCCCAATCGAGCCAGCGCCATCACGACCCACGCCGCCGCGTGTGTGTATTGACCGCCGTTTTCGCGGACGCCTGGCGGATATCCTTTTATATATCCGGGGTCCTGCGCCGAGTGATCGAACGGCGGATCGAGCAGAAGCAGCAGCTGTGATCCGCGCGCGATGAGCGCGCTGCGGACGGCGTCCATGGCCCGTTCCGCAAAACGCTGGGGGACCGCGCCGGACAGCACGGCCCACGATTGCGCGATCGAATCGATCCGGCACTCGTCGTTCTCCGCCGATCCCAGCGGAGTTCCGTCGTCGTAGTACCCGCGGCGATACCACTCGCCATCCCAGGTCCGCTCGAGTTGCGTGGCGAGGCGACGTGCCTCCGTCCGGTACCGCGCGGCCCGCGCGGAATCCTTTCGCTCGACACACAACCCCGCGAAATCGGTCAGGACTCCGTGCAGAAAGAAGCCGAGCCACGTGCTTTCGCCGCGTCCGGCGTGCCCCACGCGGTTCATCCCGTCATTCCAATCGCCGGTGCCGAAGAGCGGAAGGCCATGGGCGCCCGCGGTCGCGCCCCGGTCGATCGCGCGAATGCAATGTTCGAGGAGCGTTCCGTCTTCGGCGGAGACGCACGGCGACTCGTACGCTTCGTCCTGGTCGTCTGCGAGCAGCGACCCCTTTAAGAACGGCACGCGCTCGTCCAGGACGGCGGCGTCACCGGTTGTCCGGACGTACTGGGCGACGACATGCGGCAGCCAGAGGAGATCGTCGCTGCACCGCGTGCGGAGTCCGCGTCCGCTGGGTTCATGCCACCAGTGCTGCACGTCGCCTTCGGCGAATTGCCGCGCCGCGGCCCGGAGGAGATGCTCGCGCGCCAGGTCGGGCCGCGTGAAGGACAACGCCATCACATCCTGGAGCTGATCGCGGAAGCCGAACGCGCCGCCTGGCTGGTGATACCCGCCGCGCGTCCAGACGCGGCAGCTGATCGCCTGATACAACAGCCAGCGATTGAGCAGGGCATCGAACGAGTCGTCGGGTGTTCGCACCTGAATCGCATCGAGCGTGTCATCCCAGGACGATGCGACTCGCGCGCGCGCTGCCACTGCCGCGGTGATATTCCCGTGACGCGCGATCAACGCGCCGGCGTGGTCACCATCGACCCCTTCACCCAGCAGGAAGAGCAGCGGCAGGCTTTCTCCCGGCTGCAGAACACAGATGCTGTGAAGTACCGCGCAGGGATCAAGCGCCGCCCCTATTTCTCCGGTGAGCAGGGCTTGGCTCATCGCGACCGGCGCCATCAGGTTGCGGTTACGGCCGACGAACGCTCCGCGGTCGGCGGTGACCGAGAAGGGGCGTTCGGACGCCCACGAAAACGCGACGTGATGGGCGAAATCCTGGTTGTAGGCACTGCTGGCGAAGATCGCACCGGTGGGCTGATCGATCTCCGTGACCACGTGCAGGTGTGCCCCGTCGACGGGCGGTCCGAGGGCCCACTCGTTGTAGGCGAAGACGCTCAGCGTTCGAACCGCCTCGCTCCGGTTCGTCAGGGTCAGGAGCGAGAACTTGATCGGATCGTCCGCGTCGACGAACACGTCCAGCTCGTGACCGATGCCGTGGGTGACGCGGGAAAACTGTGTGAGGCCCGCGGTGTGGCGCACGACGCATCGGCCGCCTCGTGAGTCGCGAGGCAGGGGGCCCGGCGTCGGCGACCAGTACTCGCCGGTGTCGTCATCACGAATGAAGAGCGCTTCGGCCGTCGGATCGCTGATCGGGTCGTTCGCGAACGGCGTCAGCCGGTTCTCGCGGCTGTTGCCGGACCAGGTGTGCGCCGAGCCGGACGCCGTGACCACGGTGCCGAACCTGGCGTTGGCGATCACGTTCGCCCACGGCAAGGGCGTCTCCTCCGCGCCGTCAAGCGCGATCGCATATGTCCGGCCGCCGTCCGTGAACCCGCCGAGTCCGTTCCCGAGGGTCACCGCCGGCATGGGAGCGTCGGCTGCCGCTGGAGCGACACCCGGCGGCGCCGGCGGATCCAGACGGGGCGCCGGCGGCTGGACGGCATGGGGTCGATCGAGCTGCGTCCGCAGCTCGCCGTCGCTTCCAACGAGAATGGCGCGCGCCACGGTTTCAATCAGCACGCGTTCGGCGCGGCCCATTCGATCGGCGCGCAGCAGATACACGCCGCCGGGGCGCTGCTGCCACGTGCTCCACGGACCGTCCGCCAGCACGGCGGTGAGTTGCGCGTGCACCTCGTCCATGTAGCTGACGGGATGCTCGTTGAGGATCACCAGATCGGCGCTCAGCCCCTTGAGCCGCCAATACTCCTGCGCCTGCAGGACCTGCCGCAGCAGCGGCACGTCGCCGTCGCTGACGATGCGGACGAGCAGGATGGGCAGATCGCCGGAGATCGCATGCGGCCACAGGCCCGACTGGCCGAGCTCGTTCGACGCCATCGTGGAGGCGGCCGCTCGAAGCGAGCCGTCGGTGCCGAGCACGCGCGACGCGAGACGCTCAAACAGCAGGGCGTCGTCCGGGGACGCGCCCAGGTGGCGAAGACGGCTCTCGGCGTGGGTGACCGCCAACGCGAAGGTGCGCCCGACGGCCGCCGGATTGTGGTACTTCCGCGCGAGCGCTTCGACAGTCTCGCGATCCGAGGCCATGCCGGTGGCAAAACAGAGCCGCATCGCGGCGCCCGGCGACAGCCGGATGCGTTGACGAAGGCTGACAATCGGGTCGAGGACGACGCCGGTCGTGCCGGAGAGCGCGCGTCCGTCGAGCGCCGCCGGGTGCGCGGGACTTCGGCCGCGGCCGAGGAAGCGTGCGCGGTCGGTTTCCCATTCGAGCGGTCCCTGCGGACGCCCATCGAGGTTCAAGGTGTGGAACGCCCATGCAGCCGGGTCGCGAGGATCCCGTGGCCGTCGATGACATAACAGCGCCGCGCTGTCCGGCACGTACTCCGTTTCGATGAAGAGCTTGCCGAACGCCGGATGCGCGAGGTCGCTGGCGGCGGAGGCGAGGACGATCTCCGCGTAGCTGGTCACCTCGAGCTCGCGGATCCGCGTGCCGTGGTTGCGGACCGTGATTCTCCGGACTTCGACGTCGTCTTCGGTGGACACGGCGATGTCGAGCTGCGTGGTGATCTCGTCGTCTCGCCGGCGAAAGCTGGCGCGGTCGGCGGAAAACGTGACCGCGTACTCGTCGGGCTCCTGAAGCGACGGCTGGAAGGTCGCCGACCACACCGCGCCGCTGCGCACGTCGCGCAGATAAATGAACTGGCCGTCCGCGTCGCGGGTGACGTCGCGGCGCCACCGGGTCACCGGAAGTCCGCGCCAGACGCTCGCGCCTCCGCCCGCATTGGTCACCGACGTCACGTAACGGCCGTTGGAGAGGAATTGCGTGTGCGGAAACGGCGTGTGAGGCGAACGGTAGCGGCGCACCGGACTCGACGCCGCAGGTGCGGCCACGCGCATCTCGTCGAGCGGGCGCGGTTCGATCGGCGCGGCGTTGCGCGGCACACGTTCCTGCAGCAGCAGCTCGGTTGCCTGCACTCTCGGGTCCGCGTGAAAGCGCTCGATCATGCGATCGCCGACGAGCGCATTCGTCAACGCGACGAGCGTCATGCCCTCGTGGTGAGCCAGGTACGTCGGCACGACGATGCCCGCTGTCGACACCTCTTCTGGGTCCTCGTCGGCGGTGGCGCTCGGGTCCGAGACGCCATGCGTGTAGTCGATCGCGTCGAAGAATCCGTACTCGCCCGCGAGTCCCGTTTGCGCAAGCCGCCGCAAGTTGGCGGTGGCCGCAACCGGATCGATCTGGACCGCCAGCGCCGTGGCGTAGGGCGCCACGACGACCTCGTCGCCCAGCCCGCGCTTCATGCCGAGCCCCGGGATGCCGAACGCCTTGTACTGATAAGTGCCGTGGCGATCGACGAGGTTGTAGGCCGACTCCGACATGCCCCACGGCACGCCGCAGGTGGTGGCGTATTCCATCTGCCGACGGACGACCAGCCGGCAGGAGTCGTCGAGCAGCGTGTTCGGATAGGTCCGCATGATGAGCAGCGGCATGAGGTACTCGAACAGCGTGGCGCTCCACGAGAGCAGCACCGGCGCGCCGTGGACGCTCGTCACCGGCCGGCCAAGACGGAACCAGTGCAGCTCGGGCACATCACCCTTGGCAATCGCGAGAAAGCTGGCCAGCCGCGCCTCGGACGCGAGCAGGTCGTAGCACGCGAGATCGAGGCGTCCGACGTTGTCCGCGTCGGCTAAGCGGTACCCGATCGCGAACAGCTGGCGCCCCGGATCGAACAGGAACGAGAAGTTCATCGCGTCGAAGAGCGCCTCGGCCCGCGCGGCGAGCTCCGGGGCCAATTCCCGAACGCCGAGGGACAGCGTGAGCAACGCGCCGGCCAGATTGCCGCTGTCCACCGTCGACACGTAGGCCGGCTGCAGCGGTTCCAGCGTGAGGGTGTCGTACCAGTTCAGCAGATGCCCGTTGAATTTCTCGAGTTGTTCGACCGTCGTCAGCGTGTCGCCGATCCTGCGAACGAGCTCGCTGCCGTCGATGATCTCCAGATCGTGCGCCGCGAGCGTGGCCAGGAGACCGAGCCCGATGTTGGTCGGCGACGTGCGATGCGCGACGACGACGGTATCGGTGACCGGGCTAATCTGGATGTTGTCCGGGGGCAGGAAGTTGTCTTCAGCGCCGGCGAACGCGTCGAAGTAGGCCCAGGTCTTCCGCGCGATCTCGCGCAGGTACGCGGCGTCGCCGGGCGGCAGCGCCGCCCGGCGGACCGGCATCGGACGGCTGAGCGCGTACGCGATCCCCGGAGCGGCGATCCACAGCGCCACGATCGGCGCCGCGACGGGCCAGGCGGACGGACGCAGTGCGGCGACGGCCGCGAGGCTCGCCAGCGCCAGGAGAGGGCTCGCGCGCATGCTGCGCAGAAAGGCGCGCAGCCGGATGGGACCGCCGCGTGCGGTGCTCGCCGCCGTCGTTTCCCATTCGAGGAGGCGACGACGAGTGATGCCGAGCCGGACGAGCGTAATCGCAATCGCGTGCAGCCGGTCGTGGGCGTCGTTGGCCATGAACGCCACCTGCAACACGAAGCGCGCCGCGTCCGTGCTGAGCTCATCGGTCCACGTGCGTCGAACCATCCCCAGGGGAAACGCCGCGGACGCCAGCGCGACCGCGGTCCACATCCAGGGCGCGCCCGGCAGCAGCGTCCAGCCGGCCACCAGCAGAAGGAATGTCGCGGGCGGCATCACGCTGCGGCGCAGGTTGTCGAGGATCTTCCATCGCGCGATGAGGGATAAACGATTCCGGCGCATGCCCGTGCGCGACGGCACGAACGGCAGCAGCCACCACAGGATTTGCCAGTCGCCGCGCACCCAGCGGTGTTGCCGCCGCGCATGCGCGAGGACGCTGGAGGGATAGTCGTCGACCACTTCGACGTCGGTCACGAGCGCCGTCCGCGCGTAGAGCCCCTCGAACAAGTCGTGGGAGAGCAGCGCGTTCTCCGGCACACGATCCGCGAGCGCCGCGGTAAAGGCGTCGACGTCGTACAGGCCCTTGCCGGCAAAACTTCCCTCGTCGAACAGATCCTGATACACGTCGGAGACGGCGGTGGTGTACGGGTCGACGCCGGTGTGCCCGGCGTAGGTGCGCGCGAACAGCGAGCCCGCCGCGCTCGCCGTCGTCACGCTGACGCGCGGCTGCAGGATGCCGTAGCCGGCGGTGACGCTCCCGGTGCGGGGATCGAGCCGAGGCTGATTCAACGGGTGCGCGATGATGCCGATGAGCCGCTTGGCGGCATCCCGCGGCAGACGCGTATCCGAGTCGAGCGTGATGCAGTAGCGAATCGACGGCAGCAGCTCCAGCGCGCCGACCTGCGTCGAGAAGCTGGTGTCGGTCGCGCCTCGCAGCAGGCGGTTGAACTCTTCGATCTTGCCGCGCTTCCGTTCCCAGCCGATCCACGCGTTCTCGCGCGGATTCCAGAGCCGGTCGCGATGAAACAGGAAGAAGCGCGTGCCGCCCTCCGCGTCGAATTTGAGGTTGAGCGCTTTCACGCCCGCGCGCGCGCGTTCCAGAATCGCGGCGTCGGTCGGCGCGGCGGACACGTGCGTGTCGGCAAAGTCGCTGAGGATGGCGAAGTGCACGCGCGGATCCAGATTGCCCAGCGCGAGCACCTCGACGTGTTCGAGCAGCGCCTCAACGCCAGCCGCGCTCGTCAGCATGGTCGGCACGATGACCATCGTTCGCGCGCTGTCGGGGACGCCGCTCAGGAAATTAAGCCGCGGCAGCCGCTTCGGGCCGGTCAGCCGGACCGCGGCGTACTGGATGCAGGCAATCGCGAAGTCGCCCGCCGGCAGCAGGGCGAGGAGCGCGACGAGCAGGCGCGTGACGTGCGTGGCGCCGGCGTGTGCCGCATAGGCATCGACCGCAGCAAGGAGAAGCGCGGTCGCCAGGGCAATCGCCCCGAGATAGAGCACCGAGGCATGGCGCATGAGCGCGCGCTTCGCCCGTGTCGTGATCGCGGGCCGATGCGCGAGGTCGGCTTCGAGATCGGTCCGGCCGCGATCGACCAGGTGGTAACCGACGTGCGCGGCACGGTCCGCGTCGGAACCGGTGGCCGCCGCCTGGCGAGCGCTCTCGATCGCTTTGAGCGCCACGCGCACCTGGCCTTCGCCGCTGGTCGGGGCCAGCGCTTCGACGGCGTGGCGCTGTGCGTCGCGGCTCAGGAAGTCCATGCGTCCGTACGCGCCGGCGGGGTCGCGCTGCAGCACGCGTTCGACGAGACTGACGCTTTCGACGTACTCCTGCCAGTCCAATGTCGCGCACAGCCGGAGGCTCGTGACGGCGTTGGCCATCGAGACCTGGGCCACGCCTTGACGCTGGTGCTCGCCGCGGACCGTTTCTTCCGCCGAGATGTGCCGTGCCGCGAGCTCGTCGTCCACCGCGGCGCGAATCGCCGCGAGCCGGAGTCCATACTCTCGAGCGCGATGCAGGATCTGGACGATGAACGCCGGATCGGTGCCGGACGGCAGCGCAGCGCTCGTGTCCCCGTCGTCGGCGGCCGCGATGTAGGTGTCGGCGGCGCCGCGGGCAGCGCGAGCGAGCAGCAGTTCGTCGGCCAGCCGCCGGAGGTTCTCGATGAGCGCCAGCTTCAGCATGCTCGGCCAGGCCCAGAGCTCGCCAATCGTCAGCGGCGCCACGCGCTGGTAGCTGTTCAGGAACTGGACGAGCTGCTGCCGATCGAGGCGGCTGTCGCTGTGGCGGATGAGTTCGACCGCGATCGAGTAAATGCGGGCGTGGCCGCCCTGCTCGCGCGAGGCCAGCGCCGGCAAGCCGCGCGAGTAGGTCCGCGGCAGACTCCGGCGGATTTCAGAAATCTCGCCGGTGACCAGATGGAAGTTGTCGAGGAGCCAGTCCGCCGCCGAGACGACGAAGTGGCCGCGGCGCACGTCGTCGGCCAGCGTGCGATACGTGGCGCGGAGGACCCGGACGTTGTCCTCGAATCGTGGATACGTATCTCTGGGGCGCCGGCGCGGGTTGGGATCGATCGTGAACCTGGCGGCGAGCGCCAGCGCGCGCTCTTCAAGCCCCTCGATGCTCAGGAGCTCGTCGCGTAACGGCTTCTCGGTGACACGTGGATGGCGCGCCCGTTGCCACGGGGTTCGCAAACAGCCCTACCTTGACTTCACGGAACGCGGCTCGCGTTCGAGCTCCTCGATGCGTTTCAGAGCGCGAGCCTTGAGTGCCGCCGCATCGCGGGCAATCTTCGCCTCGCCGACGCGTTCCACGTGTGGAACGCGTCGATCGAGCGCCGCAATCAGTTCGTGCAGTTGATGGATGGCTTTGCTGTGCGTCATCGCCATCGGCGCCCTCGATAGGGATCCGACTGCAGCCGCGACACGTTCCAGATGTCGCCGCACGCCGTGCATCGCCAATAGCTGTCGGCGTCAGGCGTCGTGGCGGTCGTCACCGTCGCCGTCGATCCGCAGCTTGGACACACGGCAGGCGTGAAGTGAATAGGCGACGACACCCGAGGTGGTCGGGATGCTGGATCTGTCACGGCCCCCCCAAGGACGTGCTTTGTGAGGGCTGGAGGCCGGGCATGGCCGCAGGGCTCAGGAAAGCGTGTGAGACCTCAAATTATACCTCACCCATCGCGCTCGTTCTCCATGGCCAGGTTGGCGTCCACGAGATGCAGGCCCGAGGGCGCGATCAGCGCGTCACGACGATGGTGACCTCTTCGTCTGCGAGAAGGGCACCGTCGTCGGCGCGGCAGCGCAGGACGTACGTGCCCGGCTCAGAAAAGGTGATGGTCACTGGCTGCCAGCCGTCCGTCGGAATCGGCGGCGGTACCCAGATCGGCGCCCACGGTGAATTCGCGCCCGCACGCGTGTCTTCCCACGGCTTGACCTGCGGCGGATCGAAGGCGACGCGTCCCGGACCGCGGTACAGGAACCATGTCACGTGCAGACCGATGTTCTTGCCGACGGTGATGCGTGTCGGCGGACGCATTGCGGCGGGAGTGACCGGGGGCGGCGGTGGCGTGCCGGCCGCGGCCGGTGCCGATGGGCGCGCTGCGGCGGCGGGTCCGGCTCCACCTCCACCGCGGCGTTTCGGAATGCCGTCGTCTTTGACCTGCGAGGTCAGCTTCAACGGCTGGCCCACTTTGACGTCCTTCGTGTTCGCCTCGGCAATCTTGATCGTCGGCGGCGTGTTCGCACGCACTTCGGGGCTGCTGGTACCCGCGCCGAGCGCGCCCGTTTCCGATGCCTTCACGACGTCGTCCAGGATGTAGTCGGGCCGGAGCGAGGCGTACGCCTTTTCGGTCTTGCCGTGCGTGGTCAGCGTCCAGACGAGCTCGTCCTTCTCGGTGAAGCCGTTCGGGACGCGCACCTTGAAGATGAAACGGTTGCGGCGCGGGAGGAAATGCGTGGGCTGGCCCCGGTCCGGCGCGCCGGGACTGAAACCATTGTCGGCGCCGACCGGCACATCCAGCTCTTCTTCCCAGTTCCGGTTCATGTACCCGAACACGAAGTACTTTGCGCCGTCGGCGCCCTGCTCCCAGCCTTCGTAAGCCGGGGCGACGTTCTGGCCTTTCGTGTACGAGAGCGACTGCGCGCCGGCGAACTCTCCGCCGACGCACGCGGCGAGGACGAGCGCCGCGAATCCGATACGGCGGAGCCTCACTGTTGCGGCGCCGCGGGCCGCGGCGCCGGCGGCATGACCAGGCACAGCGGACAGCCGATGACGTTGTCGTTCTTCGTCACGTGCAGACGCTCGCGGCGCTTCGCCATCTCCTCCTGGAACTGCTCGTCGGTGAGCGTGACGCGCATACCGAGGTCGATGAACATGTTGGCCACCGAGCGGTTCCCCGAGCCCTGCCAGTTGCGCGGATCGGGCACGTTCCTGTTCGTCGGCGAGTTGTCCATGTAGCCGATGATGTGGAGGATGGTGCCCCTGGGCAGGAGCGGCGCCGAGTCGTCCGTGTAGTCGTAGCCGCGCACCCAGTTGTGGTCGTAGCCGACGCAGTTCAGCGTCTGGATGGTGTAGCCCCAGATCGCCTCGAGACACATGCGCGCGCCCGGCGCGTGCAGATGCGGCTCGAACGAGATGAGCTTCGTGTGCTGCTGCAGCACCGTGTACGCGTGCAGCTGCTGGTTGGCTTCCATCCCGCGGATGTCGATGTCGACGCCGTTGCCCAGCCCGAACACGGCGCGCTTGTAGGTCGGCGTGTAGCCCTTCGGCTGGAACGTGAAGCCAATCTCGAGATGCGCCCGCGTATCGCGGCCGTTCGAGTGCAGATGGATCGAGTCCGACACGATGCTCGAGCCCGCTTTCAGAATGCGTGCCGACCTCGGATCGAAGACATCGGGGTTGCGGCCCACCTCGTGCACCGGCCAGTTCACGGATTCTTCATCGGTGAGAATCGAGAGCGCATCGCCGGCGTTCGGGTTGCTCGGATCGAGCACCTGCGTCCGCCAGATCATGTGGTGGAAGACGAAGCGGCCGCCGACCGTCGCGCGTCCGTCCTTTTTCTGCGTGTCGACGTCGTTGACTTCCCGGATCTCGAGCGCCGAGACGTACCGATCCTCCGTCAGGCCGGTCGGGATGCTCGGGATCTCGCCCCACCAGTCAGGCGCATCGCCCTTGACGAGGATCTCTGTGCTCTTGAGGATCAAGTCCGGCGTGCCGATCTGCCAGGCCCGCGCATCGGCAAACTGCCGGGGCGCGGGCATGTCGGCGGGGTTGCCGCGCGGTGCGCCGGCGTCCGCCCACTTGCCGATCTTCGCGATCTCCTCGTCGCCGAGCGACGGGTCGTTGTGAAACTGCTGGATGCCGATGTTCTTCTCGACGTACCACGGAGGCATCACGCCCGCCTTCGGGCCGACGCTCGTGCGCCGCTTCATCGCCTGCGCCCACGGCCGCACCTCTTCGTAGGCGAGGAGCGACATCGGCGCCACGCTGTCCGGGCGATGACAGTTCTGGCAGCTGCGCTGCAGAATCGGCGCGATGTCCTTGGTGAACGTCACCTCGGCGGATCCCCCGGCCTGCTGGGCCGTCAGGGCGGGCGCGATCGCGCCAGCCACCGCCACGAGACACACGGCCACTCGCGCCGTCAGATTCCAGCCAATTCCGCGCTGCAACTGCATCGGATGCCTCCTGACGTCAATTGTCCACGATCTCTGCCGCCCGGCCAATCCCGAATTGTATTGGGAGGCCCGCAGAATTCCGCGTTGTTCGCGCCCGGGTTGAGTGCTATCCTCCCGTCGACCGAACGGTCGGTAGCTCCGGCATTTCGTTGGGAGGGTCTGTATGCGCAGCAGTTTCGTCGCACACGCTGTCGGTCTGGCATTGGCGTTGTTGGTCCTGATTCCTGGCGCGGCGAGCGCACAGAGCGTGATTGCCGGAGTCGTCAAGGACTCCAGCGGCGCCGTGCTGCCGGGCGTCACCGTGGAAGTCGCCAGCGCGGCGTTGATCGAGAAGACGCGCGCGGCCGTCACGGATGCGCAAGGCGCGTACAAAATCGTCGATCTCCGTCCGGGCGCCTATGTGCTGACGTTCACGTTGCCGGGCTTCGCCACCGTCAGGCGGGACGGGATCGATCTGCCGGCGGGCTTCACCGCGACGATTAACGTCGACCTGAAGATCGGGGCGGTCGCCGAAACCGTGACGGTGTCGGGCGAGTCGCCCATCGTCGATGTCCAGAGCAACACGCGCGCGGCCAACCTGACACGCGATCTCCTCGACTCGGTGCCCAACTCGCATACGCTCCAGTCGGTGGGCCAGCTCGTGGTCGGCGTCACGTTGACGGCGCCCGACGTCGGCGGGTCGCAGGCCATGCAGCAGACGTATTTCACCGTGCACGGCGCGGGCGCGGCGCAGACCGCGGTGCTGATGGACGGGATGATCGTCAACGGGCTGCAGGGAGACGGCGCGATTCAGAGCTACATGAACGACGCGGGCGCCCAGGAGATGGTCTACCAGACCGGCGGAGGCGCCGCAGACTCGACCAGTGGCGGCGTCAAGATCAGCCTGGTCCCGAAGGAAGGCGGCAATACGTTCCGCGGCTCGATGTACGCCGGCCTGGAGCGAAGCGGCGCATTTCCGGGGCAGAGCGACAACCTCTCGGACTTCCTGGCCTCGACCGGTGTGAAGACCGTCGACAAGATC
>Ga0315281_10007150_pt1 | contig 15773 bp, 15 predicted proteins | sample YL17G07_0_MG_FD_204540 | JGI IMG/M metagenome (GOLD analysis project Ga0315281, IMG submission 204540) | Sediment microbial communities from Yellowstone Lake, YNP, Wyoming, USA - YL17G07_0 | ecosystem: Environmental > Aquatic > Freshwater > Lake > Sediment | place: USA: Wyoming | collected... | reverse complement strand
TTTCGCATTTGTTTTAACTTACATAAGTTTCTTTTGTATTCTCACAATCGATTTTGCCCTGCCGGTTTTCTCATCGATGTCAATCACCGCCCCATGCAACTGAATATCTTCTGTGGCGACTTCAAACCGGGTAGGGATAGAGGTAAGGAATCTTTTTAACACGTCCTCTACCCTTCTGCCGATGACCGATGCATAGGGGCCGGTCATGCCTACATCGGTGATATAGGCGCATCCTTTCGGCAAAATCTTCTCATCAGCGGTCTGGATATGCGTATGGGTACCTACGGCCGCTGAGCAGATATCTTCCAGATACCAACCCAGCGCGATTTTTTCTGACGTCGCCTCCGCATGAATGTCGACGATGATAATGGGGGTATCTTTCAATGCGGTTTCTGCTGCCTGACGGGAAGCTTTAAAGGGGCAGTCCAGAAGGGCGTCGATAAAAACCCGGCCTAAGACATTAATCACCGCTACCCTGATGCCGGGGGCGACTTCAAATACGCCCATTCCCTCGCCGGGAGCGCCCGCAGGAAAATTGATCGGCCTTAAGATGCGGGGGTCACGGCCGATAATCTCAAAGACATCGCTCTTTTTCCAAATATGGTCGCCGGCGGTAATCACCGATATACCCGCATCAAATAATTCAGCGCAGATGCGGCCGGTAAGCCCTGAGCCGCCTGCGGCATTCTCGGCGTTGGCAATGACGAAATCAACGGCGTATTCTTTTTTAATTGCCGGGATCAGTTTTTTAACTGCCTCTCTTCCCGGCGAGCCCACAATATCACCGATAAAAAGTATTTTCACAAAAACTCCTCTTTTTCAGCTACTTGGCGTACTCTATCGCCCTGGTTTCGCGGATAACCGTAACCTTGATTTGTCCCGGGTATTCCATGCCTTCTTCTATTTTCTTGCGAATTTCGCGGGACAGGTTTATCGCGTCATTGTCGGATATTTTCTCGGGCTGCACAATAACGCGGATTTCTCTTCCTGCCTGGATGGCAAAAGATTTCTCAACGCCCTTGAAGAGGTTGGCAATAGACTCCAGTTTATCTAATCGCTTTATGTAGGTTTCAAGCGTCTCTCGGCGCGCGCCGGGTCGAGCCGCACTGATAGCATCGGCAGCAACCGCTAATACCGCATAGATGCTCTTAGGTTCTGCCTCTTCGTGATGCGCCTCGATTGCCGCCGCCACCTCGGCGGATTCATTATATTTCTTAGCCAGTTCCGCGCCGAGTTTGGCATGGGTCCCTTCAACCTGGTGATCAACTGCCTTGCCTATATCGTGCAAAAGGCCGATGCGCCGGGCTAACTTAAAATCCAACCCCATCTCCGACGCCATAACCCCGAGAAGATACGCCACCTCTTTAGAATGCTGCAGGGTATTCTGGCCAAAACTGGTCCGGTATTTTAATCTGCCCAGGAGTTTGATGGTCTCGGGGTGTAACCCGTCCACTCCCGCGTCAAAGGCGGCGCGCTCCCCTTCCTCGCGGATCTTCTCATCCATCTCTTTTTTGGTCTTTTCTACCACTTCCTCGATGCGCCCCGGGTGTATCCTTCCGTCAGAGATAAGCTTTTCCAGGCTTAAACGCGCCACTTCGCGCCGGACCGTATCGAAACAGGAAAGCGTTACGGCCTCGGGGGTATCGTCGATAATTACGTCGACACCCGTAGCCATCTCCAGCGCCCGGATGTTTCTCCCTTCTCTTCCGATGACCCGGCCTTTCATTTCATCGTTGGGCAGCGTCACGACACTCACCGTTGATTCCACGGTGTGCTCAGCCGAACAGCGCTGTATGGCCAGGCTGATAATTTCTCTTGCCTTCTTATCCGACTGAAGCCGCAATTCTTCTTCATTTTTCTTTATTACCGTTGCCCGCTCGTTCGTCAATTCCTCGTTTAAACGGTTAAGCAAAATCTGCTTCGCCTCCTCCGCAGACAAAGAGGCAATTTTCTGCAGCCGTTCTTTCTCTTCGGCAATAAGGGCATTCAGCTGGCTGTCTTTCGCTTTTATCGCATCGTCCTGTTTGCGGATATTTTCATGCCGTGCCTCAATCTCTTTTTCCTTTTTTTCCAAAAGGTCAAGCCTGCGGTCGATGTTTTCTTCTTTCGAACTCAGCCGTTTCTCTAAATTGGTTATCTCCTGGCGCCGGTCCTGCGTCTGACGGTCAAAATCCTGGCGCATCCGGTACAAAAGATCTTTACCTTCCAACTCTATCTCGCGGTGCCTGTCCTGTGCTTCTTTTTTAGCCTGTTCTAAAATATGTTTTGCCTTGGCCTCGGCGCTTTGGATTTTTCGCTCCGCAATATATCTGCGCAAGGCGTATCCGGCAACCAGAGCACCCAAGGCAATACCGATGATGATAATAATGGTAAGCATGGTATACCGTATCCTCCTTTTGCCCAGTAAGGGCACACCGGCGTAATTCCACATAAACGCCGGGTGCACCCAGTAAGGGCACACCAGCGCAATTGCGCTACGTAGCGCACACCGGCGCAATTCCGATAAGCGCCGGGTGTGAGCTTAGCGCTGGGTGTAATCCTGCGTAACTTCAGGTAGTGTGGTTTTGGATGAGTCCCGCTCCTGCTCGCAGGGGCGGGGTGAATCGGAACTTTAGAGGTTTTTTAGGCAAAGATGACGCGCTTGACGCTCACATCTCTTCTGGTGGTGGGAACTTTCGGTAAGATTTGAAAATCAAATGCCAAGCCGATAGACGTCGTGTTATCGGGAAGTTTTCTTAAAAAACGGTCATAGTACCCTTTGCCGCGGCCCAGGCGGTTACCCCGCCTGTCGAAGGCAACGCCGGGGACAATCACAAGATCTATTGCCCTGCAACCTAATGCGCGTTTCACGGCGGGCACCCACGTGCCGTAAAGGCCTCTGACCAACTTTACGTTATCGTTTAATAAACAGGGGATGATCCTCCTGCTTTTTGAACACACTGGCACTGTAACTATCTTACCTAACATACGCGCGTGCTTTATCATTTTTTCTGTATCAACTTCACCGTCAAAAGAGATGTAGAACATCACGTTCTTTGCTTTTCTAAAAACCAAAGTCCTGAACAGCCTCTCTTTAATTGCTTTACTCTTTCTGGTTCGGTCTTCCTCCTTATGGTTTCGCAATATATATAAAATTTTAGTGCGAAGTTGGCTCTTTGTCAACATCTTAATGCTCGCGATGCTCGTGGGCGTCTTTTTTGGGCTCAAATTCACTGGGGTCTTTGCCTATCTTACGATAATAATCGGCTAAGGCTGAGCGCAGCGCCTGCTCAGCCAGCACCGAACAGTGCAATTTCACCGCCGGTAAACCGCCTAATGCCTCGGCCACGGCCTTATTGGTAATGGCCAGTGCCTCGCTTATGGTCTTGCCCTTGACCATCTCCGTTACCATCGAACTGGTGCTGATTGCCGCGCCGCACCCAAAGGTTTTAAACTTGGCATCGGCGATAACGCCGTTTTCGACTTTGATGTACATCCTCATGATGTCACCGCAGATCGGATTGCCGACGTTACCGATTCCGCTGGCATCGGGGATTTCGCCGACGTTGCGGGGGTGCAAAAAATGATCCATTACTTTCTTGCTATACGGTCCTTGTTCCATTTTACTTTGCTACCGTTATTTTGTGGGGTTTAAGTGTTTTTTTAAAATCTTTGGGGCTCTGCGCGACCTTAAGCTGATGAGTCCTGCCTTGTTTTTCTAATTCCCGATAGATTAAAATCCAGGCGCAGTCGCGTTCTTTATCAACCTCGCACTTGCCTTTATCCATGCCGCCGCACGGCCCGTTCAAAAGGCCCTTAGGGCAAAGCGTCATCGGACATATGCCGGCGGTGATACCTAAAATACATTCCCCGCACATGGAGCACTTTTCATAGAAGTCGCCCTTAGCGTCCACCACCGCGCCGCAGAGGGTATTACAGGCAGGAAAAATCCGTTTGGCCAGCCGATCATTGTCTTTTATTGACTGCGCCCCCAGGCCGCAGCTCAGAACCAGCACTCCCTCGGCCTGGCGAAAGGCCTGCATATTCTTGGCCACCTCGGCCTTAATCTGAGACGCGATGCACGGGGCATCAGGAACGCAGGAGCCCACAATAACCTTACCGTGCTTTTCTAATTCCTGCTGCATCTTGATTAATTCGTCTTTGCCGCCGGTCTTACACGTAGTTGCGCACTCGCCGCAGCCGATGAGAAATATTTTCGTCACCCCGCTTAAGCTATCTAATATCTCCGCAATAGGTTTCTGCTCTGTTATAATCATGCTCACTCCTTAAAGCCCTTTAATTTTATCACGATTTCAACCCACACTCAAGGAAAAAATAAGTTACCATTGACCGTCAGGCTGTCTTGGTTTGTTTCTCGCGGGGACGCTTGCTTTGCCCCAGCGTGGCAAAGCTGCGCTCGGGTCGGCTTCGTCGCTCTCCCGCAGCCGGGCCGTAGATAAATCCGTCTTTTTAATTAAGGAGCCAGCTGCGGGAACCATGCCCGCTCCTCGCCTCCACGCCCCGCTCGAAATCAAACCAAGCCAGCCGCTCAGTGAAAGTTTAACAAATAAAAAACTCGGCGGTGCGACATGCCGAGCCTCTTATGGTGCCCCCCCAGGGTGGCTAAAGAACTCCCAAACTAGATTTTATCCGCCCTTTTTCTTTGCTTAATTTCAATAAAACAAATATTTCTTAATTACTTGCTTCTCCTTGTTGTGCCTGAGGCGGATAGAATAAAAACATTATTTCTATTTTCGCCCTATATCCCTTTTCTTCTTTAACGATTAATTTTAATTCGTTCATTAATGCATTAATATCTCTTACTAACGTCATCTGAGATCTGTCTTTATAGTATTCACTTATATTAGGACTCATGCTAGTAAGCTTGTCCAATGGTACTGGTTCGTGCCGAGATAGTTCAAGCACCAATGCTCTTCTCCTCTTAGTTGTAACCTGCGAATGTTTATATTCTCTGAAGGTTTCGTAGATAAAATTCTCCCATGAAATTTGTAAAACTTGGATAAATATATAACCAAGCTGTTCTACGAGACCATCGCGCAACCCTTGTATAGCATATGACAAGAAATTAAAAACATTGTTTTTTTTGCTGGCCGCATCTAATTGAAGATAATATTCATTCCTCGTTAGGTTATAATGATTGCTTAAAAGTTGGGCGGCCGGAGAAGGAACTCCAGAGCACGAAAGAATAGCAAACTCAAGAATTCTTGCAGTTCTACCATTGCCATCACCAAAAGGATGAATCCAGGCGATATATAAGTGGGCAATAATTGCTTTAATAATACCATTAATTATCGGGGGCTTGTTTTTTACTATTTCGAATTCTTTGCTATTTAACCAGTCGCAAAGTTTTTGCATAAGCTCTGGGATATCCTCGTGGTCAACTGCTTTATAACTTCCAACGACCACGGGATATTTTCTAAATTCTCCGGGGATGACGTATTCTTGACCTTCTCTTAGAACATTATTAAGAACGACTTTATTATAGCGGCAAATTTCCTCTACGGTAATTGAGAATGACTTGCTCTGGCGAATTGAGTCTTTTATTTCATTACATAATGTGATTATGTTATCGACCTCTTGCTTTAGATACTCCCTTGAAGGAAGCACGGTGAGTTTTTTATCTAGCAGCATGCGAACTTCGTCTTCCGTAAGCGTATTACCTTCTATGGCTGTAGTAGCAAGAACTCCCTTGGCTAAATAGGTATAGTGCATTATCTTAGAAATCTCAGGCCTTAATGGTATTTTTGCAATATGTTCACACTTAGAAAAACACTCGCCTAATTGAATCCAGGAATTAAAGTTTAAGTTATTTAAATTAAATCCGAAATTTATCCAGGGATATTGTCCCATATTTTGTACAAATTATTGATATTAAAACTGTTAGATATAACTATATGATATATAAAGAGTTAACTTATTATTGTTATCACTTATGTTACAAATATAACATAATTATCTATTGCTGTCAAGCAATAAATTATGTTATTTGTCTTACCGCCCATATCCTTAACTCGGATACCTATCCCAATTTTAGAAATTAATTTTTAGAAAATAGGAAAATAGTCGCTGTTCCTATTGTCCGAATAACTTAGCGGGTAAGAATGACGAATTGATTACGATTATTCTTCCGAAGAATTTTTGTCGGGAGCGGCTCTCAGTTTCTCCAGGCGCTGTTTGATCTTGGCCTCGAAGCCGATATCGGTGGGCTCGTAATACTTGACCTTGCGGCGGGTGTATTTCTGTTTGACGTAGTGTTCAGGGTAATCGTGGGCGTATTTATATCCTTCTCCGTGGCCGAGCTTTTCCGCCCCGCGGTAGTGGGTATCCTTGAGGTGATCAGGCACTTCCTGCACCCTTCCCTTTTCAATATCCGCGGTTGCCTTTTCAATTGCCATATACGCGGCATTGGATTTGGGTGCGGAGGCAACATACGTAACCGCCTGGGATAAAATGATGCGGGCCTCCGGCATACCGATGAATTCCACGGCCTGCGCCGCCGAATTTGCCAAAACGAGCGCCAGGGGGTCGGCATTACCCACGTCCTCTGATGCCAGGATGCAGATCCTGCGCGCAATAAAACGCGGGTCTTCCCCCGCGTAAAGCATCTTGGCCAGCCAATACACCGCCGCATCCGGATCAGAGCCGCGCATGGATTTTATGAACGCGGAGGCGGTATCATAATGCCCGTCTTCGTCTTTATCATAGAGGACCGGTTTTTTCTGAATGGATTCTGCGGCAGCCTCTAAGGTAAAATTAACGGCGCCTTCTTTGGATTTGGGCGTGGTCAGCACACCTATCTCTAAAGCATTAAGCGCCCGCCGGGCATCTCCTTCGCAGATCCCGGATAAAAATGCCAGTGCCTTCTTATCCGCCTTGACTTTAAAATTTCCGAGCCCTCTTACTTTATCGCTAAGGGCCGAAGACAATATCTTTAAGACATCCGAGTCGGAAAGAGATTTTAACTCGCACACCAGAGAGCGCGAAAGAAGCGCTGAGGCAAGATAAAAATAAGGATTATGAATGGTAGCTCCGATTAAAATGGGATTCCCCTCTTCAATATCGGGCATAAGGACGTCCTGTTGGGCTTTATTGAACCGGTGTATCTCGTCGATAAAAAGGATTGTTTTTATATTAGTGGATGATTTTTTATATTTCGCGGTGGCGATGATTTTACGCAATTCCTCAACATTGGAGGTGGTGGCATTGACCGCAACATAATAGGATTTAGTGATATTCGCGATACACCAGGCAAGCGAGGTTTTCCCTATCCCCGGCGGCCCATATAAGATGATAGAGCTTAAGCGGTCGGCTTCAATCGCCCGCCGTAAAAGCTGGCCTTTTCCGACAATGTGCTCCTGGCCGGCAAATTCATCGAGGGTTACCGGACGCATGCGCACGGCGAGAGGCTGATCCTGCAGGTCTTCCTTTTTTTCCGGTGAGAAGAAGTCGGTGGGTTGGGTAGGCATGAGAATAGGAGTGTACCGCTCGTAGACACTCAAAAAGTGCTTCCTGAAAACTAAAGCACTTTTTGAGCACTCGCGGGATTATCCTTGCTCGCTTGCGCTCGCAAGGATTTCGCTAAATAAAAACAGCGGGTGCTCGATTCGCACAATAACTTAGCTTCGCTGACGCTCGCTAAGTTATGTGCTCATTAAAAAAATATCCCCGCAATGTGCCGTTGGATGAGATGGGCTGAACCGTTTTGGTTACAGGTGGGTGCTCTACCTTTGACGCCGCAGCGCAAAAGGATGCAAGCTCCCTCTATAATTGGTGTTGGTTCACCAATCATCTAAACCTTCCAACGTGCACCGCAGGGATATTCAAAAGAACGTTTCTTGTTAATTACATTATACCACATCTTATAAAAATGTCAACCATTAACGGATCTTGGCCTGTAATTGTTTCTCGAGTTCGCCGATAACAACGGCGTGCAGGGAATTGATTTCGGTATCGGTCAAGGTGCGCGCGCTGGAAGAATATCGGCAGGTAACCGTTACTCCTTTAAAGCCCGATTCAACTTGTTTCCCTTTATAATAATCGGAAACCTCTGCTTCTTCGAGTAACGGGGCTGCGTTTGCGGTAATGATATCGATTAACCGGGACGCCGGAACATCTTCTTTTACCACAAGGCTTATATCCCGCGAAATTCCAGGAAACCGGGAAAACGGCGTAAAGTGTTGTTTGAGGCGAACATCTGCGAAAAGCTTATCCAGGGAGATCTCTGCCGTAAATACCTCTTTGTTTTTTATGTCCAACCGCTCCAAAATTCCTCTCTCGGGCTTCAAGAGAAGCCCAATTTCTTTGTCTTTCACCGATACGACGACCCGGTCTCCTTGGGGGATAAATTTGTACGCATTTTTCTCGATACCCAAACGTTGGAAAAGAACTTCAACAATCCCCTTTGCATGCAGCATACTTGATGTATCGTGCACGCGGCCCTGCCCGGCCCACAACGCCTTTGCCCCGCATAACGCAATGCCCATTCTCAATTCTTCTTTTGGCCCGGCGGTTCCCTGGCCAAAGAAGACATCGGCAATCTCAAAGAGAGCAACGTGTTCTCTCTTCTGGTTAAGGTTATAGGCAACGCACTTAAGCAAGCTGGGGATAAGCGTCGTGCGCAAAACTTCTTGCTCCCGGCTTAATGGATTGGCAATTTCTATCGGGGGCAGCTGTTGAGGGTTGAAATCCGCCAGCCAATCGTGCGGAACAAGGCTATAGGTAATCACCTCATTGAGCCCCAACCCTGCGAGCATGCTTTTTATGCGGGAAACCAGTTCTCTTTTATGGTCGTAATTAAATTGGGGTATTATCGACGGTAAGGTGGTGGGGATATGGTCATACCCGGCGATGCGGGCGATCTCCTCGATGCAATCGGCTTCTAAGCGCACATCCTCGCGCCAGGAAGGCACGGTCACCGCAAAAATATTTTTCTTTATGGCTTTTGCGGTGAACCCGAGGCTCTGAAGGATTTGTTTAACCCTGGGCGTGCTCAAGGTATCCATTTTTAAAATGTTTTTGGCGCGGTCCATGCCCAAAGATACCTTTTTTTCTTTTAGGTGAAGCAATGCGGATGCCTTATGTAAAACAAGAGTGCCGCCGGCAAGTTCCACGATCATCTTAGTCGCCTGAGCAGAAATAAAATCTACATTTCCCGCGTCAACTCCCCTTTCAAAGCGGTATGAAGACTCGCTTTGTATCCCGAGTTTACGCCTCCCTTGTCGTACCACAACAGGATTAAATACCGCGGCCTCTAAAAGGATATTTTGAGTCGCTGCGGTAACTTCCGTATCTTTGCCGCCCATGACCCCTGCGATAGCCGCCGGCTTGCCTCCGTCGGTAATAACCAGTATATCCGGATCGAGGCGCAGCTGCTGTCCATCAATGGTAATAAGTGTTTCTGCTGCGCGGGCCCTGCGTACGCCGATTGTATCCGAATTCAGTTTATCCAAATCAAAGGCATGCAGGGGTTGGCCCCGGGTAAACATAATGTAATTGGTAATATCGACGATATTATTGACGCTGCGGCACCCGATTAATTCTAATCGTTCTTTAAGCCAGGCGGGCGAAGCCCCGACCCTGACACCGCGGATAATGCGCGCTGTGTACAAAGGACAATCTTTCTTATCCTCTATTACGATAGATAAGCCGGAGTCTTTGCTATCTTTTGTTGTTCTGTGAACTGTCAACTGTGAGCCGTGAACTTTTTTACCCGTAATCGCCCCCACTTCCCGCGCAATCCCGATGACGCTTAACCAGTCCGGCCGGTTCGAGGTAATTTCGGCTTCAAAAACAAAATCACTCCCTGCCTTTTCAAGAGAAACTATTTCAATCCCGGCCATGGTGAGTTTGTCGGCAAGCGCCTGGGGGGAAATTGTGATATCCACAAAATCCTTGAGCCAATTATAGGTAAATTTCATAGGCTAAAATTGTTTTAAAAACCTGATGTCGTTCTCGAAAAATAGCCGGATATCGTCGATGCCGAATTTAAGCATGGCGATCCTTTCTACCCCCATACCAAAGGCAAACCCGGTGTATTTTTCGGTGTCATATCCGACTTTTTTAAAAACATTGGGGTGCACCATGCCCGCGCCTAAAATCTCCAGCCACCCTTTTCTACCGCACACAGAGCAGCCTTTCCCTTTACAGATGATACATGAGATGTCGACTTCGGCAGACGGTTCGGTAAAAGGAAAGAAATGAGGCCGAAAACGCATTTTGATATCCTGACCGAATACGTTTTTAGCGAAAGTTTCCAGGGTGCCTTTTAAGTCGGAGAACCGGATATTCTCATCTACCATCAAACCCTCAACCTGATGGAACATGAAAGAATGGGACGCATCGACCGCATCAGGCCGGTATACCCTGCCCGGCACAACGGCCGCCAGCGGCGGCTTACGCGATTGCATGACCCTGACCTGCACCGGCGACGTATGACTGCGCAACAAAAGTTTCTCTGTCCGCTGTCCGCTGTCCGCTATCCGCTGTAAATAAAACGTATCAAAGGCGTCTCGTGAAGGATGTTCTAAGGGAATATTTAAACCGGTAAAATTATTATACTCCGTCTCAACCTCCGGCCCCTCTACCACGATAAACCCCATGCGGGTAAATATGCCGCAGATCTCATCGATTACCTGGGTAATAGGATGGAGCGTCCCCAGGTCTTGGGCAATGCCCGGCATACTGATATCGACTCCCTCCTCGGATACGGCCTTCCCCGAGGCAGCGTGAAGCGATTTCTGTTTTTCTTCAAAGAGAGCGGTTATCCTGTTTTTTACGGCATTGACCTTTTGTCCAAAGGCGGGCCGCTCGGCCACGGACAATGTCGGTATCGTAGCGGTGAGCTCGGCAAAAACTCCCTTTCTCCCCAGGTATTTTACCCGCAGTTGTTCCAATGCCTGGGAAGAATGCGTGTTCGCCAGTTCCGTTTCTATGCTCGCTTGAATTGCCTCAAGATTACTATCAGACATAATATCCCCAATAAGGTAACGAGTAGATTTCTTTTCGCGGGATTGGCCCGCTCAACGATTGCCTTGCCGCTCTGGATTTTGCGGATCGCCTGTGCGTGTATATCTAAATCTCCGCCGTGATCGGCGCAGGCGCGATGGAATACGCCGGTAACCTCAATCCAATCGCCCCTGGATTTATAGCTGCCGGTTAAGCGTATATCCTTGGTCAGGGCTTCGGGCATCCATATGCCAATGGCATTCTGCCCGTCATTAAGATTTACCCAGGCATACCTTCCGCGGGCCATAATATCGCCGATGACTTCCCCCTCATATACTACGGTTTTTCCGTCGTAGAGCTTGGCGCTGTTGATGAGCTCGGTTGAGGAAACCGTCTGGGCATAACACTGAGCCGACAGTCCAGAGACGACAGTCAACAGACCAAATAACAATCTGTGGACTATGCCTGCCTGCCGGACAGGCAGGGACCGTGGACTATGGACTCTTTCTAACATGCTATCTTCCCCTTATCGCCGCCACAAAAAATCCTATTAAGGTAAACACGGACATGAATTCCAGGCGGCCTGCCCACATCTGGATGATGTACGTAACCTTCAGCGCCGCCGGCATGCCGGGCGCGGTAATCCCGCAGGAGAGCCCTACGTTTGCCGCCGCTGAGGTAGATTCAAATAAGGCATTTAAAAAGGGGTGGCCGTACCACATCCCTATCAGGGCACCGACGCCGTATAATCCTAAATAGGCCAGGGTAATCAAAAGCGCCGAGCGCACCTGTTTATCTTCTAAAAACACGCCTTTCAAGTGATGGAACTTCTGAACCACCACTGCCTTCTCCGGAAGGATGATCCGTTTAAGGTCCTGCTTAAAGGCCTTAGCCATAACCCCGATACGCAGCATCTTAATGCCGCCTGTTGTCGAACAGGTGCTGCCGCCGAGTGCCATCGCCATAATGATGCCCACTAATGCCAGGTTCCCCCACTCATATAGAAATTGCTGGGCATAAATCGTCATGTATCCGGTCCCCGTATGACCGGAAATCAACTGATAAAATCCTTTCCGGAATAATGCGATCGCTGCCGGGTAGATGTTTTGCCGTGCCAACCCTGCCGCAACCACAAGAAAGGTAATCATCACCGTGATAAAAAGCGTCCTGGTCTCGATATTCTTCCATATTTCTTTGCGATTTCCCGTCCAGAGATGGTAATGTAATTTGAAGTTTATCGCACCCAGGAGCATTATGACAATGGTTACGACTTCATAGGGTAAGCTGTGATAATACAGCATATTTTGTGACTGCGGGGCGAAGCCGCCGGTATCAAACGCCGCCATAAACATGCACGCGCCGTGGAAAAAGGAATTGAAGGGCTGCATCCCGTTTAAAAGGCCGATAATTCCCAGGGCGACGGTGCCCAGGATGAAATATACGATACTGACCAGCCAGATAAACCGGGCGGTATTGACGACATTGGGCATGATCCGTTCATCGCGGGCCTCGCCGACGTACATCCGGAATGCGCCGGAAAGGCCTTTGATGGAAAAAGACAGCGCGACGATGACAATCCCCTGGCCGCCGATAAACATAATCAAATGGCGCCAGAGGTTATGGGTGTAAGACAGATGATCAAGGTCCTGTACTAATGTCAATCCGGTCGTCGCGAAACCGGACATCGTATCAAAACAGGTATCCAAAAATGACTTCCAGTGCCCGCTTAAATATAAAGGGACGGCGCCTAAGATCATGGCGACGAGCCAGGAGAGGGCGACGATAATCATCCCCTGCATCCAGGTTAAATCCTGCTCCGTAAAACATACCTTTTCAAGGAGCAGCGCGAAGCAGAAGGTGGCGGCGATGCCAATTAAGAAATCAAGGGCGGGATTTATTTCTCCCAAGGCCAATCCCATAACTATCGGGACAAGCATGGTAAAGCCCAATCCGAGCATGACCTTGCTTAAATAGTAACCGATATTTTTGAAATCGTTTATGTGGGGCTTAAGGATCATCGGCGCAGAGAAATGAACAGGCACAGCAAAAATGCCGAAACCATAATCATCGCGGTATACAGCACCTCAACTGCAATACCCACTGCGGCATTAAACGGAATTTTGATCTTCATTCAATGAGCGCACAACTTACGAACACGCGGTGTTCGTAAGTTGTTTGCGCGAATTGACTCCGGGTCTACTTAAAAAACGCCCTGGTTTTACTAAAGCGTTTTTTAAGTGCTTCAGTTAACCTCAAGCACTTTTTGAGTGCTTAGGCCCGGAGCTAGATTTTTTCATTTCTCCCCGGCTGCCGGCGGGCAGGCATAACTTATGTCCTCACTTATAGTTGACCGATCAGCGCGTTTATTAACTGCGGCTCATTCCCGATGACCGTCAAGGCAATAATATCATCGCCGGCCTTTAACACCGTGTTGCCTTTTGGGACGATGACTTCTTCGCCCCTCAGTATGGAGACCAGCACCGAATCCGGGGGCAGTTGGATCATTTGAATTTCCTGATTGATGACGGGGGAGTCTTTGGGCAGGTCAACGCGGACAATCGCGAGTTTCCCGCGCTTGAAGCTCATAAGATTGACGAAGTCGGAGAAGGACACTTCTTCTTCGATGATCTTGGCGAGAATCTTCGTGGAGTCAATGGGCACGTCAATGCCTAATTCGGCAAAGGTATGTTCGTTGCTGGGGTCGTTTACCCTGCCGACGGTTCGGCCGACGTTGAACTTTTCTTTTGCCAGCTGGCAGATGATAAGGTTATCCTCGTCGTCCCCGGTAACCGCCGCAATCACGTCGGCGCGCGCTGCCCCCGCTTCTTCAAGCACGAGCGGATCGCACCCGTCGCCGTTAATCACGAGGATCTCCAGTTCCTTCGCTACTTCCTCGCACACGGCTTTATCCCGCTCAAGGATGCTGACGGTATGCTTGCTTAACGCCAGCCTCTTGGCTAAAAAATAACCGACCTTCCCCACCCCTACGATTATAATATTCACGGTGCACCCCGGATGCTTATAAACCCAATTTGTCTTTTATTTTTGCGAGGCTGCCGACCTTGACTACCGCCATCAATACATCTTTTGATTTTAAAACGGTTGCCGGCTCGGGGATAATCACCCCGTCTAACCTGCGTATCGCCACCACTAAAAATTCCGACGGCACATTGACATCCTTGATGGCTTTCCCGATCAGCTCTTTTTTAACCTCTACTTCGATCACGCCCAGCTCTTTTGTTTCGATAAGATAGCTGGAGAAGCGGCTCTCGATGATCTTGTCCCTGATCATGGCCGCGAAGAGGATGGTCCCGCTGATGATATCCAGGCCCAGCGCCGTGTAGATATGGGCGCGCTGGGGGTCATACACGCGGGCGATGACCTTGGGCACCTTAAAGATCTTTTTGGCCACCTGCGCGGAAACTAAATTGGTATTATCGCCGTCGGTTACCGTGCAGAAGGCATCGGCTTTCTCGATCCCCGCCTGTCTGAGCAGGTCCAGATCGAAACCGCCTCCGGTCAGGGTTAAGCCGTTAAAGGCCGCCCCCAGCCGCTCGAACGCCGCGGGATTCTTATCGATCACTACGACATTATGGCCTTCGCTCGATAACAGTCTCGCTAACTGCGACCCCACCCGGCCGCAGCCCACAATGATTATGTACATATTATGACTTAGTTATCTCGACGAGTTTTTTAAAGGCGCCGGGTTCTCTGACGGCTAAGTCCGCCAGGATCTTACGGTCTAACGCGATCTTTGCTTTTTTAAGCCCGGCCATAAATCTGCTGTAGGTAGTCCCGGAGGCGCGGCAGGCCGCGTTGATACGCACGTTCCACAGGCGGCGGAAATCTCTTTTCTTAAGTTTCCTGTCCCGGTGCGCGTAGACCAACGCATGCAGCAGGGCGCGGCGCGCCTGTTGAAATTGCTTGCTGCGGTCGCCGAAATACCCCTTGGCGCTTTTCAGGACCCTCTTTTTTCTTCTCCTCGTTGCAACACTATGTTTAATCTTGGTCATGGAATAATCTCTCCTTCAATGAGCAGACAACTTACGGAGCTTTAATTTACGTTATGCGACGTAAGTTGTAGCCCGCAGGGCGTCTGCGAATTGATGCACCGCCTTAAAAAACGCTTTGGCTTTACTCAAGCGTTTTTTATGTTTAGGCGGGGCACTCGTTTTTTTTTCTTAACCGTACGGCAGCATGCTTTTTACGAAGGCGCGCTGCTTTGAGCCGGATAAGATACTTGCCCGACGCAGCCGCCGCAGCCGTTTAGCTTTTTTGCTCGACAAAAGATGGCTCTTGCCGCCGGCGTGATATTTCAGTTTGCCTTTTTTGGTGAGCTTAAACCTCTTGGCCACCCCTTTTTTGGTTTTCAATTTTCCCATAAGTAGTATAACCTTTCTTGCCGGCTCATAAGCTTTGCCAAAATCCTGTTCGTTAATTTGGCAAATTCGCCGGCATAAGTTCGCACACACAACTTAGCTTCTCCGCCTTCGGCGGATCGCTAAGTTGTGTGCTCACTTAGGCGCAATCACCAGGGACATAATCTTGCCTTCCAGAAACGGATCTTTTTCTATCTGGCCGGCCCCCTGTGTATCCAGAATAAATTTATCTAAAAGCTTTCTGCCCAAATCCATGTGTTCGGCCTGTCTTCCCCTAAAGAAGAGATTAACCCTTACCTTGTCTTTCTTCTGCAGAAAGTTGATAACCTGTTTTAGTTTTACGTGATAATCGTGTTCGCTGATATTGGGTTTAAGGCGGATTTCCTTGAGTTTGCCGCGGGTCTGGTGTTTTTTCGCCTCGCGTTCCTTCTTTTCCTGGTCGTATTTAAA
>Ga0315281_10007149_pt1 | contig 15774 bp, 16 predicted proteins | sample YL17G07_0_MG_FD_204540 | JGI IMG/M metagenome (GOLD analysis project Ga0315281, IMG submission 204540) | Sediment microbial communities from Yellowstone Lake, YNP, Wyoming, USA - YL17G07_0 | ecosystem: Environmental > Aquatic > Freshwater > Lake > Sediment | place: USA: Wyoming | collected... | reverse complement strand
ATTCGGCGTAAACACGGCATCCACGTATTGGGCCTGGTTCCAAGCCTTGGCGGCCGGCTCCAGATCAATCGGCACCACCAACAGGTAGGGTCCGACCAGCCCGAGTTTCTTCCCGGAATCCTTCTCGGTCATGTTGAACAGGGCCTTGCGAATGGCCGTGAATTCGGCGGCCGCCAGTGACGGGATGCCCAGATCCACCGCGCCCAGGTTGCCGTGCGTGGCGTGCGCCCAGGCGAGCCCAGTAGGATCGTAGGTCGGAATGTTGATGAAGAAGTTCCAGACGTACTGCGCCAGGGTGCGAGCCGCCGCCCGGCCCGCCCTTCCAACCGTCACCTTGACGGCGCCGATGTCGTCATTGATGATAGCCCGGCGAGTCAGCGTCCAGCTATTCCCCTTGGTGATCACCGCATAGCTGACCTTCTCATCGGTGTAGGCTGCGATCTCGTCGTAGGTCTCATCTTCGCCTACCGTATCGAGATCTCCGAAGTAGCCTACCCGGATGCGTTCCTGCGTCTTGAAATCGCTCGGCGAGGTGATCGAGGTCACAATTTCGCGCCAGCGGTAATCGATGGCTGCATAGTCCTTCAGCAGCAACCGGTTGAGCGTGGCCGCCAGGGCATAAGGGAAACCGGCGGTATTGAAGATTTGCGTAATGCGCTCGACCTTGGTTTCCCCACGAATGTCGACGTCGCCGGTATAGGCTACGTAGGCTTCACGCAGGCCGCGAAATGCCGGAATGTCCGTCGGCAACACTACGCCCTGGGTGATACGCTCGAAGCCGCGCGCATCCTCCTCGACCTTCACTTGGTGGGTGAGCCCACAAACCTTATCCAAGGCGATTTGCAGTTTGTCCGTATCCTGCATGGTGATGCGGACGGTGGGATGGGTGATGCGGCCTTCCGGCACCAGGGCCGCATAAGTCTGGCGTACCTGTTTGATTTCCTCCGCCAATTCTTCCGCCTTGAATTCGCGGCCGGTAAAGCGCCGCTCGACTTCGGCCTGTAACGGCGGCGGCAACTTCGAGTCACTCAGCGCTTGCCGCAGCGTCGCCTGGCACTGCATCACCCGCGCCACGGCCACCGAGGCCTTGGCATCAGCCAGGGTTTGCTTGTCTTCCGGCGACAGGGCCAGGGTCGGCTTGGCGGGCTCGGCAACTTTGGGCGCTTCAATCTCCGCCAAGACCTGCGTCACCCGGATGAGTTTGTCGTCCTCCTTCTCGATCTTGGCGATTTCCGCTTCGACCGTTTCCGCCCGCGCGGGGTCGAAGCGCTTGATCGCCTGCACAATCCGTTCGATCAGCTCTTTCATTTTGCTTCTCCTTATCGCGCCGGTATCGTCCCCGGCGCCTTGCTTCGTCCCCGCAGTTGGCTCGAACTCTGCGTTCGGACTGGCTTTCCAAAAATCTTCCACACTGGCCACGGCGCGCAATATCTGACCGCCACCCGCCGGCCCGGAAACCAGATCCACACTAGCCGCCGCCATAATCTGCACCACGCGGCGGATATCACGCCCGGCCTGTTTGACTGCCGAGCACCGCACGAGCGCGTCCAGACTCATCCCGGCCACGCCCGCCGGAGCTTTCTGAATGGCGCGGAGTTTCGGGGCCCAGGTCTCAGGTTCCAATAAGTGCAACTCTCCCAGTAGCGCCGTATCACCTGGCACCGGGTTTTCAATCCAGCCAATCAAATTGCGAATCGAATGGCCGCCCGCCTGGTGCGCCTCGCCTGGAGTGATATGGTCGGCGTGGGAACGTACATGTTGGAAGACCTGGGCATCGCGCGCGCAAACCTCGCGCGGCCAGTCGAGCCCCGCCTTTGATTCACCGTACTGGGTGATCTCGACTTGCCAGACGCGCCCTTCCGCATCTCCGCCATCGCGCAGGGCCACACCCTGCCGCACCGCCAGCAGGACTTCAGACTGCTGTGCCTGGTGCTCCGTCCACGGCATCTTCTCTTCGGCATACAGCGCCTTGAGTTTGGCGATGGCCTCCTGTTTTTGCGGCCCGGCATAGGAATTGCCGCGAAACCCACCGGGCGACATCAGGGCGGCGTGGGCCGCGCCCATATTGCCGTGGTCAGGCTTACCCCCCGCATCACGCACCAACAGGTGCCAGGTGCTCGGCTGTTCGGGATCCTCGACCACTAGGTAATGGCTGGCCGGGTGCATCCCGTCAGCTTCCTTTTTCATCACCGTCATATTCATTCCTCCACAATAATGAGATCAATATCGGCTTCGAGTTCCTCCCCGGAACTCGTCAGGAACCTGAACGTGAGATGATGCACGTCGCCGTCCGTTCCGTCCTTTACGGTGAAGGCCACTATCTGCCCGATCATCTCCGGGGCCGGAATCGTGGCGATCACAGTCGAAGTTGAATCCACCCCCGTAGCCCGGTTCACGGCCTTGACACTGGTCAAGGTTAACGTGTCACCCACTCCGAGATCAGCGCTCAAATCAATGCCCCAATTCAATACCTCGCTCGGCTGTTTGCGAATCGGGTCGATCGGCATCAACCGTCCCCCTTCGGTTTGTGGCTGAGGCGCGGTCGGGCCGGTACCTTCGATACTCTGGATCTGCCTGGCAGGTTGGCTACCCGATCGCGGCCTGATAATTTCGCTACGTGGGAGCTGGCGATAATATCGAAGGCGCGGGCCATTTCCCGATCGAGAAGATATGGCAGTGGCTGGAAGAGGGTTGCTAAAACCGGCGCCGCCGGATTCTGCCAGTAATCTTCGTTGGTCAGCGCGCCGAAGGGAGGCGCAATCCATTCCCCGCCATCGAATGCATAAGGCAACGGCTGATAGAGTGCCGCCGGGACCGGCGCCACACAGTTCTGCCAATAATCCTCTTCCGGACTGTGGAGTTTACCGGCCGGAATTTCTTCTCCATCCGGCAGATAGGGGAGAGGTTGATAGAGCGCCGCCGGGACCGGCGCCACGGGGTTCTGCCAATAATCCTCTTCGGGGCCGTGGAGTTTACCGGCCGGAATTTCTTCTGCATCCGGCAGGTAGGGCAACGCCTGATAGAGCGCCGCCAGAACTGGCGCCACAGGATTCCGCCAAAAATCCTCTTCGGGACTGTGGAGTTTTCCGGCCGGAATTTCTTCGGAATCCGGCAGGTAGGGCAGCGGTTGGTAGATCCCCGCCAGAACTGGCGCCACGGGATTCCGCCAATAATCCTCTTCGGGTTGTCCGAACAGTTTCCCGGCGGGGACATCTTGTGCCTCGGGCAGATATGGCAAGAGCTGATAGTGGCTCGCCGATATCGGCGCCACGGGATTCTGCCAGTAATCTTCGTCGGCGATTGCCCCAGAGGGCGGCGCAATCCATTCCCCGCCATCGAATGCATAAGGCAATGGCTGATAGAGCGCCATCGGGACCGGCGCCACCGGATTCTGCCAGTAATCCTCTTCGGGACTGTGGAGTTTACCAGCCGGAATTTCTTCTGCATCCGGCAGATAGGGCAACGGTTGGTAGACCCCTGCCGGGACAGGCGCCACCCGGTTCTGCCAAAAATCCTCTTCGGGTTGTCCGAACAGTTTCCCGGCGGGAGCATCTTGTGGCTCGGACAGATATGGCAAGAGCTGATAGCAGCTCGCCAATACCGGCGCCACAGGATTCTGCCAGTAATCTTCGTCGGCCATCGCCCCAGAGGGCGGCGCAATCCATTCCCCCCCATCGAATGCATAAGGCAACGGCTGATAGACCGCCGTCGGGACCGGCGCCACGGGATTCTGCCAATAATCCTCTTCGGGACTGTGGAGTTTACCGGCCGGAATTTCTTCTGCATCCGGCAGGTAGGGCAGCGGTTGATAGACTGCCGCCAGGACCGGCGCCACGGGATTCTGCCAATAATCTTCTTCGGGGCTGTGGAGTTTTCCAGCCGGAATTTCTTCTGGATCCGGCAGGTAGGGCAGGGGTTGGTAGACTGCCGCCAGGACCGGCGCCACGGGATTCTGCCAATAATCCTCTTCCGGACTGTGGAGTTTACCGGCCGGAATTTCTTCGGAATCCGGCAGATAGGGGAGGGGTTGATAGACTGCCGCCGGGACAGGCGCCGTCGGATTCTGCCAATAATCCTCTTCGGGACTGTGGAGTTTTCCGGCCGGAATTTCTTCTGCATCCGGCAGGTAGGGCAGGGGTTGGTAGACTGCCGCCAGGACCGGCGCCACGGGATTCTGCCAATAATCCTCTTCGGGACTGTGGAGTTTCCCGGCCGGAATTTCTTCTGCATCCGGCAGGTAGGGCAGCCGTTGGTAGACTGCCGCCAGGACCGGCGCCACGGGATTCTGCCAATAATCTTCTTCGGGTTGTCCGAACAGTTTCCCGGCGGGGACATCTTGCCCATCAGGTAGATAGGGCAACGGTTGATAGACCGCCGCCACTGCCGGCCGTACCGGATTCTGCCAATAGTCCTCTTCCGGCGTAAGAACAGCGGGCGCCGGAACTTCCGATGGGTCGTTGTTTATTATCCCCTGGGCGATGGTTGCAGTAAGGAGAGTGGAGGCAAATAATAACGCGCCTAGACCCCGAACTGCGGCGCCCAAGTACCCACTGGCAGGGGGATCATCGTCAGTTAAAATTCCTTCGGGCTTAAAGGTCACGGTCTCGTTCAGGGTGGCATAACTGTCACCATCCACCGCGTCGGTCGCGGCGTCATAGCCAATGTCGGCTGTGCCCGTGGTCATGACACCGCCGGTGTCTATACCATAAATGACTATCCTGATGCGTTGATTTTCGACGAAGGCTTGACTGATTGCCCCCGTCGACCAATTGTTTACGCCGCGGTTCGTGCGGACCAACTCAACGCCTTTGTCATAGGTTCCGATGGTTCCCCACGAATCAGTTTGTCCATAGGGCTCGCCCTGCAATTGGATTACGGCGCGCAACCCGGTATTATCGTTGGCGTTGGATTCTTTGCCCCAGACGTTGAAGGTCACGCCGGTTAGGGTAAATCCACCAGCAGGTGCCCGACCACTGACCCACGAGAGGGCCTCTCCACCCTCCGTTTTGGTCCATTGGATAGTGGCCGGGCCAGCTACTAAGGTGATAACCCCGGTGGCGAGGGATGCGCCCTTGGCCGCGAGCATGTCCCGATAGACATTTATCGCGTTGTCCTTGCTATCCCGAAGATAGAGAGTCGTTGCCATCGGTTACCAGTAGCGGCGAGTTTTTTGCCGCCATTTTGCCTTGGCGGGATAAACCCGCCGCTGCACCAATACCTATGTTGGCGGGGCGAACCCGCCCCTGCCTCTACCTGCATAGAGGCGGTTCACCAACCGCCCCTATGTGTCAACCGTCGCCGGTGTCAGCTCGAAATCGAGCGACGGCGTTTATTCAACCACGTCCATCGTCGCCTCGAACTTCAGGGAGACAGTCCCCGAAACGCACAAGGCATCTATACTTCCCGCGGAGGTCCCGGGAAGGGTGAGTTGCGAATCGGGATTGGGTACAACCCATCCACCCGGCCCCGCCGCGCCGCAACCGAAGACCTGGTGGTTAACCCGACCGGTGGTCGAGATCGTTTGTCCCGATATGGCCGTCAGGCCGGCGGTTGGACTGTTAATGTCCTTGGGTGCTTTGGTCGCCGCACTCCCAGCAGTTGATGCGGTGGTCACCGTCATCATCCGAATAGCAATCCCGGAGATGGCGGTTAACCCTGCACCTTTCCCGAGAATCGACATGGCTTGCCATGAAAGATTTCTCGGCCCGGGCTTCACCGAATAGACCCCGACCTCTGTATTCGCCGAACCACTACAGGTAAATTCCCCTGGCGCGGTTAAATTGATTGAGTATACAAACATGGGACTTACTCCTTTGGTGTTAGATTTTTACGATCCTTTGCGAGTTTCGAGAAAATGCTGTTCTCATCCTTCAACATTTCAACGATCTCCGGCCCGGAAAGTTCTCGGCCGTATTTCTCAATCTGCGCTTCCTTGACCTTCCCCCAGAAGACCTCATCCGGCATCATGTAGGTTCCGACTATAGCCCCCCACTTTTCTGCGCAGGGATTGCAGAGGTAGAAGGCAAAAGTCATGTTCTCTGCCGGCACATATGGGCCACCCGCACCACAGTTGGCGCAGAATACGGGGACGAGGTTCACGGGAAAGCCACCGAGTGTTCCCCGGATGACGGTTGTCGGGTTCTTCATCCGGCTATCGGGCAAAATGTTGGGCGGTCCGGATGTTGCCATGGCCGTTTCTCCTTGATCGTTTTCTTTCGATGGCGGTCGGCGGAATTTCTCCGCCGGCCGTCAATCACTCAATCACCCAATCCCTACAAAATCACGCCAATGTTTAGCACCTGAGCCGCCGGCGTAATGTTCCCCGCCGTCGGATTGCACAAATAGGGTGTGACCGCCCCCGCGCTCACCACTAACTGGACGGTGATCCCCGTTTGCCAGGTGGCCACGGGGGCATTGGGCAGCGACCAAAAAGCTTTCGAAGTCGTTACCACGCCCGTAATCGCCAAGGGCGTCTGCGCCTGACACGTTCCGGCGGTTACTTGCGTGCCATTGGTGGCGGCGGTCTGTTGGGTGGCCCCGTTGGCAATGCCGGTGCCCGCGTTGGCCAGGGGCGTCACCCCCGACAAACCTGCCGCAGCATTTACCGCCGAGCAGGTCAAAGCCCCGCTGGCAGCGATGGTGGTGGCATAAGTGTTCGCGCCGCAGTCCGGGGGATTGGCCGCCAGGGCCGTGGCCGTGTCAGCATTGCCAACTAATGCCGCCGTGATAGTCCCTGCCGCGAAAGCCCCGGAGCCATCACGCAACACAATCGTACTCGCCGTGTTGGTGGTCACCGCCGTGGTTGAGGCATTAGTAACGCTCCCGCACGTCAGATTACCGTTGGCCGCGATAGTCGTGGCGTAGGTGTTGGGCCCGCAGTCCGTCGGATTGGACGCCAAGGCGCCGGCGGTGGTAGCCACGTCGATATCTGACCGGGTATCCTGCCACGGATATTGAATCGAGCTAACGGCGGAAGCCCCGGTCTTGACGTAGGCTAGAACCGAGTTGCCAGAACCAAAGGCCGTAGCGGGGGTCGCGGTGAAGTGGAGCGCCCCGGCATTATCGGCGTAGACGATATCGCAACTGGTGTAGGTGGGTCCGGCGCAATCCGTTTTGTTGGCCGTCAGCGCACTGACGGTGGTGGCGGCCACCGTGATCTCGCCATCGCCCAAATATACTTTCCCCGCCGTGCAGTCCACCGCCAGGGCGGTCAGGCTCTTAGTACAGAAAGGCGCTTCGATGGCCGGGATCTGTACCTTGGTGCGTCCAGTCGCCTGGGCAAAACTCTGCGGCACAAAGCTGAGCAGCATGAACGCGAAGACGCCCAAACTCAGCAGCGCTCCCGTCTTGCCGTCAAACCGCAGCTTCTTGCCATCGACGGTCACATAACTGTTGATGCCCTTGTCCGCTTCCGGGCCCTTGAAAATCAGTTCCGGCGTCATGTCCTTTTCGCTCGTAACCTTCACGATTTTCGGGACCACGCGCCGCTGGTCGCCCTCGCCCACGACTTGCGAGCTAGGGATAACTACCGCGCTCTTTTTTTCCTCTGCCATGTCCTTCCTCCTTGTGAATTCGAAATTTGAAATTCGTTCTCTCTTAATCCAAAATCCCAAATCTAAAATCATGCCGGCGTCGTTACGCCCGCAAACTTGGCAAAACTCTCAACCCAAGGTATCGCAATACAACCACAATTCACCGTATCGGCGGCCGCGCCCTTAGGATCGAGCGGGTACATCAGATCGTCATCACTGTTTGGCCCGCTGCCCGCAAAGGTCTCGTGCACCGACGCCACTTCCCGATCGATCGCGCGGTGATACCAGCGCACGCGCGCCGGCATACCTGCGTGGATCCACATCTTTTGCACCGGGACGCCGCGCTCGACTGCCTGTTCGAGGCGCGCCTGCGTCGCCATGCTCGCAACTCGCAAAACTTCCGTGCGATAGATCGTTTCCGCCCGGCGGCTGATAATTCCAAACTGCCCGTCGCCCAGCGAGCGCCCGATTTCCTTGATGATGTCCGTCACCGATTGCCCGCCGAGAAAGGCCCGCTGAATGGTGGAATTAAGCCGCGCCTTCGCCGCGGCGCTTAATCCCGTTACCAGGTCTGCCGTGTACCCTTGGGCAACAAGCAATTGGGTGCGGCTGAGGTCGGCGAGAGTCGCCGGGGCGCTGATGGCATCCCGCAGCGTCCGATCCACATTCTCCCGCCCGGCCAGGAACTTCTCGTTCTGGGCACCGGTAATTTCCGATTTTAGATGCCGTTCGAAATCTTCCATGGCGCGTTCCGTCGCCCGCCGCAACCCCTGGAGTTGATACCGCGAATAACTCGAAGCCTCCGAAGGCAGCCCGGCAATCTCCCGCAATACCTCATCGTGCGCGCCCTGGAGCGCCTTGAGGGCGGCCCGCGTGGCCTCCGGCGAGACATCTTTCGCCTGCCGGATCAACTCCCGAATTCGCTTTTCGTATTCGCGCTTGTCAAACATCCGTGCAAACCGCCAAGGCATAAAGACACAAAGGTCACTGCACCGCTCCCGGTTTGGGTAGCGCCGCCGCCCCAGCGACATCCCTCCCTGGCCCCGAGTCCCCGGCCCCTGGCCCCTTCTTCCCCGCATAATCCGCTTCATTTGCCTGCAACCCCGCCGCCAGCTTTTCCAATTCCTCATCGGCATCCACGTCCTGGCCGAGTTGCGAAACCATATTGGCAAAGACGCGCGCGGCCGTTTCCTTGGTGATCCAGCTTTCCTGAATGGCCAGCGAAAGCGCCGCCGCCACTTGCGACACGGCCGCGCCGAGTTTGGTACTGTCGCGTACTTCGAGTTCCGGCGCGGTAATGCTGAGGGCTCGATTGACGCCTGCCGGCAAGGACCCGTGAGCCACCCCCCGGTCAATCACCACCGTGCACATCGAGAGCAACATGTGCTTGACAAACTTTTGTCGCTCTTTCAGCGTCTTGACCGTCGGCATTCCCATTTCGCCCGCGGTGGCCAGGTTGGTCTGCCCGCCCTCCGCAAACCAGTGTTCGGGGAAGCCGGAGGTCCCCAGGATGTGGTTTTTGAAGAGCCGCGTCATCTCTGTCATATCCTGCGACCCCAGATCCGGCGCCTCCGCCTTCCACACCACATTCTCGTTGTGGGCGCGCAGCGACCCCGACCGCGGCCGCTTGCCATAGGTTTGCAACCACTCGTCGATCTGCTCCTGGGTAAACCCCTTCAACTCCACATCCCAAATAAACGAGTTGAGTAGTTGAGAACGGTCGACGCCGGCAAAAAGTAGTTGTTCGTAAGCATCGAGCCAGTCAGCCTGGGCAAAGATATCGCTGCGCCCGCGGGCGCTCCGTTTGGCCTTATTGATCGCAAAGTAGAAGCAGTTGCCCCGCGGACGTCCGAAGGTCGCGGAGTTGGGATCCTCATCGGGGCGATAGACTTGGAGGCGTGGGCCCGTGGCCTCACCGAATTTCTGTTTGAGTAGAACTTCAATCGGAATGGCAATCGACCGGTCGCTGCCCGACTCATCATCGGGGGCGCCCCCGTAGATCACCTGGTCGATTTCACTCGGATCGATGTACCAAAGGCGTAATGATCCATCGACAGGATTCTCTGTCGTGCGATAAAGTTGCTCGCCGAAGAGCCCGAGTTCCTTCACGTAATCCGGCAATTCCAGATCGAGGCGATTGATCGGGTCGTCCCAGAAAGCGTCAAGCCAGGCTTGCACTTGTTCGTCTTCCGCCTGCACTTTCAACCCTTCACCCACCACAAAAACCTTGGTCAGATTGATCAGGCGCTTGGCCAGGGGGTTGCGGTCGTAGAGATACCAGGCCAGCTCGATCATCTTGTCCTGCATCAGAGGCGCTAGATCGCGGTTTGAATTATTCCCGGAGAGTTTGCGGAACCCCGCCTGGATGTCGCGCTGGGTAAGGTCAAACCCGCCGCCCCCGGCGGCTGTCACCCGGCCACTCAGTACGTTCCAGGCTTGCCGAATTCTCTTTGCATAATTCATAATTCACAATTCACTATTCAGCATTCGCCGGCCAGACCGCTTTGCTCTTTCACCGCCACAAACCCTTCTGGACACCCAAGTCGCCCGTTGTAGCACCTGAATCTTCCGAACAGGTCATTCCGTAGGTCGATCGGAGAGATAATCTTGTCACGGTCTCCCCTGCCAAAGCAGAGATCGTCCTCCCCTAGCAAGACGCCCACGGCCTCACAGAGGCGCTCCCACAAGGTCATCTCCGATGGTCTGGCGCGCCGAATCATGATCGTGCTCATCTGAAGAACCTCCGAAACCCGAAGAAATGGGGCCTACTGTTCGCCAACACCCCGGCATGAATTTCTTCTTCCGGCTCATCACCGTCCCGTTCCCGGCTGCGATCATCGAACACTGATGGCCGCCGGGGCGCTTCTTCCACGTCATCCCGGCCGCCACAGGCTGCCGGGACAACTTTGCGCACCATATCGACCGCCATCGCCAACGCGTCGGGAATATCGTCATGGTCAGCTTTGGGAAACTGCACAAACTGCCGCACGGCATCCACCTGATCGCGCCGAAAGCGCAGCGTGCCATTTTCAATCAGGGGCGCGAGCGCAGCGATGCGCATCAGCTTGTCGGTGTGCGGCTTCAATTCAACGATGGGAATAAAGAGTTTCTCTTCGCGGCTGCGCCGCTCCACTTCCATCTTCAAGGCTTCCTGATAGGCGATAGTCTCGATGCCCACCTGCGCCGGCCGGTCGGCCAAGAAGGTGCTGATCACGCGGTCAACTTGCTGGTTGAACGGCAGGCGGGTGCCGGAGGCGCGCAATGCATAAATCGTCCCATCCTCGCTCACCCCGATGGTGGCGGTGGCAAACAGATCCGCGCTCTGTTTCTGCCGGATGGCCGGGTCGAACACCGTCACTTTGCGCAAGGCTTTGCTCTTCATTTCCCCATCGGTGTAATACCAGCGCTCGAACCATTCCGGCAGGAACGTCTGCGACTCAATCGACACGGGGCGGTTGCGGAATTCCTGGTCGAAGTCCGGCGCGCCGATGTCAGCACACTTCTGTTTCAGCGTGGCGAGTTCCCAGCGCTCCGGCCACAAGACCGAATCCGGCGTCCAAACATCATCCACCGCCTGATAGATACGCTTGATGAAGTTCCGGAACTTCTCCGGATCAAGTAGATTGGCCAGCAGCGAATCATGGTGAAGGATGGTGCCGATCACCAGGAACTGGCAGTGCTTGCCCAGGTTCAGCACGGCGCGTTTGAACCACATCATAAGCTTGGCGCGGGTCTGCGGGTTCTCGGCGGATTCGTCGTTCTCGATATCATCCAGGATCACCAGATCCGGGCGCGCTGCGCGCTGACGTAAGCCACGTAGGGACTGGCCGGCGCCGCGCGCGCTCACCCGAATCCCGGTGGTGGTGATGATATCTTCTTCCGCCCACTTTACGCCGTCGCCACGCGGAACCAGGTCGCCGTAATCTTCGCGCAGTTGATCGTTGTCTTCCAGTTCCGCCTTCACCGCGCCCAACAATAGGCGCGCCTGCGGCTGGGTATCGGAAATCAACACTACGAACCGCCGCAGTTTCTGGCAGATGCAGAAGACTACGAAGATCAGAGAAACGATGGTGGACTTGGCGTGTTCACGCGGCGCCGCCACCGCCGCATATTGCTCGGTCAAAAGCAGTTCATAGACTTCCTGGTGGAACTGCGCCGGGGGAATGAATGCTCCCGTCTTCTCGTCCAGCATATAGTGGTGGAAATACTTCTGAGCAAAGTCTGTGATCTTTCCCGCCAGCACCCAGGCCCGGGCCAAAACTTCCTTAGCATCGGCACGCGCCTGAATCTTCGCGGGACCCTCGGCAAACATCAAACGCAGGGCGCCCTTCGCCTGTTCCACCCGTTCCCGTTTGCTGGCCTTCATCTTCATGCTTGCGCTTCCACCTTCTTCACGAATGCTTCCGCCGCGTGCGCCAACTCGCCCACGATTTCTTCCCGGCGCAGGGCGAGCGCGGGTTTCAGTTCCTTGTAGGTCTGCAACTTTTTCAGGACGTCCTGGGCCGCGCGCAAGTACAGGTCGCGGCCGTCCAGACCGCCCGCCGCCACCGCAATCTTCTGTTGCGAGATTTCCAATTCCCTCACTTTGGACCGGTTCTGTTCTTCTACCGCCGCGATCTGCCGCTCGCGCAATTCGAGTTCACGTTCCCGTTGCGCCAGAAAAACCAACTTGCTGGGCTCGACTGAGCCGTCGCGGAATTCTTTTGAGGCCAGGCGCCGATAGAACCAGGTCTTGCGCAGCCGCTCTTCCGGCATATCGGGGTTTTGGCGGATGAACTCCGTAAAGCGCGCCGCCTCTTGCTTGGCCTCCTGCAAATCGTCTTCATCCTGGCCCACGGTAAGACTGCGGCTGTAAGCCAAGGTTGACGGTGGAACTTTGAGAGCAAACTTTGCTTGCAACCTCCGGCTCGCCTCCTCGTAAGTGACCGCTGGATCGCCGAGGAGCCCGAGGACATACAAACGAACCTCTTCCGGCTGCTTTTCGAGCCACGCTTTGCGCTTACCCGCTCTCATGCCACATCATCCAGAACATCAATACCAAGCGCAGTAATCCAAACCGTCTTGATCTTCTTCACCTTCGAATCGGGCGGTGTTTCCTCCCGAAACCCCAACCACCCATTGCCGTTCAGATAGCGGACGTGAAAGGCCAAGGTCTCGACCGACATAGGGCGGTCGCGGAGGTCGGCCTGGTCGAGCAACTCGTAAAACTCCATCTCGTTGCCCGCGCCCTTCGGCACCAGAATTTGGAGTATCACCGTGCGGTCACGGTCATGTCTTACCCGTTCGGAAGTTTTAGGTCTCCTCATGTCTGTCCCTCAATGGTCTCGAGCCTTGCATGCGCCGCCCGGATGGCGGAATAGAGCGCATTATGGTCCCGGTCCCAATGATCCGCCAGTTTGTCTACCGTTTTCGCTAAGTCCGCCGCCGTCTCAGATAAATACTCGACTGCTTTGGCTTGACGCTCGTGGACCGGGACCAGTTTTTCAAAGTGTTTGGTGATCCAGAGCGTTCCCAGGCGATAGATCACCCACAATAACCCGATGATGAAAATGACCTGCGGGGCCGCATCCGTCACCGCAACATTCCATAGGTCTCGAACCGTCATTGGCTCTCCTGCAGGTTTCGGTTTTTCATCACGGCACCGCCAGTCCAATTCCCACACCCGCCGCAAACATCACCGGGGCCTTCACTCGATCCCAGGTTCGCCGCAGCCAGCCGCCGCGCGCGGTTTGGAGTTGGCGTTCGAGTTGCGCCTTCTCGGTCCCCGCCAGGTCTTGCTGGGCCGCCATCGCCGTCTGGAAACTGTCGAGTTGCTTCCCACGCTCGGCCACGATCGCGCCGAGCGAGTCGCGTTGCCGCACGCAGTTGTCGATAATTTCCTTGTCAAGGGCGTCCTGCTCCCGGCAGGCCGCTAAATCGAGTAGCGCCTGGTCAACCTTATGCACGCCGATTTCCGTAAGGCGCAGGTCAACGGAGGTAGGGGGACGGCTTGCCGCTCCCTCTTCGGAGGTAGGGGGACGGCTTGCCGGCCCCTCTTCGGATGTAGGGGGACGGCTTGCCGCCCCCTCTTTCGACGGCGCCAAGGGCAGGGCAACCCCCGCCCCTACACCATCCGGCCCCAACTGCCTGACCACTTCGGCTCTAACTTCCGCAGGCGAAAGCGCCGCGTGCCGCTCCGCGTCGCGTGTCGCAGCTTCGCGCATTTGTCGAAGTTGCGCTAGGAGCGTCTTTTCGGCCAGCGCCTGGTCCGAGAGCGCCGCTCGCGCCTGCTTCTCGCGTGCGGCGGAGTTGACAACCGCCGCTAAGGCCGTGTCAGCCTGATTCTTCAAGGCTTGGATCGCCAACTTATCTTGCCGATCGAGGATCTCCGCCTGGGCCGCCTGGCGCAGCCTGCTATCGTGTTCCAACCACCAGGCGCCGATTCCGACCACCAACAACCCGGCGGCTATCGTCAGTCCCCAGCGTCGTAGTTCCACGAGTATGAATGTCAATCGGTCGATCATTTAATCTAAAATCCAAAATCTGAAATCTAAAATTAACCTTGCCCCATCTTGCCCTTGACCATGGCGGCAATCTCTTTCAGCGCCCCGATGCTCTTGCCACCCGCATAGAACCAGACTGGGATGTATTCCAGCCCCCGGCAATCCACGATGCTGTTGGTGCGCCAAACGATCACGGAAACCCAGCCGATCACCGCGCCACTCCAAAGTAGCGAGGACAAGCGCCCAAACGAAAGGCCCGGTTCATCGGAGAAGAGTTGTTTCAGCCAGTTCATAATCACAATTCAGTCTTTGCCCGGCAAACCACCCCTGCCGCAAACACCATCAGTACCAAAAATCCAATCAGCACTGCGCCCATCTCAACTCGCCTTCCGTTTCACAATTCAGAAATCACTATCGTTACCCCCCGGCGTTCGGCACGGTGCCTATAATGTTCATTCGCCTCGCTAGCGCGGGCGTCCCTGAGTCGGTGACCACTATCGTGAAATTAAAATCTCCTGGCGTTGTCGGTATGCCGGTAATCTTGCCGGTCGAACTGACGGTGGCCAGGCTGAGTCCGGCCGGCAAAACAGAACCGGTATCCAACGTCCAGGTGTAAGGTGGAGTGCCCATGGCCGCTAATATTTGTGCGGAGTACGGCACTCCGACCATGGCGTTCGGCAAAGCCTCGGTCGTGATTATCAAGGTCGGGGGCGATACGGTGATTTTGTGCTGTTTCTTTACCCGCTGCTGCTGGGCAAAGGCAAACAGACCGACCGCCAGAATTGCGGCTAAAACCGCGAGGATGATTTTCAACATGGCACAATCTCCCTATAGATTTCCATACGCCGCAGTCCGTTCGGCACATACTCCGGGTCCGTAGTCTTGCCCTCGACGCGCTTGGTCTGCGCGTCATCGTAAGGGTGTCCGGTGTTCCAGCAACGGAACATCTCCTCGAATTCCGCCCGCAGATCAAGATTGTAGGCCTGAGCAAAGTTCGCCAGGAGGCGCGTGGCAAAGTCCAAATTGAATTTTGGATCGAGCAGACTATCGGGGTTGTGTCCCCAATTCAGCAGATGGTAACCCATGATCTGGGTCAAGCCCCACGAAGTCGAAAACTCGCGCACGTCGGAATCCCGGCAGCCGCTCAGGTCCGTCTTATCAATCGAGCCGTAATGATCTTCTTTGCCGTCCAGCACCGCGCGCAGGTGCTGGTAAACACCATGCTCGAAGCGCCTGGCGGTAGGTTCTCCGCCGGATTCATTGGCAATCAGGGCCGCCATAAATGCCGGGCAGACCGAGGAGTATCGGCAGGCTGCCGCGATCGCCGGGCCCCAGGCGGTTTTAATCCGCAACATCAGGAGCTGGTCGGGCGATTTTTGATTTTCGATTTTGGATTTTGGATTGGCGGAGGCAGCCGTAGCGCCGCCATCTTGGCGGCCAGCGGGTAGCGCCGACCTGTTCTGAAGGTCTGCGGCTTGTTCCCCTTGCGAGTTACGCTTTTCGTTCCCTACCAAGTGGGCGGTGGGGGCGTTGGGAGCACCGCCCACCACCCTCTGCCTTATCGGGGCTCCCACCACCGATAAGGCAACTTAATTTGGGGCGGGGCTTGCCCCGCCCCTAGAAAATACCTGGAGCGCAACCCCGCCTTCTCCGCCTCAATCTCCTCACGGGAGATCGGCGGCTGATGGCGGTCGGCGATCTGGCGCACGGCCAGGCGTTGCAATAATTCTTCAACCAATGAGCGGGCCTGGCCGGGGGTT
>Ga0315281_10007148_pt1 | contig 15774 bp, 13 predicted proteins | sample YL17G07_0_MG_FD_204540 | JGI IMG/M metagenome (GOLD analysis project Ga0315281, IMG submission 204540) | Sediment microbial communities from Yellowstone Lake, YNP, Wyoming, USA - YL17G07_0 | ecosystem: Environmental > Aquatic > Freshwater > Lake > Sediment | place: USA: Wyoming | collected... | reverse complement strand
TCTTTGCACGCTCATTTTCATTCTCAACTTTTTCGAAGAATATCCGATGGTTCAGGGAGGACTTACCGATCAAACCGCTCTGATCACGCCCATTCAAGCGCTCCTTTTATTCGATCTCCCCCCTGCGATCGAAGAGCTGGAGAAGGTCATCGCAAAACATAAAATCCCTCCCGAACAAAAAGTGGAAAATCTATCCCCCGAGATCCAGGCGGAGCTTTCACAAATTGAAAAGATCCCCTATTGGCGCGGTGTCTACGAATGGTTTCTTCTCAAAGTCAAAGGCCAGGACACATCGGTCGGCGAAGGGCCCTTCTTTCAACGGATCCGCCAAGGCGAAGTCTGGCGCCTCTTCTCTCCCGACATACTCCATCGCGATCTGCTCCACATTCTCTTCAATATGATTTGGGTCTGGGTCCTTAGCCGCCCCATCGAACTGCGGATCGGCATCACCCGCCTACTCCTTCTTTCTCTCATCGCTGGGATCGGCTCCAATATCGCCCAATATTTGATGAGCGGCCCTTTCTTTATCGGATATTCCGGCGTCGTCATGGGCCTTGCTGGATTTACCTGGATGCGCGAGAGGATCGCGCCCTGGGAAGGATATCCACTCAATCGGTCGACGATCCTCTTCCTCCTCATCTTCATTGGCGGCATGTTTTTGCTCCAGTTTAGCTCATTCATCCTCCAACTTTTTACGAATCTCCACTTCGAGCCCAATATCGCCAATACCGCCCACATCGTCGGCGCTCTCATTGGCGCGGCCCTCGGCCGACTCCCCTACTTCGCCATGAGAGTCGCCCGATGAGCGTCCGCGATCTCACTATTCTTGGCTGCTCCAGCCAACAGCCCACCCGCTTCCGCAACCACGGAGCATATCTACTTCGCTGGAACGACGAAGGGCTCCTTTTCGATCCCGGCGAAGGGACGCAGCGCCAATTTATTTTCGCCGACATCGCCCCTCCCGTTGTGACCCGAATCTTCATCAGCCATTTCCACGGCGACCACTGTTTGGGTCTCGGATCGATGCTCATGCGGCTGAATCTCGATAAAGTGACCCACCCGATCCACTGCTACTACCCCGCCAGCGGGAAAAAATATTTCGACCGCCTTCGCTATTGCTGTATCTATCGCGAGAATATCCATGTCGTCGAACACCCCGTCGCGAAAGCCGGCCTTGTCGAAAATGATGGAAAATTCCGCATCGAAGCCGCCTTCCTCGATCATGGCGTCGAGAATATCGGCTGGAGGATCACAGAGCCCGATGCGGTGAAATTCGATAAGGAAAAGCTAAAACAGTTCGGCATAGACGGGCCCGCCGTGCGCATACTAGAGAAAGATGGCAAGATCTGCGTTGAGAATCGGTGGGTCCTCCTCGATGAAGTGAGCCGCAATCGCCCCGGCGACGTCTTCGCTTACACCGTCGATACCCGGCCATGTAAAGCCGCTTTACATATCGCCAGCGGTGCCAAAATTCTCCTTTGCGAGAGCACCTATCTAGATGAAGACCGCGCTATGGCCGACGAATACCGGCACATGACAGCCCTCCAGGCCGCCAAACTCGCTCGCGAAGCCAATGTTCAGACCCTCATCCTGACCCATTTTTCCGCCCGCTACCGCGATCCGGAAATTTTGGGCAGGGAAGCGAGAACGATTTTCCCCAATACCCATGTCGCTGAAGATCTGAGGCGGTTCCCGTTTCCTAAGGGATCGTAAGAAAATAAGTTTTATTATTTATTTCGGGATATTGAATATTTCAAACTGCGACTTTATCACTTACATGAGTCCAGGTACGCATTTGTCGGATGAACCGGAATCACTCTCGAAAAGAACCCAACTCGCTGTGTGCTAGCTGGATAAATTTTTGAGACTTGGTGGGTTCGAACCACCGACCCTCTCATTAAAAGAGAGGGAGAAGTCTACTTTATCCAGTTTCATCCAATCGCTATAAGGATGATTATAAACAGCTTGCTTACTGAATGCAACCGGTTATTGCGGATCTTTGCCGGTACTATAGGACGCTGGGTGCACCGTCATTGCACCGTGAAAACTGTTATCCCCAAAGTTCGTTCAATTTAATCCAAAACGGTTCGCCGTCTCTTCTTGAACACAATGAGGGCATGATCGCACTCCCCGCATCTGTCTATAAGATTTGTCAATGCCTATACCACATTTTTTACACTCATAATGAAGAATGGTTTGGCCATTCACCAAGGTGTCACTGCACAGCCTAAATCCACACCTCTCACCGAGTGCCCGAGCTTTCTCAATCGTGAGTGGTGCGTTTTTCCTGGGGTTGCAATTTTCGCATTTCACAGTTGCACTCATCACATAGGCTGCTTTTAATGACCATGTATGCCCACACTTTCGACAACATAGCATCACCATAGCCTTCCCACCTAAAATCTTATCTGGCCCGACAATACACACGGATGTTGATGCAAGCGCTTCCTGTACTGTTGAGCGATTAATTCGAACCTTTTTTGTGGAACAAAAACAGAGTCGACCGTTCTTGACCTGCTGAACCGTTCTAGTTACATATCGGTCGCAAGATTGGCAACGAAAATTTGCCTGATCGTATGATGCAAATTTTTTTCCCGCCTCAAGCCCATCTAGCATCAGTTCACCATGATACCTCTGCACCAATGCTTGAAGCTGTTCCACAGATATTTTGTATGATTCCGAGCGCCTCTCGTCGTCACATCGATCACACCAACTTCCTCTGAATGCGATGATGGGGGCCATTAAGAATGGTAAATGCTCGGGATTTTTACATTTCCAAGAGTGCTTCTCAGTACTACCAAGATATTTAACAGAAAGTAAACACCCTCCAAGACTCGCTGCATGATCTTGTAGCTTTTTCAACATCTTGCTATGCCGTATTCCTGGCGGAAAGGCCTCTATGTTTGGCGGCTTAATTTCGATTTTTACCAGTTCGTTCAAAACGTAGCTCTGGATTTCATGAAGCGGAATAGAGAAGGGAATGATAATCAGGGTAATATCATTTTCTTTACAAAGCCGTTTTTTGTATTCATCGTCTGCACACCTCTTAATCAATTGATCTTGATGCGTTGTAAAATAACCGTCTAATTCGTAATGCTGTTGCCCGTTGTGCTCGAAGGCAATAGAAAGGGCAGAATTGTATCCATCAAGTTCCATCAGTTTCCCGCGTTGATTCACTAACCATGGAAGTTTCCGAGTACGCTCAAAGGTCGCATTGAACATAAAGAAGAACAGTTCTCTGATATACTGCTCCCGCATTCCTCCCCGTTTAAAGCAGTATGGACAGAATGATCGAGCGTAAAATATCTCATCCAATGAGCGAGAGAACTCATGACCATCCGAGCATTGCCATTTATGCTTCTGTTTTGTATGACGACACTCTTCCTCGCTTAAAAGAATGCCACCGCAATGCTTAGCAAGGCGCATCAATAAATCACGATTGTATTTCTTCGAGCGTGATTTCTCTAGTTTGCAAAGTTTGCACCAAAACACTTGCTCATACTTTACACTTCTATAGGAATGACTTACAGGCGGATGTCCCTCTATACCACACCACCATTCCAAGATACTTGCTGAATTTTCATAATGCGTCGAATAACACTTTGCCAATGGATTACCAGCACGCTCACGAGCAAGCTCATTAATTTCCTCGAAGGTAGGTTTGGCATTACCCCTACATTTCGGGCACCATTGGCCTTGTCGTACCGCACTTGGGGTCATCAGAAACTCTGGATGATCTGGATGAGACGGATCGTGACAACATCTCCATCGATGTTTTACGTTGCTGCCTAAGTTCTCTGAGGAGGCAAATACACCTCCCTGTGATTCCGCTAAGCGGTGCAGATCTTCAATTGGGCGCATCCGTGCTTTTGCAACTTTGCGAGAGCCACATGGTGGACACCACGTTCCAGGCTTATTTCGGCTACCCTTGATATTAGAAGGCCTTGCTTTCCAAATATGACCACAAAGACCGCATTTCCATGACAGTTCAGTTTTTTGGTCAATGTACGTATCAGAAAGGCACTCATCTCCTCTTTTCTTAGCCATCTGTCGAAAAAATTCAATAGTATGTTTGCGAGACATGTTTCCTTCTAGCCAGCTCTATAGATTAAAAATCATGATTAGACATCTCGATAGCCAGTCGAGTCGAATCATCAAATTTTTCAATCATTAATCATTCGGCCATGCGTGCGTGCAGTTAAATAACTTAAATAATTTCTGACATTTCATTGTTCATGCAAATATGATACCATTTCAGCTAAAATAAACAAATTTGAATTAATTACTTTACTTTATGTTATTTTTATAAATGGAACGCCAAAACAAATACTCCTCTCAAGAGTTAAACAAATTCATTGCTTGCCAACACCATATTATTTTGAAGATCAAAAGATTAGAATACACCAAATCAGTCAAAGAAGATGCAAACGATCGAGCCAGTCGTATAATGAAATCGTACAACGTTTCCCCTATCGGCGGCTCTGGAATTTCAAACTTATCATGCTCAGCATAGAATGCTGCAGAGGGATCTTGAGTTTCTTTCTCTACATAACCACGGCTCTTTTTATCGCAAACCAGAACCTTGATCACCTTTACACGGCCCGCAACAGGAAGCCATTTGCGCCAGGCATCATATATCTTCTTAGCAGGAGAATTAGCTATAGCCGTAGCGGGAGGATAATCCGTCAACCATCGTTCCAATTCATTTCGCTCCCAAACATCGGTTGCTCCATGGAGCCACATGCGATAGTATTTTTCTTGCCAACCGTCAGGTAATACTGGTTCAAAATTCAGATTATCTGCTGCGGTTTGCCTATAAAATGTTCGTATACCTGCAACCTCATTCTCAAAGTCATCGAGAACCTCACAGGCTTCATCAAGTAGATCAATTTTCATCCTTGAGGTCCCACTAGTAATTTTGCCTTTTGAGTATACAAAGTCGCTTCTGCCTCAATCTCTTCTATAGTAGGCAGAGAGGTTTTGAGATCTTCCGGAAGAGATTCCATCCATTCAGCCTCAAAATTAGCGACGCCAATCGGGCAGTTTTTATTGCGAAGGGCATATTCGACGATAACTCGATCCTTGGATTTGCAAAGGATCAGACCAATGGCAGGATTGTCTCCAGGACTACGGAATTTATCATCGAGCGCTGCGAGATAGAAATCGATCTGTCCGGCATCCGTCGGCTTAAATTTGCCCGCTTTGAGTTCGATGAGAAAATAACAGCGAAGCTTGATGTGGTAAAAGAGTAGGTCTAGATAAAAATCTTCATCTCCAACTCGGATTGGAACTTGGCGGCCGACAAATGCGAAACCGTTTCCCAATTCCAGTAAAAATTTTTGAAGGTGGTTTACCAGGCCCTCCTCGATCTCCTTTTCCCGTGCTTCTTTTGCTATGGTCATAAAATCGAAAGAATAGGGGTCTTTGAGGATTTGTTCAGCTAGATCGGATTGAATGGAGGGAAGGGCCTTCTGGAAGTTGTTGGGAGCTCTACCCTGGCGATGGTAGAGATTAGAGTCGATCCACATTTCCAAAACATTGCGGCTCCAGCCGTTCTCAATTGTTTTGCGAGCATACCATTCTCTTTCCACTAAATTTTTTACTTTCTCCACCAAGATCACATTATGCCACCAAGGCATGCTCAAGCAGAATTCAGGAGGCGTTTCTAATTGTCGCGCAGGTTGCGCGACAATTGCATACGCAAGATAAAAAGACCTCATCCTGAAGACGTTACTTCTCGAAAAACCGCCAAGCCCAGGAAAATCGGACTGCAAATCCTTGCAGAGCCTTTCCAATACCTGGCTCCCCCATTTTTCTTGGTTCTGTCGGGCCACGATTTCTTTGCCCATCCACCAATAGAGTCTTATCAATTCTTGGTTTACCGCCAGGGCAGCTTTGATTTGAGATTCGCGGATGCGACTCTTAATATCCTCGAGCAAGACAGGATAGCTCTCTGGAAGGGTTAAAAGGGCCGCGGGCTTGGGATTCATAAAACACTCCTAATTTTCTTTAGAGGAACTGAGGTAAGAGAACTCCAGCTGAATTGTCGCGACAGCGTCGAGACAATGTGAATAGCTCTTGTTTACTCATGGGGTACTTCCTTTGAGGATTCTCTTAGAGATATGATCACTGAATTTTTTACTGTTTTTTGCATCGAGATTTGAATAACGAAGTAGTTGAGAAAGAGTGCTTGGTAAACTTCAGGAATCATTCCAACCATCAAGCAAGCAAACTCCTCAAGCAACCACCAATCTTCTTTGAAATATGCATTGTAACGATCGTCTTCCGTGGGGTGAAGATGATACAGCATGCTTCCCAGACTGTCTTTTTGAGGAGGAGGTCTACCCATCATGTCCTCGAAGTACCATCATCAAGCCGGTGCCGTGCGTGTGCAATCGCCTGCTGTAATTTCTCGCGTAAAACTTCTCTTGATGGCAGCGCTGTGAGATATTCAGCGACATGGATTCCCGCTTTACCTAACTCCAGTAACTCAATCCGTTCCTGCTTTTTCCCTGCGCAGAGAATCAGCCCCATCGGCGACTCTTCTCCCGCTGTACGTTCATGTTTGTCAAGCCAACGCAAATAAAGCTCCATTTGCCCCTTATATTCGGGTTTAAAATCTCCGAGTTTTAATTCGATCACGACCAACCTATTTAGCCCTCTATGGAAAAAGAGGAGATCGATATGAAAATCCTCATCGTCGATAATAATACGCTTTTGCCGTGCCACGAAGCAGAAACCCACGCCGAGCTCTAACAAAAACTGTTCTAGTTCTCGCATGATGGCATCTTCAAGATCCTTCTCGAAATAACGATCAGTGAGTTTTACGAACTGAAGGAAATAAGGGTCGCGGAACACAAGGTCGGGCGTTAGCTGGTCTTCTTTACGCAAAGCGTCTAATTCAGCTCGTGCAACCAATTCAGGCCGCTTTGAAAGCGCAGTTCGCTCATAGAGCATAGAATCAATCTTGCCGCGCAAAGTCCGAACATTCCACTTCTCGATTCGACACATCTCAGCATAAAAATCGCGTTTGATGGAGTCCTTAATGGGAATTAGGGCAACAAAATGAGACCAGGTCAATTGTCGCGACAGCGTCACGACAATTTGTTCATCGGGGAAGACCTCAACGAACTGAACCATCCTACGTAAGTTTTTCTCCTGAAAGCTATTACCATAGTCCAAGGCCAATTGTCGTGACAGTGTCACGACAATCTCCCGCCCGTATTCTGCTCGCTCCCCTTGTAAAATTTCTTTTTGAACCCTACTCCCCACGCGCCAGAAGCTCATGGTTAAGCCAACATTGACCGTGGATGCAATGAATCTCCGAGCCTGGTCGATCACCTGTCGGAGATCCTCGAGCAACCCCTCCGGTAGGGCTGTTGTTGTCGGGAGTAGTGGGGAGAGAGTTGGTAGGTCTTTTTTGATCATAATGAATCTCCTTGAAGGATTCGTTCAGAGATTTGTTTGCTAAATTTCTTTGTCACCTCGACATCGAGGTGGGTATAGCGCTGCAACATTCCGAGGGTACGGTGGCCCATTGCGGTGGCGAGTTCTAGATTGGAGGCGCCTTGACTCGCGGCGAAGGTGGCGAATTGATGGCGGAGGTCGTGGAAGTGATAGTCATCGAGGTTGGCCTTGCGGAGCGCTTGCATCCAACTTTTTTTCACATCGAAACGACCAAATGCTGTCTTGCTGGCGAAGACGAGGGGCTTGAGAGGGTTGCGGGCTGCGTATAAGACTTTCAGTTCGACGATGAGAGGATCAGCCAAGGCTACACTGCGGGGACGCCCGTTCTTCGTCTCCTTGAGCTGTGCAAGGCGATTCTCGAAATCTATGTTACGCCATTCGAGGCCGAGGATCTCGCCGCGCCGCGCGCCAGTGGTGAGGGCGAAGAGAACGATGATGTAGAGGTAGGGAGATTTACTACGCCTGCATGCGTCGAGGAGGCGCGTGATTTCATCGAGTGAGAGGATGCGGTCGCGCCCGGGATCTTCTTTCATCTTGAGAATATTGGTACAGGGGTTTTCAGGGAGCCATCGGAGCTGCTTGACAGCGTAGCTGAGAGTCGAGGAGAGGGTGGCTATGTAGCGATTGATGGTGGAGGGAGATGGCTTGGAGCCTTTGTAAGTCGGGATATTTGCGAGGTGATGCCGTTCTTTCGAGATAAGCTCGGGAGTGATGCGGACGAGGGCGTAGGCGCCGAGACGAGATTTCCAATAGTCGTACTGCGCTTGGGTGTTTTTAAGAGAGCGGTGATGTTCGAGGGCGCCGTCGGCGGAAAGCCGATCGAGGAGGTCCGCGTAGGTGTGGGAGGTCTTGGTAGTTTCAAAATTATACTGCCCGAGCTTGATGCGGCGCTCGGTATCTTTAACCCAATCGTCCGCTTCTTGCTTGCGCTCGAAGGTGTTGCAGGTGGTGGGGTAGCCTTTGATGCGGATGACCGCGCGCCAAACAGTGGACTTGCCGTCTTTGGATTTTCTCTTGAAGATCGATGCCATGCTCTAACCTTTTGGTGTAGGGGTTGAGCGATTGGAAGTGCTGGTTAAGTTTTTCCTTCGTTGCACCATTCTTGCACCATTTGTCTAAAAAGAGTGACCCAAGCGGTACTTGGGTCAGTCTGATTAGATCTGAAGTACAATGGAATTAGGTGGTTAGAATTTTGAGACTTGGTGGGTTCGAACCACCGACCCTCTCATTAAAAGTGAGATGCTCTACCACTGAGCTAAAGTCTCGATAACTTGACCCCGACGGGATTCGAACCCGTGTTATTGGAATGAAAATCCAGTGTCCTAGACCGGGCTAGACGACGGGGCCAATTTTAAAATAAAAACGTGCTTAATTTTACTGTATCACCTTAATTTTGTGCAATGAAGATCAAATTGTCATTATCTCTTTCTCTTTCTCCGAAGTCGCGGTGTCGATGTCCTTGCAAAACCGGTCGGTCAGATCCTGGATCGTCTTCTCTAACTTCTTCATCAGATCCTCAGGGAGGGTGCCGTCTGTTTTCTGCTTGCGGATCAGATCATTGTACTTGCGGCGCACTTCGCGCATGACAATTTTTGATTTCTCCCCGAGCTCTTTGCACTGCTTAGCTATCTGCTTCCGAATGGTCTCGTCCATCGGAGGTATGTTGATCCGGATGACTTTGCCATCAATCATCGGATTGACGCCCAGATTGGCGGCTTCAATTCCTTTCTTGATGGCATGGGCATTGCTGAAGTCAAAGGGGGTGACGAGGATCTGGCGCGACTCAGGCACGTTGATATTAGCGAGCTCCTTGAGCCGCATTTGGGTTCCATAAACTTCGACAGTGACTTTGTCGAGCATGGCCGAGTTGGCGCGGCCAGTCCGGAGCGCTTTCAACTCTTGCTTCAAATGGTCCAGCGCGGCTTGCATGGCCGCCTTGGCTTGCTTTTCTACATCGTTCATAGAGTTCCTCCACTACGGCGATTATGGGACAGGATGCTATAGTAGTCTATTGACCGACTTTCCAGCGCCAAAAACAGCGTATTGCGAGAGGTTTGCCTACCTTTTTTGCGCAGATATCGAGGAATTGCTGCACAGTGACGGAGTTGTCTTTAACATACTTCTGGTGGATCAAACAGGCTTGATCGACAAAGGCTTTGATCTTTCCTGCAACGATCTTATCGACGATATTGGCGGGCTTGCCTTGCACCTGGGATCGAGCAATTTCTTCCTCGCGAGCCATCACGTGGGGTGGGATCTCCTCGGGCTTCAGATAATCGGGATTCTCGGCTGCGGCGTGCATCGCGATCTCCTTGGCAATACCCTCTTGGTCGGGGGCGCCTTCGATTTCAACGACGACGACGAGCTTGCCTCCCATATGGGAGTAAATGCCATATGAGCTGTTTGGGTGCTTGTGGATCAATTCGAGCCGGCGGAGCTGAATGTTTTCGCCAAGGGATTGGATCACCAAGTTCCGGTATTGGTCGATGGTGATGGATTTGTCCTTGAAATAGGGCTGCTGGATGAAATCGGCGAGCGATTTCGGCTTTGTCTCCAGGGCTTGTTTGACGACGTCGTGGAGAAAATGCTTGAAACGGTCGTTCTGGGCAACGAAATCGGTCTCGGCATTGGCCTCCGCCAGGACGAGGTGTTGCTTGTCCTCGCCTGTGAGGATAAGCCCTTCTTTCGTCTCACGCCCTTCTTTTTTGACTCCGGCGGCCATGCCGACTTTGCGGAGATGGTCGATGGCTTTTTCCATGTCGCCTTGAGACAGGACAAGGGCCTCTTTGCACTTGCCCATACCTACGCCAGTGCGCTCGCGCAACTCTTTGATCATGTCAGAGGTGATTTCTTTCATCTATTCATCGTCCTCTTCATCAGATTCTTCGTCGTCTTCATCGTCTTCCTCAGGACCTTTTGCGCCTTTATCGCCTTTCAGGGCGGGAAGATTCATGTCATTCTTTTTGTCGATGACGGCTTGGCAGATGGCGGAGAGGACGATCTTGATGCTTTTCAGAGCGTCGTCGTTGCATGCGATCACGTAGTCGATGGGATCAGGATCACAGTTCGTATCGACAAGGGCCATGACGGGAATGCCAAGTTTATTGGCTTCCGCAACGGCGATGTGTTCGCGGCTGGGATCGACGCAGACCAAAAGCCCGGGAAGCTTGCGCATCGACCGGATGCCGGCTAAGTTCCTGTCGAGCTTGATCCTCTCTTTGCCGAGCGTGGAGATTTCCTTTTTCTTAAGGCCTTCACCTCCGCTAGCAATCCTTTTTTCAATCCGCTCCATCGTCTTCACCGAATTGCGGATGGTTTGTAAATTGGTCAAAGTCCCTCCGAGCCACCTTTCGCAAACGTAAAATTCGCTGCACTCTTCGGCGCTCTCTTTGACAACAGCTTTCGCCTGCTTTTTTGTCCCGACGAATAGGATCGATCTGCGATGCCCTACAACTTCTCGAACCACTTGGACAGCGGCTCTAATTTGCTGCAGTGTTTTTGCGAGATCAATGATGTAAATCCCATTGCGCGCTTCGAAAATGAAACGCTTCATCTTGGGGTTCCAGCGACGGGTTTGGTGCCCAAAATGGGCGCCTGATTCGAGTAACTCTTTTATCGTTACTCCTGCTTCTTGTTGTGCGGTAGCCAAAGTTATCCCTCAAATAATTGATTGTTGTAGCGCCTGGACAGAATTGAACTGACACTCGTAGCTTGGAAGGCTACTGTTCTACCATTGAACTACAGGCGCATGAATATACAATGTAATAGTTTCTCCTAGGAAGGTTTTTTTTTCCAGAGAAATCCTCGACAAAAAAAATTTTTGAACAGGAAGTATTTTCTCCTTTCGGGATAAATGATATAAAGTCTTTTCATGGATTTCCTATCTCCCTCGATGAAGACGAACCGCATTCTCCATCTCATCCTGGTGGCGTTCCTGTTGATCGCCTTCAGGGTGTGGCATCTGGGGGTGGTCCAGCGGGAAGAAAAGCTTCAGGAGGCGCAAAAGCCGAAGCTCCGGACGATCCTTCTGCGGGCGGACCGGGGGAGGATTTGCGATCGATTCCATATTCCCCTCGCAGTGAACCGGATCTGCTATAACGGGGCAGTCTACTATGGGCAGATCGCCCAAATTCCGGTGGCTGCCTGGAAAACCGACGTGGGAGGAAAGAGGGTCCGCACCTATCCGCGGAAGGATCACATCCGCGAAATGTCCAAATTCATGGGAAAAATCCTAGGGCTGGAACCGGAGAGGATCGAGGACCTGATCCATGCGAAGGCCTCGCTGCTTCCCCATGTCCCTTATATCCTCAAGATGGACCTCTCGGAAACTGAATATTACCAGCTAAAAATGGGCGAAAAAGATTGGCTTGGCCTCTCGGCTGAGATTGCGTCGGAGCGCTATTATCCTCTCGGCAAAACGGGATGCCACATCATCGGCTCTTTGGGCTCGATCAATCAGAGAGAATATGGGGGAAAAGCCGAGGAGATCAATGCCCTGCAGGAGGCGGTCGATCAGGGTTTGGAGATGACGCTCCCCTCAGGGTTTGAGTCTTTCGATGACGTTTACGCGCGCCTCTACGAGTTGAAGGAAAAGGCCTATACGATCAACGATCGGGTGGGGAAAAGCGGTGTAGAGGGGGGGTATGAAGAGGAGCTGCGGGGGTTCTGGGGTCTGAAGAAGTTCGAGGTGGACCAACGTGGAAAAGCGCTGCGGGAACTGCCGGGGGGAAAGGAACCGATCCCAGGGCGGGACATCGTCCTCTCGCTCTCTCTAGAGCTACAACAATACGCTGAGGAGCTGCTCATCCGAAATGAAAAGGAGAGAGCGGGGAGAAGTATCGGCATCGACCTTGCGGATAACGGGCGCAAGGTCCAAAAGCAGCCTTGGATCAAGGGAGGGGCCATTGTTGCTCTCGATCCGGTGACTGGAGAATTGTTGGCCTTTGCCAGCCACCCTCGCTTTGATCCCAATGACTTCATCGGGAGCGGAAAAGGGGGATTAGTGAGCCGATGGCTGGAGAGCGAAAAATTCGTCGCTGATCTGTGGAATGGGCAGCAGCAGCTAACGCGAGAGTGGCCGATTGGGCGCAAAATCGGAGAGGAGAAAAGGGGGGTGAATTGGGAGTTCTTTATTGATCAGATTCTCCCCTCGGATGGTCCATTACGCCATCTTTTCAACAAGTCGCTCGATGTGAAAACCGCAATCCAGGTGCAGGAAGATTATGAGGCTGTTCTCTACTGTGCGAATGACGAGTCCGCTGGGCGCCGATTGGAAGCTTTTCTTGGATCCATTTCCTCCCCCACAGATCGGCTCTTCGCCATCGATCTGCTCCGCCTCGCGGTTTGCAGTCCCCGATTTAGCGACGATCTTCTCTCGAAAGTAGCTGGGATGAAAATCAGCGCCTATTTCTCTCTTGGCCAAGATTTCCATAGGTTGGAGAAAAAAATGAGGGAAGAATCGCTCCAGGAATTCCACAAACAGAAATTTCCCGCGTGGCGCGTCCTGAACCAGAAGGAATTCCTCAAGGAGAAACGGAGAGAAGAAAAAGAGAACAAAACCTATGCAAGGCCGTACGTCGACTATCTCGATCGAAAAGAGCGGGAGCTATTCCAGGAATTCTGGGAGGAAAATCGATTTGCGATCCTCAAGAGGGAAATAGAGAAATCTGGGTCCGATCTTCAGAACGCGATAGCGCATCTTCCAGACGAGTTAGGCCAAGAATTTTTGCGCACGTTCCGCCCGTTTCAAGAATTGGACCGCCCCCTTTTGTCCGACAAGAGCAAGACGGAGCAGGATCTCGCCGCCTCTTATTATCCGAAAGGGGGATTCGGCGTCATGAGGTCATTCGCTTTTCAGACAGCTGCTCCTCAGGGATCTCTTTTCAAGCTCGTCACTTCGTATGAGGGGTTGCGGCAAGGGCATCACTTTTCCTTGATCGATGAATTGGGGCAAGACGGGAAAAACCAAATCGTCGCCTATTCGCTGAACAGAAGTCCCTATCCCCGCATTTACAAAGGGGGGAGGCTGCCTCGAACAGCCGCGGCTCAAGTCGGCAAAATAGATCTCATCGGCGCGATCGAACATTCGAGCAATCCCTATTTTTCCATTCTCGCGGGCGATTACTTAAAAAATCCGGAGGATCTCAATGCCGCTGCCCGCCTTTTCGGTTTTGGCGAAAGAACCGGCATCGAACTGGCCGGAGAAACAGCCGGAAACCTCCCCTCCGATCTGAAAACCAACCGGACGGGTCTTTATTCGTACGCGATCGGACAGCACACGCTTCTCACCACCCCTCTCCAATCGGCGCTCATGCTCGCAGTGTTTGCAAACGGGGGGCATCTTTTAAAGCCAAAAATCGTCAAACAAGCGATCGGCCTGTCCGCTGTCAAAGAGCCCTTTTCGCAAGAGAACCGGTTCGCGAGGCCTGAGCTCGAAGCCATCGGGATCTCTTTTCCTCTCTTCACGGGGGTCCAATCGAGAACGCCTCTCCCCTCTTCGAGTGAATCTGCCGTCTTTGTGAGGCGATCGTTTTCTCTTCCCCCCTCCATCCGCAATCCCATTCTGGAAGGGATGGACAAAAGCATCTGGAGCGGAAAAGGGAGCGGTCGTCCCTCCGCCATCAGAGCGCTGCTCGCCAATCCCCTCTTGATGGGGGACTATCTTTCTCTAAAGCACCAAATGATCGGCAAGACGGGAACGGCGGAAATTCTCTACAATCTGAGCGGCAACCCCTCGAGTCTTCCTCAGATTTACAAACACATCTGGTCTGGAGCGATCTCCTTCGATGCCGATCCCCTTGTCCCTGCCAAAGGGAGATGGGAGCATCCCGAACTCGTCGTGGTCGTGTTCTTACGCTTCGGGGATGCGGGCAAGGAAGCGGCGCCTTTGGCCGCGCAGATGATCCGCAAATGGCGCGAAATCAAGAAAAAGCACAGTGGGTGATCTCGGCCCTTAAGCCTATTCGAAACTCGCGTTAACGAGGTTTCCCATCATAAAATCCATGTGTTTCTTTTATTTTCGCGATCTCTCTAGAAATGATTTCCCTATCAGATGGGCGCAGTTCAGTTTGGGGAACAACACGAGTCACCCCATCACCCGGGCTTGATTTCACAATGCGTAGTGCTTCCTCGTAGGGTTCTCGTAAGAGTGGAATAAACACCTCATCTTCAACGACCTCCCCGACACGTTCAACATTGCCATCTAAACCAATAATATCGACGAGTTTTTGCTTCCGAAGTTCGGCTCCTTGGTACGCAATTTTCCCGTCTCGTGCTGGGCATACAAATGCCACGCTACCGTCGAGGTAATAGGAATCGCTATGAGGCTTGTGAAAAGCAATAGATATATCAGCGCCGCTCCATGTAAACGGGTATTCCCTCAAAAAGGGGCGAATTTTTTCATGGGCATTCACTTTATCTACTAGCTTTTCCCTTACTTTCACCATCAGTTCCCTTGCCTCTTCGATGGTGGTTCTTTGATAAAGATTGAAGTCCATGGAGATTTCTTCCACGTCTTTAGGCATTCGCCCGCCGCTACCTATGCAAATAAGTCCGTATTCTTTGCGCATGTCTTTGGCAAAGGAGTTGATAATTTCATCAGCGTACCTCTCGTATGGTTGCAAAGGTGCTCCTTGGCAACTGGCTGATAAAATTAGAAATGTCGGGTCGGAGGAGGCGCCCACTTAAGAGCTCACCTCCGTCCGCCGCTCAAACTGTACATGCAGTTTTCCCGCATACAGCTTTCATGAACGTGCTTTCGCCGCTTGAAGTGAAGGTATTAGCCAGATTAAGCTTACCAGCTTCAGATCATCTCTCAGATGTTGCCTAGATAGCGTTCTCCAACCGTTTGTCCGCCACTTTTTATGGCGTTGTGACCACAGTCTTCGAATGACCCAGGTATCTAACTGATTGAATAATCCTCGAACATTTGACCGCTTATAGTAGTTTCCCCAGCCTCGAATCAGTGGATTGATTTCTTTGACTATTTCCACTGTCTTTAATGGAGATTTCCTTCGCGTTTTCTGTCGAACGGCATCTTTGAAGCGAGTGACCGATTTATCCGTCGGGAACGCGCATAGGTTGAGCTTATTTAGCTTGGCCTTGATCTTGCTTGCAGGAAGGCGAAAAACCCCCTTTCCTTGCTTGATCTTGAACCCAAGAAATTCAAAGCCTTGCTTAATATTCACAATGCGAGGGGCGCATTCCCATTTTCTGGGTAGAAAAAAAATTCACCACAGAGACACGGAGAACAAAGAGATAGCACAGAGATAGATTTCTTTTTTTTGCGAGGGCAAAAAAAAGAGACTC